>Ga0310786_10005343_pt1 | contig 17509 bp, 14 predicted proteins | sample AusTroGonzalo_MG_FD_203881 | JGI IMG/M metagenome (GOLD analysis project Ga0310786, IMG submission 203881) | Bovine rumen microbial communities from tropical cattle in Woodstock, Queensland, Australia - Gonzalo_03 (v2) (version 2) | ecosystem: Host-associated > Mammals > Digestive system >... | reverse complement strand
TCAATCGCAAGCGTTACTACGAATACCACAGCGGCTATCGTCCTGTTCCGCCACAACACGAGCAATATATCCGACAGTCCATCCTACGCTTAGGCTGGACTGCCCCCATCGAATTCAGCAACTACGTCGAGGATTACCTGTGGTAGCAACTTACAGTCTTTCCTAGTAAAATTTAGAATGTATATCCGAGTGTGAAGAGCACCTGGTGGCGCTTGTTGCTCACGCTAGCGGGCGAAACATGACCAACTATGTTGGGCTGGAAGGGATAGAAGTCACCATCAGTGGTGCTATACTGGTAAGCCACATCGAGATTCATGCTGCCAATCTTACAGCCTGCTCCTGCTGTGAAGCGATTTGTACTCTTCCAGTTGACAAAGTCAGAAGTGGAAGCATACATCACACCATAAGAGTCGAGCGTCTGGTCGCGCACACCATTCTCAGCGTAGGCTGCTGATACGTAGTTGTAACCTGCACGAAGGGCTACCTCAGGAATGGGCTTATATTCGAGACCTACCTTCAGCGTCGAAACGCCCTTCATGACATCTTCGGTGTTACGCTTCATGATGTTGTCCTTATAAGAATCCTCGTAGCCCCAATCGTCCTGACCATCTTTCACACGGTTCTGGCTGGCACCATAGTCAGAGAACTCATAGGTGGCACCGATGGCTAGGTTGTTGCCGATGGTGTGACCCAGACTGAGACCGAACTTCCAGGGGGTATAGAAACGGAACTTGTAGGAGTTTTCGATATCACCACCTTCGATATAGGTGCCGTCGAGACACGCACCGAGTGCGCTCTGGTTGATGAGGGCAGTGGTATTCTCTGTGGTCAGGTCATACCAGGTGGGAGTGTTGATATATAAGCCCACACGAAAAGGCGAATACTCCACGGGACGCGCAATGATGCCAAACTTCATGTCGACACCCGTACCCGTGATTTTACGATAGTCGCCATAGCTGACAATACCGCCATCAGTGCCGTTAGTGAATCGCAGACCCTCTGCATATTCGCTATAGCCCTTGTAATTGACATCATGGATGCCTACGGTAACGCCCCAATAGATGCGGTCGTCGGAATTGCCGCTGAGGGTGAAATCGAAGTCATTGATCCAGCCACGATGGGCGCGGTCAAAGTTATAAGTATCAGCATTCATACCGAAAAGCACCAGGTCGTAAGATAACCGATCAGTTTCCTCATAGGGCACCTCGTCGGCCAGCACATTGGCATTCAGGTAGTCAAGCTGGCTGAAATTGAGCGTGCGCTGCGAGCTGGTGGGCGACTTGTAACCCAACAGATAGCCGTCGGTGCTCGTACCGAGACTGTAATAGCCCTGAATATCCTTCTCGGCCGTGATGGCATTCGACGATGCATTCTGGATGGCATGGTCGGCCACAGAGAGGATTTGATTGAAATTGCGGCTCTTGTGGTAGTTGAACGAAAAGTTGAGGAACGACTTGCGGTCCATACGCATGGCGTAGACAAAGCCAGCCTGATCGAAACTCATGTTAGAGGTGCTACGACCATCGAACTCGTGTGCATCAGCCTGCGACACCAATCCGAAGCCCGCACTCATGGTGGAGTGACGAAACAGACCGATACCAGCGGGGTTAGAACTCGTGGTGGAGATATCGGCTCCTAAGGCCTCCATCGCACCACCCATGCCCACATAGCGAGCCGTACCGTTGAGGTCGCTGCCCAGCAGACGGCCACTTTCGTATGTATCCTGTGCAGCGACTGGCAGGACGACTGCCAAAGACAAAGCTGCGAAAAATATCTTCTTCATACTATTTTTCACTATTCACTATTCATTATTAACTATTCACTATTATCTGCGTCCGCCAGCATGGCCACCGGCTGAACGGCCTCCACCGCCACCACCGCTGAAGCCACCGCCTCCGCCTGAAGAACGAGCACCGCCACTGCTGAATCCACCACCTCCGATGCTGCCACCACTACTGGTGGTAGTCGGCGTATAAGTAGTCGTGGCACGACGGGTTGTCTCGGCTGCAGTACGGTTCGTACGACTATTCGTAGTGGTTGAATAGGCACTGTGATTGCCCACAGTACGGTTACGCAAACTACTAGTACGTTGGGCTCCCAGACGTGTGCTGGCATTGCTATGCGTACCGCCAGCGACGTTAGAAGAGTAGATACGGCCATTCATGTTGCCACGATCCATGTGAATGGTACCCGCATGGTCGTTATAGCTGAGACGACTTCGGCCTCCACCACCCCAGTAAGTATAACCATAGCGATAGTAGGGATAGCCATAGTAATCATAGTACCAGGGATCATACCACCAGCCACCATACCAGCTATAAGGTCCATAATACCAAGGATCATAGATGCCATAGCGCCAGCTGGTGTAATACCAGGGATCATACCAATTGTAATACCAGCCATAAGTGCGATAATACCAGGGCGAATGCCACATCCAATCATAGCGTCCATCATGATAGCCTGCCCAATAGGCTTCATTGTCAGAGAGACTATAGTCGTCGAAACGCTCCATCTTACGTGTCAGCCGATAGTCGTCGAGCGAGTCGGGATAGACTCCCAGCTCACCACTGAAAGAAATCGTATCTGACAGAGCGGAGTCGATGGGCACGTATGTACTCATTCGACGGTTATAGTCGTCAACACTACGGTTGCTCCCGCTATAATATGTCTCGCGAGGCAGACCATAATGGTCGTTCACCGTCTCTACTGCTCTCTTCTTTTTCGGAACGAAGTAGAGATCGTCATCCTGGGCCACCATCGAAAGAGGCAGCGCCCCGATGAGTAACGAGATAAGAATCAGTTTCTTCATATTTCAACACTGTTTAATTGTTCACGTTGCAAAATTACACACAAATTTACTGCAAAAATAAGGAAAAACCCTAAACCACGATAGGATTTTCCCTATTTTTTGTAAATTTGCACCAAAAATTAACATACGATATGAAATATTTCGAGGTTACATTCACCCTGACCCCCTACTCTAGCGATGCCTGCGACGTGTTGGCAGCACTTGCTGGGGAAGCAGGTTTTGAGACGTTTATGGAAACGGAGAAGGGTCTGACGGGTTATGTGCAGCAGATGCTCTTTGACGAATCTGCGTTGAAAGAAGAATTGGAGGATTTCCCTTTCGAGGGCGTCAGTATCAGCTATGACGTACAAGAGGCAGAGGATAAAGACTGGAATGAGCAGTGGGAGCAGGAGGGATTTGAACCGATAGAAGTAAGATGGAAGATGGAAGATGGAAGAAGTGTGATCATCCACGACGGAAGGCATCTGCCAGAAGACATCTCAGATCAGGACATCGCAATAGAGATTGATGCGAAGTTGGCTTTCGGCACCGGTACCCATGAGACAACAAGGATGATCTGTGCAACCCTACTCGAACTCTTCGGAACACACAGGGGACAGTCCCCATGTGTTCTCGACTGCGGGACGGGAACGGGCATCCTGGCGATATGCGCCCTGAAGCTGGGAGCTCGGGAGGCCATTGGCTATGACATCGACGAGTGGAGTGTGGACAATGCTCGGCATAATGCCGTAATTAATCGGGTGGACAATCAATTTACCTCGCTGTTGGGCGATGCCAGTATATTGAAAGAGGTGAAAGGCACCTTCGACCTTGTGATGGCGAATATAAATCGTAACATCCTCTTGGCCGACATGCCGATGATGCATCAGAAAATGGCACCTGGCGCCTATCTGATACTGAGTGGTTTCTATACCGCCGACATTCCTATGCTAACAGAGAAAGCCCAGAGCTTAGGGATGAACCTCATAGCGCAGAAGGAAGATAACGACTGGGCTTGTCTGGTATTCCAAAACTAACGTTCCGATGGCAACAATCATTGAGATAGCTTCATTGACAGAACCCGGTGTGGAGATGTTCTCCACGCTGACGGAAGCCCAGTTGCGCAACAAGGTAGAGCCTCAGAAGGGCATCTTCATCGCAGAGAGTCCGAAGGTGATACAGGTAGCACTGAACACCGGTTATACACCCGTGGCCCTGCTCTGTGAACGAAGACACATCGAGGGGGATGCAAAGAACATCATCGCACAGTGTGGGGAGATACCCGTCTATACCGGCGACAGAGGATTGCTGGAACAGTTGACGGGCTACACGCTGACACGGGGTGTGCTCTGTGCGATGCGCAGACCGACGGAACGAACCGTCAGCGACCTGTTGCATCATCTCACGACCGCCCACAAACAGCAGCGCATCGTGGTAATCGACGGTGTGGTGGATACCACGAATATCGGTGCCATCTTCCGTTCGGCAGCTGCCCTGGATATCGATGCCGTACTGCTGACGCGAAATGCCTGCGACCCCTTGAACCGCCGAGCTGTCCGCGTATCGATGGGTAGTGTGTTTCTCGTACCCTGGACATGGCTGGACAACTACGACATCCTACACGACCTTGGCTTTAAGACGGCTGCGATGGCACTGACCGACCAATCGGTACCCATCGACGACAAGACCGTAGCCAATGAAGACCGACTGGCCATCATCATGGGCACAGAGGGCGACGGACTACCCCAGAAGACTATAGAGGAAGCCGACTACGTGGTGCGCATACCGATGGCCCACGGTGTCGATTCGCTAAATGTAGCCGCTGCAGCAGCGGTCGCCTTCTGGCAACTACGCGCTAAGGAATAAGCAACGAAGAATCGCCGTAGCTCAGGAAACGGAAATCGTGGGCTAAGGCATAGTCATAGATCTTCCGCCAGTCGCCCTTGACGAAGGCACTCACCAACAGCAACAGCGTGGACTGTGGCTGGTGGAAATTAGTGACGAGCATCTTGACGATCTTGTAGTCATAGCCTGGAGCAATGATGATCTGCGTGCTGGAATGGAGCACCTGCAAGTCATGGGCTTCCATCCATGAGAGTAATGCCTGAAGTGCTTGGACAGCGGTAGTAAATTCTTCACTATTCACTTTTCCCTTTTCACTTTCATAGGGTTCCCATTGGGCGACGTGGAGCTGATCTTCGGAGAGGTCGGGGTTCTGCATTACCTTCAATCCCATGTAATAGAGGCTCTCTAATGTGCGAACGCTCGTAGTTCCAACAGCAATGGCAGAAGCGTTGTGATCGAGAAGTTTCTGAATTGTAGACCGACGCACACAGATAAACTCCGTATGCATCTCATGGCCCTCTATCTCCTCACTCTTCACGGGTTTGAACGTGCCTGCGCCCACATGCAGCGTGAGTTCCTCGCGGTCAATGCCAGCAGCATCAATAGCCTGAAGGACTTGCTCGGTGAAATGAAGACCAGCCGTAGGTGCTGCCACACTACCCTTGATCTTTGAATAGACTGTCTGGTAAGTGGTCTTATCGCTCTCCTGAGTCTCACGATTGAGATAAGGTGGAATAGGCAGCTCGCCCATCATGTCAATCACCTCTGCGAAGGAAACACCCCCCGTCCACTCGAAATCAATACGATGGGATGTGCCGTGAATCTCTCCGCGCGTAGCCTTAATTATCCATTTTCCATTATCCATTGTCAATTCACGCTCAAGCGTGCCTTCCTTCCACTTCTTCAGATTACCCACCAGACAATACCAGGCACAATGACCCGTGGTCTGGAACATCAGCTCATAGTCGGAAGGTTCCGCAGGCTCCAACAGGAACACCTCTATCAAGGCACCAGTAGACTTGCGAAAGTGCATACGTGCCTGAATCACCTTGGTATTGTTAAATACCATCAGACTGTCTTTCGGAAGATAATCCGGCAGATGATAGAAGACATCCTCTCCCACTTCACCATGACGATAGACTAGCAGTTTGGAACGGTCGCGCTGGGCGATAGGGAACTTGGCGATACGTTCGTCAGGAAGTGGATACTGATAGTCACTGATATGGATATGTTTGGGATTAATCATAATTTGTAACAATAATAATTATACGAGACAAGCACGCATGACGGCATAGATCAGTGTGAACACCAAAACGCACACGGGAATATCAGCATCGCTACGGTTGAAGCCTGTCTTGGTATAAGCGATTGACGTAAAATAATAGTTCCCTATCCATTTAGTAACACAATAGCGATAAAGGAAGTAGACACCCGTTCCAACGAGGGCACCCCAACAGAGACCAACCAAAATATCGCCTGGGAAATGAACACCCAGATAAAGTCGCGTCCAACAGTTGGTGAGCGACCATAGCACAAGTGCAATAGAAAGCAAACGACAGCGCACCAGCCAGCAGAAGAAGATGGCGATGCTAAATGTGTTGGCTGCATGGGCAGAGAAGAAACCGTAATCGCCTCCACGATAGCCATCAACGATATCCACCAAAATTCCTATCTCCGGATCACGGGTTGGGCGCCAGCGACCTACTAATGGTTTGACAATGGTGTCATCGACTGTACCTGCCAGAAGCACACATAGTCCTGCAGATAATATGGTGAGTAATATCTTCAGGGCAGAGTCGCTGTTCTTGATCACAACAATCAAGAGGCTGATATAGAGCGGTACCCATGTCCAGGCTGTTGTCAAAGTGACTACCATAGAGTCGAGGAAGAGTGACTCACTGCCATTGAGCAGGAGCAACAATTGCTTATCGAAATCTATGATCTGTTGAAAGTCCATCTGCCTGCATTTGAATCAAATAGTCTCCATCTGTCGGGTCTCTATCCACCCTTCCTTACCATCGGCCAGTCGTATCTCCTTCCACTCCTTCATCGAGTTGTCGATGATGGTCACCTTTGTTCCCTCATGAAGAATAAACAGTTCTATGCCATTCTTGGCAGGCGTACTCTTCACTGTGACAGCCGACTCGGTAATGATGGCACCTGTACGGTTGAGCAACTGATTCTTCTGCTGATGTGCAAAGATATTACTGCAAATAAAGATGCCAATCATGAGAAAAGCACCGAAGAAGCCAACCTTGCGCTGCCAGATCTGATTGGAGAAGAGATAGATCAACGCAAGGAAGATGGCAAGTCCCAAACAGACGAGGGCTATCATAGCCCAGCCATCAACACTGGCCATATTGACCAGGGAACGGTACCAGGTAATGAAGAACATCTCCTGCTCAGGCACAATCTTGTCGATGGTCTTCGAACGCGCCATCTGCAGGTTAAAGCGGATATCCGGATCGCTTGGCGACAACAACAATGCCCGTTCGTAATTGAGAACGGCACGGGTGATATTCTCTGTGCGATAATAAGCATTACCCAAGTTATAGTACAACTCTGAAGAAACGCCCTTCTTGAGCAGCGCCTCATAATCGTCGATTGCCTTCTGGTATTCACCATGCACATAGGCAGAATCTGCTTCAGCCTTAGTCACTGCAGAAACAGGAGTAAGGAGAGAAGGAGTAAGCAGTAAGTAGAATATCATAAGCAGGACACGGGCATTTCTACTCGATTCCTTGCTCCTTCTCTCCTTACTCCTTTTCATCGTTCCTTCAATCTGTTCGATGGCGGTCATAGCCTTATCATAAACCTTGTTCATATTGCCCTTCGGATCACCAGGAGCATAACGCTCAAACTCACACTCATCGAGAGCACCCATAAATTCATTGATAGTCACCTCGTCGACCTGTCGCTCCGTCAGTCGCTGACTGATATTATCATGAGAGAGCTGCTCCACAGGAATGGCCAGCTTGTCGCCCACATAACCCCAGAGGGCACGAAGCACTTCGTCATAGAACTCACCGGGCTTATTCTCTGCCATCAGCCGTGATGCCTTCTTCAGACGTTTGGTGGCCACTTTGTTAGCACGCTTACCACGCTGTTTTGTGATATTGGCATTTTCGATAGCCCTTTGACGGAAGATTACAAAGAGGGAAATAAAGATGATGGCCAGAATGATGAGCGAACACCAATAGCCGGTAGAGCCAAAGAAGAAATCGTCGAGTGGGTGTTGCTTGCTGGCGTTCGTTTTGATATGACGAATATCCTTATTCAGCAGCTGCAGGTCTTCCTGCCCCGTGAAATCACTCACTTTCGCTGTGCCAGAGCCTTTAGCCACATTAAGTGTGAAGCCTTCTGACTTAACCGTCTCGTATTTCTTTGTGGATGTATTGAAGAATACAAACTCAACGGGCGGTATCTCAAACTTTCCAGGATGACGGGGCACAGCAAGGATATCATAAATCATCGAGCCCTCTAAACCATTGGCCGTCAATTTGGTCTTATCGGTAATCTTTGCGTCGTACTTATCGAAGTCCTTAGGAAATTCCACCTGAGGTTGTTTGATCAGTTTCAAGTTACCCACACCACTGACAATGACACGCAAAGAGATAGGATCATTGGCTTTGGCTTCAGTCTTATCGAGTTGTGCAGAAACACTGAATTTTCCCACGCCACCCGAGAAGTTAGCAGGACGCTGAGGCAGCTGGTCTACCTGAATGTCGATGCTGGGAGCAATAATCTGCTTCTTAACCTCGACATAGCCAGAGCCACCATTGAAGAAAGCCTCAAAAGGATCGATGTTACGGTTCTGCTGAACCACGATGCCATTGAAGGTAATACTTGGAATGGTCAACTTTCCAGTGAGCTGCGGGAACATGACATACTGGCTCCAAGTTACTGTACGATACGGACGACCATTGAGTGTCTCAATCTTAAAGCTCTTCTGCTGTGGAAGATCCACCTCCTGAGTATGGAAGCCCTTTAAGTCGGGCATCTTACCCTCCAACTGCGTCAGAGATACCAAAGTATATACCTTATAGGTCAAGAGAATGGGCTCCTGCTCATAGACACGCTTTTTGTTAGCGCTCACCTTAATGAAGAGATCCGATCCCGAGATATGACTACCGGCATCTCTAACCTCCGGCTCATCATCGTGTTGACGCTGCTGACGAGGGGAAGTGGCATTACCAGCATGACCCTGAGACGAGCCGCTGACCTTGATGGTGACTGTATTAGAAGCAATGCTCTTGCCATCAACAACCACATGGGCAGCGGGGATGGTATAGGTTCCGTTCTTCGTGGGCACCACGATATAGGTATACGTGATGGACGACGATGAACTGGTATGACCATTGATAATCTGATAGCTGGACTGCATAGAACGGTTAGGGCCTATGAGTACTTCCAATTCGTCAGGGATATTACCTGCCCTGAATTCGCTGACATTCTGTGTGTTAACAGTATAGGTAAGACGGAACTGTTCTCCCACGGCTACATGTGAGGGAGCCGAGGCTGTCAGCGTCTGGGCTATAGCAGTGAATAGTGAACAGTGAATAGTGAATAGTATCAGCAGTACTCTCACCATCCACGACATTCGTCTTATATCTCCTTTTATCTTCATCTATCTTCTTTTATCTTCTTCAAATTCCTACCAGTTTTTCAGGACCTGACGTCGTTGGGGCTGCTGTTGAGCCTTCTTCAGACGGTCTTGCGTCTGTTTCTCCTGCTGCATGGCAGCATTGAGCAGTTGTTCAGCATTGTCCTTACTCATCTGAGGCTTCTGCTCCTTCTGTTTGTTTTTATTCTGCTCCTGTTGATTCTGATCTTTCTTATCATCCTTCTTTTCCTGTTGCTGCTGATTCTGCTGTTGGTTCTGATCCTGCTTGTTCTTCTGATGCTTGCAGAGAACCAAGTTGTAGCGTGTCTCATTATCCTCTGGATTCAGCCTGAGTGCATTCTTATAGGCCTCAATGGCCTCACCATACATCTTATGTCCCTGACAGATTACACCCATATTGTGAAAAGCCCGATACTTACGCATGGGATTCGTTTCCAATTTGGCCGCATTCTGGAATTGCTCAATAGCTGCAGAATCTTTCTTCTGAGCCATCAGCGCATTACCCAGATTATAGGCAGCATGAGGATTGCGGGGATTCTTCTCAATGGCCTTGCGATAGGACACCTCCGCATTGGCAAAGTCACCTGCACGATACTGCTTATTTCCTTGGCGTACATACTGACGATCCGTCTGGGCCATACCACTCATAGCCACCAACATTAACAAAACAGTGGCTGTCGCCTTTCGCTTGCCAAAAAGTGAGAGGTTCTTCAGCAAGGGGTTGCGACGGTCCAAGATACATATTTCAATAATCAGGAGGAGGAGTGCCAGAATGCCAAAGGCCTGGAACTGTTCGTCATAATCACTATAGACAGTAGTGGAAGTTTCCTTCTTCGACAACTTATCGAGTTCATTATCCAACTGCTGCTGGGCTGCACTATTGTTCTCCACATGGATATAGACACCGCCACCAGCTGCAGCTATCTGTTTACACATATCCTCATTAAGGGCCGACATCACTGTATTGCCGGTATTATCTTTCATATAATTACCAGTTCCAGGAATCGGAATAGGCGCCCCTTGAGAAGAGCCGACGCCCAGGACATAGACACGCATGCCCTTCTTCTTAGCAGCTTCGGCAGCCTCGAGGGCTCCACCCTCGTGGTCCTCACCGTCGGTAATGACGATAATAGCCTTGCCAATACCCTCTTCCTGGGTAAAGCTATTCATACCCATATTGATGGCCGCAGCGATATCCGTACCCTGTGTGGCCATCATCGAAGGATCGATACTCGACAGGAACATCTTGGCCGACACATAGTCACTGGTGATGGGCAACTGTACAAAAGCATCGCCTGCAAAGACAATCAGGCCGATCTTATCATTGGTAAAGTGGTCGACCAGATTCTCGACCATCATCTTACTACGATCCAGACGGCTTGGTACGATATCCTCTGCCAACATGGAGTTGGAGATGTCAAGGGCGATGATCGTTTCAATGCCAGTACGTTTCTCCTGACTAATCTTCGTACCCATCTGGGGACGAGCCAGCATGACGATGAGAAGTGCCAAGGCAGCCAGCAGTATCCAGAACTTGACAGAAGGACGGAATCGCGACACATCGGGCATCAGTTCCTTCAGCAACTTCGGGTCGCCAAATTTGCGGAGCTTTCTCTTCTGATTCCGATAAGAGATGAATCTGACGAGTGCCAATACGGGTATCAGCACCAACAGCCAGAGATATATGGGGTCTTCAAATCTAAACATATTCATTAAACCTATTTAACCCAATAAACCCATTTTTACGGTATCCTCCTGAAAATGGTTATACGCAATAGAATCTCAAGCAACAAGGCCAACACGGCAATCAGCGCAAAAGGCTGATATGCTTCGTACTTCTTACTGAACTGCTTCACGTTGAGTTTCGATTTCTCCAGTCGGTCAATCTCCTGATAGATCTTACGCAGTTCCTTTGTATTCGTGGCACGATAGAAGTCTCCCTCTGTGGCAGCAGCAATCTCACTGAGCGTCTTATTGTCAATCTCCACAGGAATATTCACATACTGCACACCACCAGCCACAGGCATCGGATAAGGCGCCACCTTATTAGTACCCACACCGATAGTATAGACGCGGATGCCCAGACTCCTGGCAATCTCTGCGGCTGTCATCGGGGATATATCACCGCGGTTGTTACTACCATCCGTCAACAGGATCACCACCTTGCTCTTTGCTTTGGAATCTTTCAAGCGACTCACGGCATTGGCAAGTCCCATACCGATGGCTGTACCATCCTCAATAAGTCCTCGGGCAGCAATGTCCGTACGTACATTCTGCAAGAGATTCATCAAAGAGGCATGATCGGTGGTCATCGGACACTGAGTGAATGCCTCGCCTGCAAAGATGGAAAGACCGATGTTATCATTGGGACGTCCTGCAATGAATTCAGCAGCCACTTGTTTGGCAGCCTCGATACGATTGGGTTTCAAGTCCTCTGCAAGCATGGAAGTAGAAACATCCATAGCCAGCATAATGTCGATACCCTCAACAGACTTGTTCTTCCACGAATTCTGTGTCTGAGGACGGGCCAACACGAGGACAATCATCACAAATGCCAGCATACGGAGCAGCATGGACAAGGGCATAAGACGCACCTTCCAACTCTTCGGCGCATAACGGAAAGCAAACGTATCGCTCATCCGCATGGTTGGCTCCGTTTTCTTCCTGTACATCATATACCATATTAAATAAGGTATAAGCAACAGGAGCAGAAACAGATATTCTTTATTGGCAAATTCCATCTTCTCTTTTAATTAATCTGTTGATATACAGTATATACCACATAGCACAGCAGGGCAACACAGCAGATGATAAGCACAGTGATGATACCTTTCAGTGTACGACGCATCTTCTGAGAACGTACGTCCTCCTCAGACAACTGCGGCTTCACGACCTCTTCCGTAGGCACATTCTCCAACTTCGTCTGGTTGATGAACTCGATGGCATTCACAAGATTCTTGTCGTTCTCATTTATCAGCGTAGAATACTTTGCAAACTTCACCAGGTCGGCAGTAGTAAACAACTGTCGCAGTTCGTCGAGTGCTTTCTGGTCCTGAGTAGCCGTCAGTTTTTCGATAATCTCGCTGCTGGTCATCTCCATCGCGCTAAAGCCGTAACGCTCTTCAATATATTTGCGAAGCGTATCCGTCAGCTTGGTATAATATTCCTTCGGATTCTCTGAAGATACCATCTTATCAGCCTTGATTTGTTCGATTTCCTTCATGGCTTTCTGATGCGGCAATAGCTTCTTTACAATACGGATATGTGTAATAATAGGCTTATTATCACGCATTCGAATGTATAGATAATAGACTAAGGCCATGAGGATTAGCAGCAGAACGCTCAACCAAAACGATAGACTCCAGTCGCTCCAAAGGAAAGGATTATCCTGCACATCCTTAGGTCCGAAAAATTGTTCAACATGTGTAGTGTCTACTTCAATGGTCAGCACCTTCAATGCAAGGCTCTTGCTCTGATAGGGTTTACCATCGACCTTGACGGTGAGAGGCGGCAGATAATATAGGGTATCATCGAAGGAAGTCAGTGTATAGACCATCGCCTTCTCAACACAACCATTATCCAGTTCCTTATCATCCAATGACTGACCTGTCAACACTTCCACACCAGGTGTCACGAATTCCGAAGCTTTGAACTGAGGAAACTCCACTTTGGAATTCTCCTTCACCACAGCCTTCAAAGTTACATGCGCCTGCTGTCCGACAAGCATCTCAATACGATCCACACTGGCCTCTACAGAGACCTGAGCAGAAGAAGGGAATAGTGAACAATGAATAGTGAATAGTACCAACAATACTTTCACCATCCAATCAGTCTTCACTTCCTTCAATGCTCTTATCTTCATTTCACTATTCACTATTTCAGCTTCTCTGTTTGAACAACATCAGCAAAGATTTCACAAAGTCCTCATTAGTGGCAATACTGACATTGTCTACATTACTCTTATTAAAGGTCTCCAGCAACTGAGACTGCCGGCTCTGCCAATACTTGCGATAGGAGTCACGCAGGCGCTTGGAACTGGTATCGACATACTGTTCGAAACCGGTCTCAGCATCCACCACCTTCATCAGTCCTACGTCAGGCAACTCACGGGCACGCTGGTCATAGACCTGTATGGCCACCACATCGTGCTTGCGATTAGCAATCTGTAACGATTGCTGGAAATCATTACGCACATAGAAGTCACTGAGAATGAAGGCTGTCGTACGCCGTTTCTGTACGCTCGACAAGAACTCCACAGCCTGCTTTACATCCGTACGTTTCGACTCCGGATGAAAATCGAGCATCTCACGAATGATATAGAGAATATGCTTACGACCTTTTTTGGGCGGGATATATTTCTCGATCTTATCGGAGAAGAACAAAACACCGATCTTATCATTGTTTTGAATGGCACTGAAAGCGATGGTAGCAGCGATCTCCGTCACCATATCCCGTTTCATCTGCTTCTGGGTACCGAAATCGAGCGAGCCACTGACATCAATCAACAGCATCACCGTCAGTTCACGCTCTTCCTCGAACACCTTCACATAAGGACGATGGAAACGGGCGGTCACGTTCCAGTCAATGTCGCGCACATCATCGCCGAACTGATATTCACGTACCTCGCTGAAGGCCATACCTCTACCCTTAAAAGCAGAATGGTACTGGCCAGCAAAGATGTTTGAACTCAGACCACGGGCCTTGATTTCAATCTTACGGACTTTCTTGATTATTTCACTAGTCTCCATAATAATCTAGACATTCTAGACTTTCTAGTCTTTCTAGAATCAAGGAACCTCAACCTTATTGACAATCTTTGAAACGATCTCCTCGCTTGTGATATTGCTGGCCTCTGCCTCATAGGTAAGACCAATACGATGACGCAGCACATCATGTGCCACAGCACGTACATCCTCAGGCACCACATAACCACGACGCTTGATAAAGGCATAAGCACGGGCAGCCTTGGCCAGATTGATACTGGCACGTGGAGAACCACCGAAGGAAATCATATCCTTCAAATCCTTCAGACCATAACGGTCTGGATAACGGCTGGCAAACACGATATCAGCAATATACTGCTCAATCTTCTCGTCCAGATAAACCTCGCCTACCACACTGCGAGCCTTGAGAATCTCATCTGCCGTCGTCACGGGAGTCACCTTCGGCATCTCACCAGCAATGTTCTCGCGGATAATCTTCTTCTCCTCATCGAGTGTAGGATAGTCGATCACCACTTTCAGCATGAAACGGTCTACCTGTGCTTCAGGCAGTGGGTAGGTTCCCTCCTGCTCAATGGGATTCTGGGTAGCCATCACAAGGAAAGGATTCGGCAACTTAAAGGTCTCACTGCCAATCGTCACCTGTTTTTCCTGCATGGCCTCGAGCAAGGCACTCTGTACCTTTGCAGGCGCACGGTTGATTTCATCAGCCAACACGAAATTTGCAAACACAGGACCTTTCTTCACCTGGAACTTCTCATCCTTCTGAGAATAGATCATCGTACCTATCACGTCGGCAGGGAGAAGGTCAGGGGTAAACTGAATACGGCTATAATCCGAGTCTATTAATTGCGCCAAAGTCTTGATAGCCAATGTCTTAGCCAAACCAGGCACACCTTCCAAGAGAATATGTCCATCACTCAACAGACCGATCAGGAGAGAGTCCACAAGATGCTTCTGTCCTACGATGACACGGTCCATGCCCGCTACGAGATTCGTAACAAATGCGCTTTGCTGTTCTATCCGGATATTCAACTCACGGATGTCAATTGCTTCTGCCATAATATTTACTCTATTTATTGTTTTCTTAATTTGAGCGCAAAAGTACTGAATAAATCGATTAAAACAGCTATTTTACTATCTAAATAATATTAAAAAAGTTTCCCAAAACCTAAGTTTTAAGAAACTTTTTCATTCAGTAGGAAATTATTACTCTATTTCTTCCTTTTCTTCTTCAATTCCAGCTTCGGAATCTTGATCTCCTGGCCCGCTTTTATGTCTGTTCCTTTACTAATACCATTGTAAACCTCAATGTAGCATTCCATACCAGGACCTAGGGTACGACGGCAGATACGAGCGATGTTGTCACCAGCCTTGGCTTTCAACACTTGGTCTGTACCTATAATACGATAGGCACCTGTTCTGACACGGGCATCCATCGCAGCCCACTTATCCATATCCTTTGCTGATACATCATCGGCCACTTTCTCTTCTTCCTCTTCTTCCTCTTCCTCAACCTCTTCACTGTCCTCTATAGTTTCCTCTATCACATCAGTCTCAATCTTGATGGTGGCAGAATCCTTTGTCAAACTCTTAATGGTATCTTTCTCCACAGCCTCAGTCTTCGGTTCCTGTGGCGTTGCCTTTGGTCCCCTGCCTGCCAGATAGCCAATTAAGAAAACGGCCAGTGCCAGCAAAGCGAAACCTATCCATTTGAGATACTTTTTGAAACCTGATTCTTCCTCAAAATCATCTGTCACCTCCTTTTCTCCAGGCTCTTCCGAATTCTCTACAGTTTCCATATCATTGGTTTCTTCCTCCTTCGGAAGATCCGCTGTAGGTTCAGGCTTAGAGGGTTCCTGTTCCACTTTTATCTCTGGTTCTTCAACTGGTGCTTCATCCACAAATTCCACTAATGGTGCAGCGCTGTCCTCCGTATCTTCAGGTATAATCATTTCAGCCTCTCCAGACTGATCAGCAGCCGTTTCTTTGAAGTCTACGCCCTCATTCAAGACAACTGTCTCAAACTGTGAAAAAGGTTTGTTCACAAGTTCCTTCATCAGAGCGTCGGGTGTGAATGTGATCTTTCCATGACCTTCAATCAGCACACGGTCGCCGGTATTCACATTTACACTCTCACGATCGTCCACATCGATGATCTTAAATGTTCCAAGACCTTTCACCTTGACAATCTTGTCCTCATCGAGTGATTTCTGAATCAAGAAAAACATCTCGTTGACAAACATCGAGGCTTCTTTCTTTCCCAAATGCCAGCGCTCAACAAGTACACTGGCCAAATCCTGCAACGATATCTTTCCCATTACTCAGTTCCTCCATTCTTTACGCGTTCCTTCCATCCTACATTAGGTTTGAAGTTCAAGACAAGTTTGGGAGGCACCAGCATCCGCTGACCCGTAGAGGGATTGACCATCACCCTTTCCAACTTTTTCTTGACTTCGAAGGTTCCGAAATTGGGCACAAGCACAGTATCATCTTCCTGGAAATGATCTCCCATGGTCTCTATCACGGTATCCACCATCCGCTGGGTTTCCTCAACAGAATGCCCAGTCCTCGTTGCCAATGCTGCGATAAAGTCTTTGTTATTCATATCATTCTATTTGATTGTTATTCCGTAAATATCAAATTCCTCGGAGTCTGTAATAAGCACATCATAGAACTCACCTATTTCCAGCCTTCGGTCAGACATCGGCATCAGCACTTCAGGATCTACCTCCGGCGAACAATATTGTGTTCTACCGATATAATAGTCACCTTCCTGACGGTCAATAATAACCCGTTGGATGGAATTGACTTTCTCGGCCTCCACTTCCTCACTGATCCGTTGTTGCACACGCATCAGTTTATCCAAACGTTGCTGTTTGACTTCCTCAGGCACATCATCCTCATAATGTTGCTCAGAATAGGTACCTTCCTCTTCTGAATAGGCAAAGGCTCCCATCCGCTCAAAACGGGCCCACTTTGTGAAGGCGATCAACTCGTCAAAATCTTCCTGTGTCTCTCCCGGAAACCCCACCATCAGTGTCGTCCGCAAATGAATATCAGGAACATCTCTTCTTAGCCGCTCCACCAGATCGTAAGTTTCCTGTTTGGTTACGTGGCGTTTCATCCTTGTTAGCATATTGTCAGAAATATGCTGCAAGGCAATATCTAAGTATTTACAGACATTCTTGTGTTTTCGGATTACAGGCAACAAATCCCATGGGAAATGTGTGGGATAGGCATAGTGCAAGCGGATCCATTCCACGCCCTCGATGTCTGCCATTTTGTCAATCAGTTCTGCAATATGCTGCTGACCATCGATATCAACACCGTAATAGGTCAGTTCCTGAGCAATCACATTAAACTCTTTAGTACCCTGGCTCACCAGATAGCACACCTCGTCTAGAATCTCCTCCATCGGCCGGCTCTGGTGTCTGCCCGTAATCAGCGGGATGGCACAATACGCACAATGACGGTCGCAGCCTTCACTGATCTTAATGTAGGCATAATGCTTCGGCGTCGTGATATGGC
>Ga0310786_10005341_pt1 | contig 17516 bp, 16 predicted proteins | sample AusTroGonzalo_MG_FD_203881 | JGI IMG/M metagenome (GOLD analysis project Ga0310786, IMG submission 203881) | Bovine rumen microbial communities from tropical cattle in Woodstock, Queensland, Australia - Gonzalo_03 (v2) (version 2) | ecosystem: Host-associated > Mammals > Digestive system >... | reverse complement strand
AAATACTTGTATCCAAACGTTTATACAATGCATCATACTCTTCTGCCGCTTTATAAAATGATTTTTCTATTTTGCGAGAATTTTCATCTGTTTTAGATAACATATCGCGCACATATTGTTGTCCCAAGTCATTACAGCTCGCCAATTGCTCTTTAATGGCAGAAAGATATGTTTTATTATCGGCAATATTACCCTTAATATTTGAAGACATAGCCGATATTTCATCCAAAATCGGAGATATTTTACTTAGAAATTTATCAGAATTATTGGCCAGTTCACTGGTACAGTCTTTTAAGCGATTAGCTGAATTGGTTGTTTTATCTGTGATATATGTACAACGATCTGCCAAAGATTTTACACCGCTGTTTAGCTCTGTTAGGGTGTTGGCCGTATAATTATCCAATAATTTTAATATATCAGAAAGCTCTGAAACGCGTACATCTAAATCTGCTTTTAATTTGTCAGATTGCTCCATAACGGCTTTGTTTTCTTTTTGTAATTGTTGTATTTGTTTTTGAAGAACCATTGAAAAAGCTTGTGCTGTTTCTGTGGCTTTGCTATCCGGATACATCAGACTGTTAATATAGGCCTGAAAAAGCTCTGCATTGGCATCCAAACTGCTACTGCGTTCTACATACGCCAAAAGAAACCAAAGCAAAAACAAAGGTGTGATAACAGCTATAACTAAAAAAGCAAAATCTGAAGGGGTGAGAGCTATTACGCTACTCCAACCTATAAAATTTTCAATATAATAACATACAGCAGAACCCCACAGTAATGCCGAAACCATTAAGCAATATGAAAAATTGCTTTTAAGCCACAAAAATCTTTTAACTGTTTGTTGCTGGACAATGTCTTTATTGACATCAGATTTATTATCTTTTTGATGTGTCGCTGCTGGCATGATAACAAAAATCTCCCTTTTTAGCTTCCTATTGTTTACTTATCATTAACTTTTATTTTTTTCAAACAAATTATTTTTTTCACTACAACATTTCTCAGCCATAAATAAAAATTTTTATTGATTTTCAAAAAAGATTGGTTATTCTTACACACGCTGGTCGGTCGTTTTTTATGCCGATATAGCTCAGTGGTAGAGCACGTCATTGGTAATGACGGGGTCGGGAGTCCGATCCTCCCTATCGGCACCATTTTTTAGAGCACCTTTTGGTGCTTTTTTTGTTAAAATCCTTTATTTTTTAAGATTGACAACATTTTTGGAGTATAATAGATTGCCTGCAAAGCGTTTATTGTTATCTCTATTGTTGTTTCTAAATATTTTTTACATTATGAAGATTGGATTTTTTGTTACAACAGCAATCATTCTAGGAGTTATTGTTGTAGTGCAATTCATTATCATCCTGGGTCTTAGAAAGAAACTTCGCCAGTGGGGTATTGAAAGGTATATTAATTTTACCACTCACATTGATTAAAAAAAGCTCTGAGTAAAATCAGAGCTTTTTTTATTCGTCTGCGTTGAGGAGGCGCATATTGCCTTCGGCGACCGGTATACTCCGTCTGCCTTATACTGATATTCAAACTCCCTTTCGGGAATTCAAATCCCAACCACCTCATTGCCAACAAAAAAACCACCTTTTCAGGTGGCTTTTTATTGGTGGGCGTTGAGGGATTCGAACTCCCGACCCTCTCGGTGTAAACGAGATGCTCTAACCAGCTGAGCTAAACGCCCATCTCATCAACGAGAAGCTTTATATCTGATATTTTTTTATATTGCAAGCAAAAAAATATAAATTTTTATTTTTACCCCTAATATACAAAAAACAGGCTCCCGGCAGAGAGCCTGCTTAATTTTTTTACTCTATAAGACTTAGTTTACAGAATCTTGAAGAGTTTTACCAGCCTTAAACTTAGCTTGTTTACGAGCTTTGATTTTGATTGTTTCGCCAGTACGTGGGTTGCGGCCAGTTGTTGCTGCACGCTTTGCAACTGAGAAAGTACCAAAACCAACCAAGCGAACTTCATTACCCTTCTTCAAAGAATTGGTAACAGAAGCGATGAATGCGTCTAAAGCCTTACCTGCATCAGCCTTTGTAAGACCTGCTGAACTAGCCATGCTAGAAATGAGTTCATTTTTATTCACTGGAGGACTCCTCTAAAAAAATTAATACCATGCGAACTTTGTTCACACTTAGATTTGAGGAAATTTTTTTGATTATTTCAAATAAAAATCAAGGTTATAAACAGGAAATCAGTAAAAAAACATAAGAAAACTGTCATTTTTTGCGATTTAAAATATTTTTTTCAAAAAAAGTCCTAAAATTTTAGGACTTTTACCTCAAAATTGCGAATCGGTTATAATAACACAAAATCCCTTGATTTTCCGACACCTTTTATCTTTTTTCTAATTTTTCAACAAAATCTCCCTGCCATACATCCAACTTTAAGAAGTTTTCAGATGCGACACGATTTTCCTCTAAAATATTTTTCACCAAACTTTCTTTTGTTATCCAATTTTCAGCTCGTTGCAAAATTTCACTTATCTTACGCAATAAATTTATAAGTTGGTTAAGCTCTAAATTCGTCTTCTTTCCACATTTGGCCTTGTCTCTATAAACGCACAGAGATTCATTATATAATATTGTTGCGGCATTAAATATACGCTGGCTGCTCTCTTGATACTCTTTTGGCGGATAATACATCCCGCCTTGGCACTCATCACAAATTTGCTCATGCAGTTGTTCTATTTCCTTAATCATATCTTTTCTCCTTTTATTTCTCTTTTAAGTTGTTTTACAACTTTTGTATATATTAAATATATTTTCAATAAAAACAACTATTTTTTGTTGTATTATGTATTTTTTTCTATTTATATGCAGTATAGTATATATTTTTTGTATGTGTACAATACGATTCTTGCGGTATGATGCATTTTGTAAGGATTAAAAATTTTGCATATTTAAAACAAAAAAACCTACTGCATAAAATTCTCATGCAGTAGGTTTTCTTATTTATTAATTCGGTTTAGCCTATTGAGCCAAAATAATTATTCTCATCTTTGTGCTCTACGGCTCTTAAATCAAATAAGTTTAAGAATGCCGTGCAAACAAAAATTGAAGAATATGTACCGATAATCAATCCGGCCAAAATGGTAAACGAAAAGCTCGCTAACGCATCTCCGCCCCAAAAATATAAAGGCAAAACAGCTATTAAAGTGGTTATACCCGTTAAAATCGTTCTGGAGAAAATATCGTTAATACTTTTATTAAGCAAATCTAATTGCGGCATTTTACGATACTTCTTAAGGTTTTCACGAATACGGTCATAGGTTACCACCGTATCATTAATGGAATAACCGACTAAGGTTAAGATTGCCGCAACCGTTGTTAAACTAAAATCAAAACGAAAATAAGATAACAATCCGGCCGTAATGACAATATCATGAAACAGACCGATTAATGCGCCCACGGCAAATTGCCATTCAAAACGAATCCAAATATATAAGGCAATGGCAATCATGGCTAAAACAGAGGCAACAATACCGGCTGTTTTGAGTTCATCACCAACTTGCGGACCAACGTTTTCAACACGGCGATACTCATAACTGTTACCCAAGATTTGTTTAATATCAACAACAGCTTTTCTTTGAGCAGCTTCATCTGCATTTTCCGCTTGAGCGCGAATCATCAGTTCATCACCGGCTTCACCTATTGTTTGCAAATTTAATTCATCTAATTTTAAGACACTTAATTTTGAACGAATTTCTTCAACATTAATCGGTTGATTTGCTTTAATTTCCATCAACACACCGCCAGAGAAATCTATACCAAAATTAAAACTCTTAAAATACATACTTAAACAAGAAAGTATAACCAACAGGGTAGAAAACAAAAACGTGAATTTTCTTGCTCCCATAAAGTTAATGTTTGTGTCTTTTGTAATCCATTTTAACATAGTCATCTTTTTGTTCCTTATCTTATTAAATAGGCAAAGCTTTTGGTTTGAAACGATTAAACCATGCCGTAATAATCAACCTTGTTACCGTTACGGATGTAAATAGCGAGGTTACAATACCAATAGCTAATGTTACGGCAAAACCTCTAACCGGACCGCTGCCAAAATAGAACAAAACGGCGGCCGCAATCAATGTTGTTAAGTTAGAGTCAAAAATTGTTCCCCAGGCAAAAGAAAAACCTGTTTCTATTGCATCTTTGATTGAACGTCCGCTCTTAACTTCTTCACGCATACGTTCAAAAATTAAAACGTTTGCATCTACCGCCATACCGATTGTTAAGATGATACCGGCAATACCCGGAAGCGTTAACGTTGCACCAATCAAACTTAAGGTACCCAACATCAAGAACAGGTTTAAGAATACGGTAATTGATGTAAATAATCCAAACAATCCATAAGCTAACAGCAAGAATACAATCACACCGATAAGACCGATGATTGATGCAAAAACACCGGCTTTAATGCTATCGGCACCCAAACCGGCACCAACGGTTCTTTCTTCCAAAATATTCAACGGCGCAGGTAAAGCACCGGAACGAAGTAATAAGGCCAATTCTTGAGCGCTTTCGGAACTGTAATTACCTGTAATTACGCCGGAACCACCGGTGATTGCGGTTTGAATTGTCGGCGCGGAAATTACTTCATCATCCAGCACAATGGCTAACTGTTCTCCTACATTATTTTTTGTTACCTCACCAAACTTTTTTGCACCTAAGTTATTAAACTTAAAACTAACAGCGGCGGCACCGTCTTGAAAAGACACGCTTGCATCTGTTAGGGTTTCACCGCCGACAGCCGGCTTTCTGACAATAACATATTGTTCACCGCCGGAACCACGAATAACGCGAGAAGAGCTCTTTAACTTACCTCTTTTTGCTTCTGTCGGGGTGGTGGAGCTATCCACCAGGTGAAAAGTCATCTTTGCTGTTTTTCCAAGCAAAATTTTTACCTCTTCCGGATTTTGAATACCCGGTAACTGAACCAATATACGTCCATAGCCTTGGCTTTGAATAATCGGCTCATTTGTTCCATATTCATCTATGCGCTTACGTACGATTTCTATGGATTGCTCTACCAATTTGCTTTTTATTTGATTTAAGGCTTGTTCATCATAAGTAACCACAAGAGATCCATCCTTTTCGGCAACTGTTAAGCCCTCATCCATTTTTCTTAAAGGGGTGATGGCTTTAGCGCGAGCATTGGCATCTTCTATTTTAACTTTTAATCCGTCTGAACCGGAGCTGATGCCTTGATAACGAACGCGCGCATCCTTTAATGCGGCACGAGCAGAATCCTCTAAGCTCTGCATTCTATCCTTTAGGGCGGCATTTAAATCTACTTCCAATAACAAGCTTGAACCACCTTGTAAATCCAGCCCTAAATTAACAGGTTGCCACCAAGAAGGAAGCCTTGTCTTCGCATTTTGAACAAAATTCGGCACGGCATAAAAAATACCGATAACGCAAACCGCCAAAATCATGATTATTCTTTGTAATGATAATTTGTACATTTATCTCTCTCTTTTAAAAGTTACTTTATAATATCCTTAGTACCAGAAACAACTTCTCTAACGCTGGAACGGGAAACCTTTACTCTTACACCTTGGGCTATTTCTACCGTTAAGATGTCATCTTTTACATCAACAACTTTGGCATAAATACCACCGCCTGTAATAATTTCATCTTTTATAGTTATAGCATCTAACATTTTATCACGCTCTTCCATCTTCTTTTTTTGCGGACGGATGAGTAAAAAATAGAAAATAGCAAAGACCAGTATCAGCTGAACAGCCAACCCAACCACAGGATTAGCCTCTGTTACGGCTTCTGCCGTTTCGGTTGCTGCCATTGCTTCTGTTATAAACATATCTTTCTCCATTTAAATTAATTTGTGTTGGTAATTTAATATAAAAAAATACACGATACAACCCAAATTTCTTAGATTTACCACAGAAATTTGCGTTTTTTATGCATTTTACACATTTTAAGGAAGATATGCACGGGGATTCACAGCTTTTTTTCCGGCACGAACTTCAAAATGCAGTTGTGGTGTATTCACACTGCCTGTACTGCCTACCGTTGCTATTTTTTCGCCTCTTAAAACAGTTTGCCCCTTTTTAACATACAAACGATCATTATGTGCATAAGCGGTAATATATCCGTCTGAATGTTTTATTAAAACCAGATTTCCAAAACCTTTCAGTTCGTTTCCGGCATAGGCTACAACCCCTTGGTCTGCCGCCTTAACATTGGTTCCTGTTGCCGCTTTTATGTTTATTCCGTCGTTGCGACGCCCTTTGCCGACCACCCCGAAATTGGATACAACCGAGCCATTAACAGGCCAAATAAACTTACTTTTACGGCTTGTTGAAACGTTATTGCTTGTCGTTGCTTTGCTGATATTTTTATCTGTCACACTGTTTTTATTGCTTGCGGTTGATACATTACTTGCCACTTGAACAGAACCTTTAGTGCTTGGTAAATCCAACTTTTGTCCGACATTTATAGCGTATGGTTCATCTAACCCGTTTAACTGAATCAGTTCGGCTATATCTACATTATGTTTCTTTGATATGCTATACAGCGTATCTCCTTTGGCCACCGTATGTATTTTGGGTTTTGGTAATTTTAGGCGTTGACCGACTTTTAAGGTATAGGGAGCTGAAAGATGATTTTCTGCTATTAACCCTTTTAATGGTACTTCATATTTTTTAGATAAACTATAAAGTGTATCCCCTTTTCTAACCTCTACGCTATCCGGATTGCTTCCCCTAAAAAAACTAAACAATGAGCTACCGCCATTTGAGGTAGAACACCCTGATAACAGCACAACTAACAAACATATTGTTAGAACTTTTTTCATTGTTTTTCCTTTCACTACTACACCTTTACTGTATACTAAAATAACTAAATATTCGTTAAATTGATTATGCATAGTATCTTGATTTTTATATTGCTTTGGCTTATACATACAGTAATTTTGTTAAAAGGATTGCAGATAAGATGAGCAAAAAGCCTGAAATTGTTGACGAAAGCGGTGATAAATATAAATTCGGTTTTATAACCGATATTGATGCTGATATTGCGCCTAAAGGCTTAAATGAAGATATTATTCGCCTTATTTCAGCAAAAAAGAATGAGCCGGATTGGCTTTTAGAATCGCGTCTCAAGGCCTATCGTCATTGGATTACATTAAAAGAACCCACTTGGGCTAAGGTTACTTATGACAAGATAGATTATCAAGATTTGTACTATTATTCCGCGCCGAAGCAAACAGCAAAACCCAAAAGTCTTGATGAGGTTGATCCCAAGCTTTTAGAAACCTATAATAAACTCGGCATTCCGCTTAAAGAACAAGAGGCCCTTGCCGGTGTGGTGGCTGTTGATGCGGTGTTTGACAGCGTTTCTGTGGCAACAACCTATAAAGCACAGCTTAAAAAACAAGGAATTATCTTTTGTTCTATATCTGAGGCCGTGCGAGATTATCCGGAACTGGTTAAAAAATACTTAGGCTCGGTTGTTCCTTATACGGATAACTTTTTTGCTGCCCTTAATTCTGCCGTATTTACCGATGGCTCTTTTGTTTATATTCCCAAAGGGATTAAATGCCCGATGGAACTTTCTACCTATTTTCGTATTAACGCAAAGAATACAGGTCAATTTGAGCGTACGTTAATTGTGGCAGATGAAGAAAGTTACGTTTCTTATTTGGAGGGATGCACGGCACCGCAACGTGATGAAAATCAACTTCATGCGGCTATTGTGGAGATTGTGGTGCACAAAAATGCCGAAGTTAAATATTCTACCGTGCAAAACTGGTATCCGGGAGATAAAGACGGTAAAGGCGGTGTTTATAACTTTGTGACCAAGCGTGCCCTTTGTGAAGGTGAAAACGCCAAAGTTTCATGGACACAGGTGGAGACAGGTTCAGCCGTTACGTGGAAATATCCTTCCTGTGTGCTTAAAGGCGATAATTCTAAAGGGGAATTTTATTCGGTAGCGCTTACCAACAACCACCAACAGGCCGATACCGGCACAAAGATGATTCATTTGGGCAAAAACACGACCTCGCGAGTTATATCTAAAGGTATTTCGGCCGGATTTTCCGATCAAACCTATCGCGGTTTGGTTAAAGTGGGTAAAAACGCTACAGGATCACGCAATTACTCGCAATGTGATAGCTTGTTAATTGGGCAAACTTGCGGTTCACACACCGTGCCTTATATTGAAAATGCTTGCAAATCTGCCATATTGGAACATGAGGCCACCACATCTAAAATTAGTGATGAGCAACTGTTTTATTGCAAACAACGCGGTATTTCTGAAGAAGATGCCGTCAGCCTTATCGTTAATGGCTTTTGTAAAGAGGTTATGCAAAAACTACCTATGGAATTTGCTATTGAAGCTGCGAAGTTGATTGATATCTCACTTGAAGGAAGTGTGGGCTAAAATTAAAATTTCCGTACCCTCATAGTTTTTTTCTATTTGCTTTTTAAAATCAGCATCTTATACTCTGCTTACAAAAATTATTACTGTTTCTATATATGTTAAATTAAAATTTTTAGGCTTATGAAACTAGAAGAAAAATTTGAAATTTGGGATGCAACGCATCCTAAAATCAAAGAAGTGCGTATGTATCTTGACCGACTGTGCGGTAAAACACCATTATCATTGCTTTATATTGAGCCAAAAGGAAAGTGCGTCACAAAAAGTATCTTACCAAAGGAGAAAGACTATTTGGTCGGAATCTTTATCAATAAGACGTCCATCCTCTGTCTGAAATCTTTAACAAAAAATGATTTGAAATCTCTGTGTGATAATGGTTCAACTGAGTGCGTTACCGAAATAGAAGTTAATGCTTGGGTTAAAAAACAGTTTGCTGACTACTCCAATGCCCATGTTGCAACAATGGCAGATATCAAGTTGCTTGATGATAAGCACGATGCTGTTCTTACAACCTTAGCGATACTTAAGTATCATCATGTTAAATTGCCAAAACTATGCTGGGAACAGCTCAGTTGGTTGGAAAAAGGTGCTGATACTGTTGATAATTACGAGGGCAAAACAAAAATTTGGTATTATCTTCGGACTTACGGCGATTTGTTGGTCTTTTCCGAGCATTTTTAAAAACGCAAGATTGTCTTTATTAAAATTTCTTTTAATCCGCAGAGCAATAGCTCCGCGGATTTTTATTTGCCGTTATCAATCACTTTTATGGCGTCATCTAATGTGATTTCACCACCGCGGAGACCGGCAGGAATCCGATAATTATCTTTGCCGCACTTAATATATTGCCCATAGCGACCAACAGCTAATTGTATTTCTTGTTTGAGACGCGGATGTGTGCCCAAAACTTTGGCTTCTACTTTGGGTTTTGCACCTTTGAGCAATTCTTCCGCACGAGCTTTTGTGATATTAAAAATGTTATCGTTACCCGTTAATGAGCAAGACTTATCTCCCTGTTTAATGTATTGACCGAATTTGCCGATATTAACTGTGATATTATTGCCTAAATCAAACGGTAAAGAGGCCAACCTATCTGCTTGTTCAAAAGTTACCTCTTCCGGACTTAAGAAACGTGGCAAAGCAATACGTTTTGGTTTTTCTGTGGTTGCTGTGGCATCTTCACCCAGTTGAATATAAAATCCATAAGGACCTTTTTTAAGATAAACATTTAGGCCTTCGTGCTCACCTAACAATTTATCTTCCGGCGCTGGAGCTTTTTCTGTTGATTGCTCTTCTTCGTCTTTTACATCAATCAGCGGTTTGGTATATTTGCATTCCGGATAATTTGAACAGCCCAAAAATGCACCAAACTTTCCTAATTTGATGCTTAAGTGTCCTTTATGACATTCCGGACATTCCCTCGGGTCAGAGCCATCTTCTTTTGCAGGAAACAGATGATAAGATAAAACTTCATCAATTTTATTAATAACATCTGTAACTTGCAGGGGCTGAACCGATTCAATTGTATTATAAAACTTAACCCAAAAGCCGTTAAGGAGTTTTTTCCATTCCATAGAACCGGCAGATACATCATCTAAAAACTCTTCCATTTGGGCGGTAAAATCATATTCCACATATTTTTTGAAAAAGTTTTCTAAGAATATGGTTACAATGCGACCGCGATCTTCTGGTATAAAGCGGAGTTTTTCCACTTTTACATATTTACGTTCTTGAAGAACAGCAATAATGGAAGCATAGGTTGACGGACGACCAATGCCCAATTCTTCTAACTTCTTTACAAGGCTTGCTTCGGTAAACCTTGGCGGAGGGGTTGTCATATGCTGTTCGGTTTTGATGGATTTTTTGGAAACAGCTTCGCCTTTTTCAACATTTGGAAGCAAACGATTTTCATCATCATCATCGCTGTCATCTTTGCCTTCTTGATATAGTTTTAAAAAGCCGTCAAAAGCAATTACCTGACCATTAGCTCTTAGAAGAATCTTTTTATCTTTTGATATCGAATCAATGACAACTCTGTCAAGAACAGCCGGCTCCATTTGGCAAGCAACAGTACGCTTCCAAATTAGTTCATAAAGCTTGTGCGAATCTGAATCCAGCTTTTCTTCCATTTTCTTTGGTGTGTTCATCACATCTGCCGGACGGATAGCCTCGTGTGCCTCTTGGGCATTTTTAGATTTTGTTTTGTATTCTTTGGCTGTTTTGGGCAGATATTTATCACCAAAATATTTTAATATGGCTTCACGGCAAGCGGCTATGGCCTCTTCAGACAAGTTTACCGCATCTGTTCTCATATATGTAATGTATCCAGCCTCATATAACTTTTGTGCCACTTGCATGGTTTTCTTTGCCGGGAATCGTAATTTTCTGGCAGCTTCTTGCTGCAAAGTAGAAGTTGTAAACGGGGGCGCCGGAAAACGATTGGCTTTTTTGCGCTCTATCTTTTCTATAGCAAAATCTTGCACTTCTATTTTAGCCTTAGCTGCCTCTGCCTTTTCTTTGGTGTTAATATCAAATTTTTCAAGCTTTTTGCCGTCAAGATTTATCAGATGAGATGGTATAAGCGCTTCATCTTTGGTGGCTAAATCAACATCTATGGTCCAATATTCTTCGGGCTTAAATTTTTCTATTTCCATCTCACGTTCACAAATGAGCCGAAGAGCAACAGATTGTACGCGTCCGGCCGATTTTGAACCGGGTAATTTGCGCCATAAGACAGGAGACAGGGTAAAACCAACCAAATAATCTAATGCACGGCGCGCCATATAGGCCGATACAAGATTATCATCTATCTGCCGCGGGTTTTTAATGGCTTCGGTTACAGCCTTTTTGGTAATTTCGTGAAATACAACGCGCTCAATTTTCTTATCTTTTAATTTTTTCTTAGATGATAATTCTTCCAATATATGCCAGGCAATGGCTTCTCCCTCTCTATCCGGGTCGGAGGCCAAGACTAACGTATCACAATCTTTTAAGGCTTCTATTATGTCGTTTAGGCGTTTTTTACCACCGGAGCTCAGCTCCCACACCATTTTAAAATCTTCATTAGGATCAACTGAACCGTCTTTACTGGGCAAATCTCGTATGTGCCCGTAGCTTGCCAATACTTTATAGTCTTTGCCTAGATATTTGTTAATTGTTTTGGCTTTTGCAGGAGATTCAACAACAACTAATTTCATAATTTTAACCTCTTTTAAGCTTTGGCTATCTTATTACCGGGAAGACGGACAACCTTATTATCCAGCTCCAATTCTACAATCATCATCAAAACTTTCTCGGGCGGAAGATTACTACTGCGGATTATATCATCAATATTTTCGCCTTTATCAGAAAGCAGTGATAATAATTTTGAATATTCGTCGCTTTTTTCTGCACTATTAGAATTATTTTCGCTCTTGTCAAGCGAATATTCAAATAAGTCCTTTGTTTCGCTCTCTTTTGTTTGATGAGGCGTAAATTGCACTTGTGTAAAATTAAAATTTTCTAATATATCATCTGATGTTTCTACCAATATAGCACCTTCTTTTAGCAATTTATTGCAACCGGCACTCTTGCCGTCATAGGGTGTTCCCGGAGTGGCATAAACATCACGCCCTTGATCCAGCGCCTGATGTGCCGTAATTAATGAGCCCGAGTTAACACCCGCCTCTATGACCAAAACACCTTTGCTTAAACCCGATACAATACGATTGCGTCTGGGAAAGTTAGAAGCCTGTGGTTTTGTATGAAACGGAAACTCAGAAAGAATCAGCCCATTTTTGGCAATTTCTTTATATAATTCTTCATTTTCTTTTGGGTAGATTTCATCAATGCCTGTTCCCAAAACAGCAATCGTGTTGCCCCCTGCCTTTAGCGCTCCTTCATGGGCGGCTGCATCTATTCCTCTTGCCATACCCGAAACGATGATTATATCTTTTAAGGTTAATTCAGAAGATATTTTTCCAGCCAAGCGACACGCACTTATGGACGCGTTACGAGAGCCAACAACGGCTAACATATTATCATTTTTTAACAAATCCGTATTTCCCAAAGCATAAAGAATCGGCGGACAATCTTCTATCTGCTTTAAATTATACGGATACAATTCATCTTCCATAGAAATAATTTTAATATGCTTTATTTCTGCCGTTAAAACCTCTTCTTCTGCTTTGGCAACAGGATAAATTTCCTTTACTTTTGATATTTCAGATAAAGCCTTATCTATATCGCCATAAAACTCTATAGCCTTTTTGAAGCCTATCGGGCCTATTCCTGAAGTATTTATTAGCCTGATATATGATATTAGTTTTTGCTTATTCAATTTTTTCACTTTTCTTGATTATTTTTTCAGCTTAATTTTGCTTTCTTCCCCTTTGAGTAATCTTTTTATATTTGCATGATGTCTTACAATTACAAGCAAAACAATGGCTGTGTACACCCATGTATATTCCGCTGAGGGTGCTAAAAAGTATGATACAACAGGCACCAAGGCTGCCGCTGTTAGCGCTGACAAAGAGGAATACTTAAAGGTAAAAGCCATGGTTAACCAAATGGCCAAGGCAATCAGTGCAATTGGCCAACATGTTGCCAAAATAAAGCCAAATGTTGAGGCGACTCCCTTCCCTCCTTTGAACTTTAACCAAACAGGAAAATTATGTCCCAACACACCAAATGCACCGGCTATTAATGATGCCGTTACCGCAACAGCTCCATTATTTCCGCCTGTGGCATAGTAGGCGATTAAGGCTGCCACACCGGCCTTTGAAGCATCACATAATACTGTCATTAGTGCCAGTGTTTTGTTTCCAGTGCGCAAAACGTTGGTTGCCCCAATGTTACCGGAACCGATTTTACGGATATCCCCATAACCTGCAAGTCTTGTTAAAATCAACCCAAAAGGAATGGAACCGATAAGATAACCACATAAAGCACTTAAACTGTATATTAAACTTGTTGACATAATCTTTCTCCTAAAGTCTTTTGCTCTATGTTAGATAAAAGCATAAAAATTTCAACTTATTTTCCGCTTGGTGTGTATTTTATCTTGCATTAACGATTTATTTATTTAATATACAGTCAGATATGCGACAGAGGAGTACTGATGAAAAACACTTATAATAGGATATTATTAAAGCTTTCCGGAGAGGGACTTATGGGCTCTCAATCCTGTGGTATTGACGAGAAAATGCTTAACGCTTTTGCAGAAAGCATTAAAAAAGTTTATAAAAAAGGAATTTCTCTATGCATTGTTATCGGCGGAGGAAATTTTTTTCGGGGGGTAAACAACACAAATAAATCTGTTAGCCGTTCTGTGGCAGATCAAGCTGGTATGCTTGCTACCGTTATGAATGCCCTCTTTTTGAAAAGCACTTTAGTTGCTAAAGGTGTTCCTACAGAAATTTTGTCCGGCCTAGCTGTTCCGCAAGCTGTGGAAACTTATTCTTATCGGCGTGCACAAGAACTTTTGGATAAAAAGAATGTTTTAATTTTTGCTGGAGGAACCGGTAATCCCTATTTTACAACAGATACCGGAGCTACTTTGCGTGCTTTGGAAACCGATTGTGACGTTCTTCTTAAGGCAACGCAGGTTGATGGCGTGTATGACAGTGATCCCAAAAAGAATCCCAAAGCTAAAAGATATTCTAAAATCTCTTATGATGAAGTTATAGCGAAAGAACTCAAAATTATGGATATGACAGCAATATCTATGGCTCGTGAAAATAAACTACCCATTCTTATTTTTAAGCAGGAGAATGAAAATTCTCTTAGCGATGTTTTAGCAAATAAAGGGAAATATACTTTAATAAAGTGAGGAAAAATGACTGATTTTAATGAAATAAAGCAAAGCACTATTACGCGTATGGATAAAACGCTTGAAACCCTCAAGGCGGATTTTGGCGGTCTGAGAGCTGGTCGTGCACATGCCAGTTTGTTGGACAATATTATGGTTGAGGCTTATGGTAATTTATCGCCCATAGCCCAAGTGGGAACAATTAGTGTTCCGGATGCGCGCACATTATCTATCAGTGTTTGGGATAAAGGCTTGTCAAAATCTGTAGAAAAAGCCTTAAGAGAATCGGATTTAGGTCTTAACCCCGTTTCTGACGGTCAGCTTATTCGTATTCCTATTCCTCCTCTCTCAGAAGAAAGAAGAAAAGAGTTGGTTAAAATTGCCGGTAAATATGCCGAGCAAAATAAAGTGGCCATTCGTAATATCAGAAGAGATTCTCTTGATGAGATTAAAAAACTGAAAAAAGATAATTTGATTTCTGAAGATGAAGAAAAGAGATATAGTAATGATGTGCAAAAATTAACTGATGATTCTATAAAGAAAATTGATGATTTATTAAGCCAAAAAGAGAAAGATATTTTGCAAGTATAAGATATTATGGAAAAGACTAACTGCAAACATATTGCCATTATTATGGACGGAAACAGAAGGTGGGCCAAGAAACGTGGTTTGCCGCAGGATTTCGGTCATAAAAAAGGGGCAGAGAACGTTGTTAATATAACGCGCGCCATGAAAGAATCCGGCGTAAAGTATCTGACTTTATATGCCTTTTCTACCGAAAACTGGCAAAGGTCCAAAGAAGAAGTGCATACGCTTATGCAGTTGCTTCGCGAGTATTTGGATAAAGAATTCAAAGAGATTATGGATAACAATGTTCGCATTATCTTTATTGGTGAACGCGATATGTTGTCTGCTGATATTCAGCAAAAAATGGCGGACATTGAAAGTAAATCTGCTCAAAATCAGGATTTAACCCTTTGTATTGCTTTATCTTATGGTTCAAGGCAAGAAATTTTATCTGCCGTAAAAAAGGCAACACAAATGGTTTTAGATAAAAAAATCGGTATCAATGATTTATCACAAGAAACATTTTCTTCTTTACTTTATACTGCAGATATTCCCGATCCGGATATACTAATTCGTACAAGCGGCGAGCAGCGTATAAGTAATTATCTTTTGTGGCAGATTGCCTATACAGAGCTATTTTTTACAGAAACCTTATGGCCGGATTTTGGCAAGGAAGAGCTTCAAAATATTATTGAAAAGTTTACTAACAGGGAGAGACGATATGGAAAAGGCTAATTTTATTTTATCCTCTTTACAAAAGAGAGTTTTAACCTCTCTTATTATGATTCCTTTGGTGATAGGTGCCTTAAAATATGGTCATCCTTATGTTGATATATTTGTTTATTTGGTTGGCGTTATGCTCTCATGGGAATGGTCTTCTATGGTTCCAAACAAACGTGCAAATGTATATGCTATTTGCTTTGCGTTTTCTTTAGGTTCTTCCATATTAGTTCAGAATACCATTGTTTTAGCTCTTGGCATTGTTATGACCACCGCTTTTGTTTATCTTAAGGCAAAAGATGAGCCTCACCGTTATTTATTAACCCTCGGTGTTCCCTATATTTCGGTCGGTGTTGGATCTTTGTATTGGATGTATTATTTATTTGATGCTTTCGGAAGTATTCCCGGCGAAAAAGGGAGCTTTGTTATGACTCTATGGTTTATTTTGATGGTATGGAGTGTGGATATTGGCGGATATGCTATCGGCCCTATATTTAAGGGACCAAAATTGGCTCCGCGCATTAGTCCAAACAAAACATGGTCCGGTTTGATAGGCGGTGTTATTCTGGCCGTTGCCGTAAGCTTTATTTATATGTGGTTTACGGGTAAAGTTTTTAATTTACCCATGCCCATGAAGACACAGATTAAGTTTGCTCAATTAGGCGCAGCTGTTGCTCTTATTGCGCAAATTGGTGATTTGATAGAATCCGCCATTAAAAGACATTTAAATATTAAAGACAGCAGCTCTTTAATTCCGGGACATGGTGGTGTTTTTGACAGAATTGACGGTCTTATCTTTGCAGCACCTGTTGTTTATTGTTACTTTTTTTTAATTTCGTTTGAATAGAATATAAGGGAAAAGATTATGGAATGGATAATAAACATTATTTATTATGTTGTGCCTTTTCTGATTTTACTTGGAATACTGGTCTTTGTTCATGAGTTTGGACACTTTATTGTTGCCCGTAAGCTCGGCGTTAGCGTGAGCGCTTTTTCTATCGGATTTGGCAAAGACTTATGGAGCAAACAAGATTCACACGGAACCGTTTGGAAAATATCTGCCATTCCTTTAGGGGGATATTGTCAATTTTTGGGTGATGCCGATGAATCATCTTCTACAGCAGAGGTTGATTTGAGCAAATATACCAAAGAAGAACAAAAACATTTATTTGCAACACAAAAACCAATTAAAAAGCTTGCCATTGCTTTTGCCGGTCCTTTCTTTAATTATCTGTTTGCTTTTGTTGTCTATTTCGGATTATTTTTCTTTGTCGGAAGTTATGATATTCCCCCTATTGTCTCCGGCGTTATAGAAAATAGCCCCGCACAAAAAGCCGGTGTTATGGTGGATGATAAAGTTGTGGAAATTAATGGTCATCAAATCAATGAATGGGGAGATATCAGCAAAGAAGTCAGCGCATCTATTGATAATGTCCATATCAAGCTTCAGCGCGGTGAACAAATTATTGACTTGGTTTTGCCCTTGAGAGAAATGGAATATTCTGTTGAAGAGGATCAAGAACCGATAAAGAGAAGAATTATCGGTATAAAAGGTGAGGCCAGTCGTTTTCACTCTATCAGAGATAATTTTAACTTTAAGACTTCTTTGGTTAAGGCCGCTTTGGAAGTTTATAGTATTACGGATTTAACACTTCGCGGTGTTGGTCAAATGCTTACCGGCAAACGATCCGGCGAAGAAGTGGGAGGCATTATTCGCATTGCCGAAATGTCTGGTGATATATCCAAAAAAAGAGGCTTTTGGAATTTTCTTTCTTTCATGGCTCTGCTTTCTGTAAACTTGGGTTTAATAAACTTATTCCCAATCCCCTTATTAGATGGTGGACATGTAATAATTTATTTGTTAGAAATAATAACCAGACGCGAGCTTAATGCAAAAATCAAAGATTGTTTGTTTAAGATTGGTCTTGGTTTCATTTTGTTTTTAATGATATTTGCAACATGGAATGACATACGGCACTTAATAACAAGGTGGTTTGAATAGTTTGTAAGGACACAAAAAATGA
>Ga0310786_10005340_pt1 | contig 17520 bp, 14 predicted proteins | sample AusTroGonzalo_MG_FD_203881 | JGI IMG/M metagenome (GOLD analysis project Ga0310786, IMG submission 203881) | Bovine rumen microbial communities from tropical cattle in Woodstock, Queensland, Australia - Gonzalo_03 (v2) (version 2) | ecosystem: Host-associated > Mammals > Digestive system >... | reverse complement strand
ATGTGAACATGCGACAGATTTTCTCAAAAAAATAGTACTGCTCTCAACTGCGATCAGTATGTCCTAAATCGTAATCAGCATGCGCTGGACGCGCTTCAGCGCATGCGCTGATCGCGCGGAATAATCAGTTGCCAAGCATTTCGCTACTTCCTCATGTTTGAGCGGGTCTCAAGGTCAAAATCTCGCTCGTGCAAGCACGACTCGATTTTGGACTTTTCGACCCTGACATCATTATATCTCCTGGAGAGGAGATTGTCACGTTATGTTGCTATAATTCGTTGTTACGCTATGTTGCGCTAGAATCCCTGTTATGCTATATAGCGCCGGATCCGTTGACTCGTTATATAGCGCTGTTATGCAACTCCTGATCCGGTGCTACGTTATGAATGGATCGAATGCACTAAAATCCGGCTAGACAAATAGTACATCACGGGTTACAATGGCAAGAGATAACTATATCCCATGTAAACGCATGCGGGATAAAAGGGAGGAAGCATTATGCTCTATATCTTGCGCCATGGCCAGACGGATTGGAATTTGAAACACCGCACGCAGGGAAGGACAGATATTCCGTTGAACGAAACAGGGCGTCAGATGGCTATCAAGGCGGGAGAGGAGAATAAAAATATTCATTTTGATTTATGCTATTGCTCTCCGTTGAAAAGAGCGAAGGAGACCGCTCAGCTATTTCTGAAAGGCAGAGATATCGAAATACGTTTTGATGAGCGGTTGATGGAGATGAGCTTCGGAGATTATGAAGGCATCCCAAACGCTTTTGAAACACCTGGTTGCCCATTATATACGCTTTTTCATGATCCGGCGCATTACAAGGCACAGGGCGGTGCGGAAGGATTTGAAGAACTCTACAGACGTACCGGTGAATTCATGGAAGAGATAATCTACCCGCTTTTGCAAAAAAAACAGGACATCCTGATCGTCGGTCATGGTGCGATGAATGCTTCCATCAGATGCCGCCTTTTGAATGTCCCACTGGAGCATTTTTGGGATCAACTCGGAAAAAACTGTGAATTGTTTGTTTGGAGTCAGGCAATATGGGAATCGTAAAAACGGATGAATTGGTATTTGAATATATCAGACGCGATGAAGAGGGTAATGTGGATGGCATTACAACAGCAGTCGATCATGTTTCACTTGACGTGCAGCCCGGTAGCTTTATTGCAATTCTTGGTCATAACGGTTCGGGTAAATCCACACTTGCTAAACATATCAATGCTATTTTAAGTCCTACGGAAGGGACTGTGATCGTGGATGGCATGGATACAACCGATGATACGAAAACCTGGGATATCCGTCAATGTGCCGGTATGGTCTTCCAGAATCCGGACAATCAGATCATTGGACAGGTAGTTGAGGAGGATGTCGGCTTTGGCCCTGAGAATATGGGTGTTCCGACAAAGGAGATCTGGGAACGGGTAGAGGAGAGCCTGAAGGCAGTTGGAATGTATGAATTCCGAAAGTATTCTCCGGGTCGTTTGTCAGGCGGTCAAAAGCAAAGAGTTTCGATCGCAGGTGTGTTGGCAATGCACCCGAAGGTGATCATATTTGATGAGCCGACTGCCATGCTTGATCCTGTCGGCAGGAAAGAAGTCATCCGCTCAGCCAGGGCACTAAATCAGGTGGAAGGCATTACGATCATCCTGATTACGCATTACATGGAAGAAATTGTCCATGCGGATCAGGTTTTTGTCATGGATCAGGGGAAGATCGCTATGAAAGGAACTCCGCGAGAGATTTTCTCGCAAGTGGAAAAACTGAGAAGCCTTCGCTTGGATGTTCCACAGGTGACGATGCTTGCACATATACTAAGAAAAAGAGGATTGCAGATTCCGGAAGGAATATTGACCAGGGAAGAACTGATCAAAGCGATCTGCGGTGACTAGACTAGTCCGGTTACTTTGCGATCGCTACTTCGGAAGCACAAGTAAAATCAGATGAATCAGGGAGAACAACATGCCGATTATTTTGGATCATGTCAATTACATATATCAGGATGGCGGAAATGAGCAGGTCATGGCATTAAAGGACATTAATTTGACGATCCCTGACGGGCAATTCATCGGAATTATCGGGCACACGGGATCCGGCAAATCAACGCTCGTTCAACATCTAAATGGTTTGCTTAAAGCAACTTCCGGACATATTTATTACGATGGACAGGACATCTATGAAAAGGATTATCAGTTAAAGGATCTGCGCAGCAAGGTGGGTTTGGTTTTTCAATATCCGGAGCATCAGCTTTTCGAGGCTGATATTTTTTCGGATGTTTGCTTTGGCCCAAAGAACCTTGGATTGCCAAAGAAAGATGTCGAATATCGTGCGTTTAACGCACTTCGCAGTGTGGGAATGCCGGAAGAGCTCTATTATCAGTCGCCCTTTGATCTTTCCGGAGGCCAGAAGAGGCGCGTGGCCATTGCCGGTGTGCTGGCGATGCAACCGAAGGTGCTTGTTTTGGATGAGCCGACTGCGGGACTTGATCCAAGAGGGCGGGATGAAATTTTGGGATTGATCAAAGACTTGCAGACCGGCAGCAATATGACGATCATACTGGTCTCTCACAGCATGGAAGACGTCGCGCAATATGTGGACCGTATCCTTGTGATGGATCACGGCAGCATACTTTATGACGGTACTCCGAGAGAAGTATTTAGACACTATAAGGAACTTGAGACGATCGGCCTTGCCGCACCTCAAGTGACCTATATTATGCACGAACTAAAGGCGAAAGGCCTTTCGGTTGATGAGGATGCGATCACGCTGAACGAAGCCGCGGACCAGATCATGAATCTTTTCCGCAGATGAGGAAATAACATGCTGAAAGATATTACCTTGGGACAATATTATCAGACAGAGTCCGTTATTCACCGATTGGATCCCCGAGTGAAGATCGGAGGAACACTGCTGTTTATCATCTCAATACTTTTATATAAATATATTACGGGCTATGCGATCGCAGTTCTTTTTGTAGCGTTTGTCATATGCCTCTCACATGTACCATTTAAATTTATGGTGCGCGGTATGCGATCCGTTCTCGTTCTGATGCTGATCACAGTGATCTTTAATCTTATTATGACATCGCAAGGAGAACCTGTTGTTCAGATTTGGAAGATCACGATCACGGATGAGGGCTTGGTATTAGCGCTATCTATGATGTTGCGACTGGCTCTTTTGGTGATTGGGTCGTCTGTCATGACACTGACAACTACCCCGAACAATTTAGCCGATGGCATGGAGAAGATGCTGGGATTTTTAAAGGTTTTCCGCGTACCTGTGCATGAAGTTGCAATGACAATGTCGATCGCGCTCCGATTTATTCCGCTCCTAATGGAGGAGACGGATAAGATTATGAAAGCACAGATGGCTAGAGGTGCAGATTTTGAACATGGGAACTTGTTTGTTCGGGCAAAAGCGATGGTGCCCCTTTTAGTGCCTCTTTTTATTTCGGCATTTCGAAGAGCAAATGACCTTGCCATGGCAATGGAGGCAAGATGCTACAGAGGCGGGGATGGCAGAACGAAAATGAAGCCGCTGAAATATCACAAGCGCGATTATATCGCATATGGGATACTGATACTCTTTATGATCGTGTCAGTGTGGTTTGGCCGGACAAAATGGTGGTAATCACTTTGTTATTCAAGTGTAACTTGTGTGCTTGAAAATTAAGATTTTATGAAATTAAGAAAAAATACTTGAAGGTGCCCTAAGGGCATCTTTTATTGTGGGAGTAAGCAAGAATAACAAGCGACGCCGAAGGCGGCATTTGTTATTTGGCGACCTCCCAACGAGAAAGCCATGTGCGAAGCACATGAGGGGCTGCGAAGCAGCGGGCTTCGAGTATGGCCAAGGAGGGATCAAACAAGAGCGACGCCGAAGGCGGCAAAGGAGGAAAGAGTATGAATATTATCGTAACCGGAGGAGCCGGGTTCATTGGCAGCAATTTTATTTTTCACATGTTAAAGAAATATCCTGACTATCGCATCATTTGTTTGGATTGTCTGACCTACGCAGGAAATCTGTCTACGTTGAAGCCGATCATGGACAATCCGAATTTCCGTTTCGTGAAGGAGAGTATTACAGACAGAGAGGCTGTTTACAAATTGTTTGAGGAAGAACATCCTGATATCGTTGTGAACTTTGCGGCAGAGAGCCATGTAGACCGCTCCATTGAGAATCCGGAAGTCTTTTTGGATACCAATATCAAAGGTACTGCGGTTCTCATGGATGCCTGCAGAAAGTACGGCATCAAGCGTTATCATCAGGTTTCAACGGATGAAGTATACGGTGATCTCCCGTTGGATCGCCCGGATCTGTTCTTTACAGAAGAGACACCCATTCACACCAGTAGTCCATACAGTTCGTCGAAAGCCGGTGCAGACCTCTTGGTGCTGGCATATCACAGAACCTATGATCTGCCGGTGACCATAAGCCGCTGTTCCAATAATTACGGCCCTTATCATTTCCCGGAAAAGCTGATCCCGCTGATGATTGCAAATGCATTGAATGATAAGCCGTTACCTGTATACGGGGAAGGATTGAATGTGCGTGACTGGCTCTATGTTGAGGATCACTGTAAGGCCATTGATCTGATCATCCACAAGGGACGCATCGGAGAGGTTTATAACATCGGCGGACATAATGAGATGAAGAACATCGATATTGTAAAGTTGATCTGTAAAGAACTCGGAAAGCCCGAGAGTCTGATCACATACGTGACAGATCGCAAGGGACATGATATGCGTTATGCGATCGATCCTACAAAGATTCACAACGAGCTTGGCTGGTTGCCTGAGACGAAGTTTGCTGACGGTATCAAGAAGACGATTAAATGGTATCTTGAGAATCGTGAATGGTGGGAGACTATCATCTCAGGGGAATACCGGAATTATTATGAAAAGATGTACGGGAACAGATAGAAGCAATGCCCCTGAAATGCCGGCATAGGTAAGCTCCGATCGCGTGCGCGATCACACAGTTTTTGCTAAAACAGGTCATATGCGGTTGTAAGATCATCTTTGTTGATGGACTCACCGATGTGCTCTTCGCAATGCATGACTGGGAACGAAAGATCGCTTTGGCTATATAAGAGGGGAGGGTTAAACATGGATAATTCTATTTTGGAATGGCTGCTGGATGAAAAGACACCTGAGGTAAGACTTAGAACGCTGAAAGAATATGAGAATTTACCGGAAGACGATGAAAGTGTTGTGGCGTGCAAAAATGATCTGATTCATAGTAAAGTATACGATCGAGGATTAAAGAAACTTAAGAAGGACAAGCCATGGGACAAATATGATGCCATCATGGCATTTGCCGAATGGGGACTTACAAGAGATGATATCGGTAATGATATAGATGATGACGTCTTTGCCTTGATTGAGAAAACAGGGTTTAAAATGCTTTGCGGTGAGCCGCTGCTTCTTAGAAATTTGGTTAAACTTGGATATTATTCAGAGGGTGTTGTTAAAAATGAGATTGATTCCGTTCTTAAATTGATTAAAGATGATGGCGGTTTCGGATGCATTAGCACAAACAAAAAGATCAATGATCCAAAGAAACAGCATAAGAGCTGTGCAAGACTGACGGTGGAATACCTTTTACTGGCTGCGGAGCTTAAGCTTCAGGGGTATCGGCCTGAATGCGCAGATGCCTTGGTACATTATTTTACCAAACGAAACATTTTCTATAGAACGGATGATATGAAAACACCTATGGTGGATGTGATGTTGGGAACATTTTATCCACCGGATCCGATCAAGATCGGAGCTCATATGATCATTTATGCATTAAGGGTGTTAGGTTGCGAGCCCGGTTCTGTGGCAATGCGGGCCGGCATGAAAGTGCTTGATGAACATAAACTTGAAAATGGGAGATATGTTTTGACTGCATCGAAAAGTGTACCCGCTTTTAAGGCAGGCAATGTTAACGAAGAGAACAAATGGGTGACGCTATATGCATATATGGCATACTGATCGCCAAAATGGATAAAGTGACAAAGAAGGGCAAGGAATAGTCGTTATTTCCTTGCCCTTAGTTTTGTGCTGTTACTAATAATATTGTCCTGCGGCTTGTTTTTGACTTCTGGCAGAGCATAAAAACCGCGAACCGTTTACTAATTTGGGTATGTATTAGGCATAATACATCCTTTCAGCTGCTATTCGGCATTTGTTTGTAAAAATCACCCATGACAGTCAAAGAATACAAGAGCCCAGTCTTTTGCATTTTCTTTGATTGTCGTATAATATGGGACTAATGAGGTATTTCTGTATGAATCATAAAATCCAGATTCAAAGATAAAGGTACCTTTGATCAAGTGGGAAAGCTTCTTGAGAAGAACCGCATATTCACTAAGATAGTCGTATTTCCAGGAGTTTTCTGCAATTTCGTCAATAGAAGCATTTCGATTATGTGATAAAAGCAAATCAGATAGAAGTTGTTTCAGGTCTGTTGTTCCTGTTTGCTTTTCAAGAAACTCAAGTAAAAAGCCGGCCTCACTTTTTTGCCGTTTGTCGCATCTCTCCAAGTAAGAAACAAACTGGTTCCAATCATCGTTAGCAAACAGTATCGGCTTTGGAAATTCATCGTATCCTTCGTCTATAACCTTATAAGAGTCGATTTCTGATCCACAAAGTGATTCAGCGATGCTTTCTGCGAATTCAATGACATAGTTTTGCTTTTCTTCTTCTGTGATTTCGCAGTTGTTCTTTCCTACGTTTTCAAGTGCTTCGGGAATGTGTACAAGAATTGTTTCAATAGTATTCATTGCAAAATAAATTCCTTTCTTTTTTTGTATTCTCCAAATATATATGGTATCATATCCCTTTTGAAAAAGCAAATTATGAGATGTTATATGATCATGAATTGATCATATATAATATGTGGTCAAGAAAAAGTTATGATTATCGTTAATTTAAAATAACATAACCGTATAATTTTGCTTAAGAAATCCATATAGAAAAGTAACAAAGATGAATAAAACCTTGACAATGAAATTAGACAGATGTATAATCATAAATGCTAGACGGATGTCTAAATCCGAAGGGGAGAAAGACAAAAATGGTACAGGTGATATCGAAACTATTATCAATGGCTTTGTGGGGCAGTGTTGTCTCACTTGTTGTTTTGGCAGTGCGTCCGCTGGTGAAGAAGAATTCCCACAGGATCATGTGTCTGCTTTGGGCGGTGGTGATGTTTCGCTTCCTTTGCCCGTTTGCAATAGAAATGCCGCTTCCTGCTTTGTGGCCTGAGCAGTCACACCAGGATACTGCAGACATGGTACAAACGCAACACTCACTAGAACAGTTTTCTGCCAATGCTGTTTCAACCAGAGGGAATGAGGAAGAGGATTCCATATCTGCGCATGACGAGTTTGTATCCGATATGTCTCAGAGTAGACAGGAGACAAAGAATCCTGTGACAACAACAGGTGCAGTGGGAACATTGGAGAAAAAGAAACATGCGAAAGAGAATACCGGCTTGGATACAAAGGGCAGTTCTTTGGCTGTGCATTCCGAGACTGAAAGTTCTGTAATGCCCAATAGCGGAATGCAAGGAACGGAGACGGATCATTTCGTAAATGATCAGGTGATGGAAAACAGAAAGAAAGAGCAACAAAGATTCTCGATGACCGGCTTCGCAACCTCTGCCAAGGCATGGCTAAATAGCGGAGCAGGACAGACTGTGATCGGTATCTTAGGTGCAATATGGCTGATCGGAGCGGGAATCATTTTAATGATCGGCGGACTAAAATATCGGAAGATTCAAAAGATACTCAGGGAAGCAATTTATATCAATGAATGGGAAAAATACCCGGTAAGGACGAGCGATATTTCGGGGGTACCGATGTCTTTTGGAATTCTGAAGCCGGGGATTTATGTACCGGTCGGCTTTGAACAAAAGGAAGAGGAAAATGAAGCTTCTTTTTCCGAACGGCAAAAGGAGCTGATCCTTTGGCATGAGGCAATGCATTTGAAACATCATGATCCTTTGTGGTTGATCATATCCTTTGTGATGTTCGCGATGCATTGGTGGAATCCGCTCGCGTGGCTTTGTGTACGCTACATCGGAAAGGATATTGAAATGGCTTGTGATGAAGCTGTTTTGGCACAGATCGGTTACGGGAAAAGAGGAGAATACGCCAAGACATTGCTTGAATTTACAACCGACCGGGATAAGCTTTTACCGATTGCTGCTTTTGGTGAAACGGATGCTGAGAGCAGGATCAAAAATGCACTTCGTTACAAAAAGGCGCCTGTATGGATAACCGTTGTCACATTATGTATGGTTACTTTCCTTGGAGGATGCCTTGTGACGAAGCCGACCGCAGGAAAAGGCAGCGATCAAACGGAAAACGAAACCGATATGCAAACTGCTCAGAATGCACCGGATGACCGGAAGGAATCAAATAACAGCACATCGATGGGAAGCAGTGAAGAGAAGAACGAACAGGCAAAAGCAGATTCCGGTGTGTCTGAAGAAAACAAGGCCGACGATGGTCAACAATCAAATGCCGATGATTTCGTAGGAGTTTATGACAAGAGTAAGCCGGTTGTTTTTGACGCAGAGTATTGTAGCAACAGTGAAAACAAAAAAGGGACCGGGCGTCATTATGAAGAACGATACTCGAAGGATAATTTACGGGTTCCCTTTATCAATATCGATTCTGAATATGTTCATGAGGTGAACCAGGAGATCAAGAGGGGTTTTGAATCTGCGTATGAAGCTTATGATCGGCCGACAAATGCAGGGAAAAGGGACTATGAGTATTATATTTCGGGGAATATCCTTTCTGTGATCATTCTGGATGAAGGCGAAGCCGGGAAAAATGGTTGGTCTGAGGACAGATGGTTTTATAACATCAACATGGATACCAAAGAACAGGCATCCTTGGAAGAACTTTTCAGATATTGCGGATTTGAAAGTCTGGATCAATTACAGGAGAAGGCAAAGATAGCAATCTATAATGATAATGGCAGAAGTTTCCGCGGTGTGGCAAAATGGGACGATGAAAAAGAGACATACTTTGTCAAGGACGGAGAATTCTATATCAGGGTTGACGGAAGGCAAAGATCTGGAATAGCGTATTTAGTTGTAAAACCGGATATGGATTATAGTCAGGAGCCGCGCTACAGTCAGACTGTCACATTTTCATCAAATAAAGTGGTAGAAGTAGTAACCAAGACCGTGAAATCAGAAGATATCCATGAAGATGACACGATGTATGTTCTGGGGAAGGATTCAAGCGGAAATGATGTTTGGAGATATGAAATGCAGGAGATAAGTCCGGAGGTACAGCCTGAGGATGGGTGGGGGATGCGCAATATTATCAGCACCAGAAAAGGAAAGGTGTATTTATCCGACTATTCGACACTCTATGTTTTGGATGAACAGACAGGACAGGTTTTAGATATAAATGCGGAAGCAACTATGGGGAAAGAGAACGCCTGCTTTGTTTTCGATGACGAAGATAATTTTTACATTTATGATTACATGATGCCTTTGCAAAAGCTTGATAAGAATGGGGATCTGATAGGTTCTGTATATATAAATGATGGGAGATATATATGGCCGAATAAATTAAGCATTCAGGGAGACGAGCTTGTGATCGAATGCGATGAAGGCAAGCTGACGCTTAACAGAAAAGATCTCAGCATTATCAAAGAAGAATAATACAAGAAGAATAATACAAAAGGATCATACAAAAAAGATCATACAAAAAAGATCATACAAAAAAGATCATACAAAAAGGATCATACAAAAAAGATCATGCAAGAAAGAGCTTCGAAAGAGGCTCTTTTTGTATCATAGAAATGCATCGGAATCAACCGGTGATTTTAAGGCGATGGACGGGTGGATCAAAAAGAAAGAGAGATTTGCGATTTCGGGTATTTTATGGTAAGATGGGTATGGTTTTGTACCGGAAAGAAGATATCTGTTTGTATTTGTAACAAAGAAAAAGATGGAATTCAGAAAGGGTTTGATTCATGAGAATCATTATTGTAGGAGCAAGTAAGGTGGGTTTTGCGCTCGCAAAGCATATTTGCGAAGAAGGATATGATCTTGTGGTGATCGATACGGATGCGGGAAGCATCGATGCGATCACGGATGCTTATGATTGCAATGGATTTGTTGGAAATGGCAGCAGTCCTGAAATGTTAAAAAAGGCGGGGATTGATTCTGCGGCTGTTCTTGTGGCCGTGACCAAGCAGGATGAAACCAATCTGCTTTGTTGCAGTGTAGCTAAAAAATTGGGTGTTAAGCGCACGATCGCTGCCGTGAGATCACCGGAACTGACGGATGAGAAGACCTTTTTTGTTGGGAGTCTCGGGGTGGACGTGCTGATCAATCCGGACAGAAGTACGGCAAGAGAGGTTGGAAAGCTGATCCGTTATGCGGGTGCGGTGGAGATTGAGCGATTTGGCGATGGAAATGTACTTGTTGCAACGGTCGGCATTGAAGAGGGCAGTGTGCTCGCTAATTGTGAAATGCCAAAGGTGCAAAGCCGTTTGGGAGCGCAGGTGCTTGTTTGCGCAATTGACAGAAGCGGAAAGAGTTTTACTCCGAAAGGTTCTCATACCATCCAGGCGGGAGATAAGATCACGATTGCAGCTTCCGGACGCGTGATGGATCAGGTGTTACAGCAGCTTGGTATTTTGCAAAAGATCCTGAAAAAAACGGTGATCGTCGGCGGGAGTCGTCTGGGGCGGTATCTGACGGGGATGCTTTTAGAGCAGGGAGTCAAGGTGACGCTTGTTGACAGTGATCCAGAGCAATGCAGCATGCTTTTGGAAGCATACCCGGAAGCAAATATTGTAAATGGTGACGGTTCGGATTCCGAGCTTTTGGAGCATGAGCTTGCAGGAGCGGATGCATGCGTGGCATCGACAGGAAGTGATGAAGAGAATCTGATCATTTCTCTTTTTGCAAAATCATTCGGCCTTGAGAGAATTGCAGCGATCATTGATAATACAGATTATGAAAACATGCTCCGAAAGAGTGGTATCAATCATGTTTTTTCAACAAGGGACACTTCTCTTTTCGGAATTATCAGGGATGCGAGACTTCTTGCGACTGCGCGGGAAAATGCAGAAGATGACAACGAATGGAAATGGTTGCACACGCTCAATTCCGGAAAGGTGGAGGCTGCGGAGTTTGTTGTCGGAGCAGATTTTGCGCTCGCCGGTATTCCGTTTAAGGAGGCGAAATTTGCATTAAAACCGGGATTCCTGATCGCAATGATCATGCGCGGGCAGGAGACAATTGTCCCCGGCGGTGATGCTGTGATAAAGCAGGGTGACAGGATCGTGGTTGTATCGGCTGAGCACAGGCTTACAAGACTTCCGGATATTATTGCATAGGAGAAACTGAGATGGAACACATTCTGGTAGGTTTTCTCTTTATTTTGGGACTGGTCGTACTGATCGGGGTGGTTAATGAGAAAACCATTAAAATTTCAAATGATATAGCATTGGTACTTTTTTCTTTCCTGGTGGCAGGAGCATTTAAGATCCTGGGTGCAACGGGGCTTGTAAACTTTGAGGGGACAGTGATCGGCAACCTGGAAACATTCCGCTTTGAGGAATTTCTGATGGACGGAATTCTTTGCTTTATGTTATTTTCCGGCGCAAGCGGTGTAAACTTTAACCGCTTTGTAAAAAACATTAAATCGATCAGTCTGCTGGCATTGCTTTCCACAGTGATTTCCTCATTTATCTACGGAGGGATCTTCTATTTACTGAATCTCGGACTGGGGCTGGGTTTTTCCGTCTGGCTCTGCATTTTGCTCGGATGTATCGTATCTCCCACGGACCCGATCGCGGCGACATCGATCCTCAAGAAGGCAGGGCTTTCCAAGAATGTCTCGACGGTTATTGAGGGAGAGTCCCTCTTTAACGACGGAACGGGCGTAGCGGTGTTCGTCTTTGTCAAAAATATTGTGAATGATACATCGGATCTAAGCTTTCCCGTGCTGATGGCAAAGGAACTTCTCGGAGCGATCGCCATCGGACTGGGTCTCAGCTTTTTGATGTTTAAGCTGCTTCGTTCCACCAACAATCCGATGCTCCACATCTTTATCAGCATGCTTGATGTCATGGCTGCGTATGTGATCTGCGAGGTCCTTGGATGCTCGGGTGTTATTGCCTCCGTAGTATGCGGAATTTACTTCTCCAGAAGCATGGCAAAGAATGAAGCATGGCATAAGGTGGTGGATCCGAAAGACTGGTACGAAGATTTCTGGCATATTGCGGATACGCTGTTTAACAGTGTACTCTTTATTCTGATCGGTTTTGCGATTTTGAACCTCCCGCATCACAGATTTATGCTTCTGTTGATCCTTGGAGCGGTTGTGATCAATTTTGCCGCCAGATTTTTGGGTGTGGGTGCATCTGCTCTCATTATCGGAAAACATAAAATTCCAAATCATTACAATGCAAGGGAGTTCACCACGCTGATGACGTGGAGTGCATTAAAGGGCGGACTTTCACTGGCATTGGCGCTCAGTACGAAGGAGTTTTTGCCGGAGGAGAGCTACAATGTGGTTTTGATCGTGACAAGCGTGACGATGTACTTTACCATAGTCGTGCAGGGACTGACCACGCAGAGAATATTCAAGATCGTGGAACGTTGGAAAGCAGCGCGCGTAAAGTAGGAAGGAAGTCTGCGCGAAGTAGAAAGTCAGCGCTGGTATAGTAAGAATGGGAGCAGATATTATGACTGGGACAGTATAAGGGAAATAATCGCAGGAAGGGAAAGTATGAAATGAAACAAAAGGTTATGGCGAAGGTGATCTCACAAAAAGAGATTGCACCATCAATTTTTGATATGTGGTTGGAAACGGATCTCGCAAAAGAAGCAAAGCCGGGACAATTCATCGGGGTGTTTCCGAAGGATAAAAGTACGTTGCTTCCGCGACCGATCAGCATCTGTGAGATCCGGGAGGATAGGAGTGCACTTCGCATCGTATATCGAATTGCGGGCAAGGGTACCGGAGAGTTTTCAACGTGGTGCGCAGGGGATGAGGTTTTCATCCTCGGAACGCTTGGAAACGGATATGATTTAAGCACTGCCGCTGGAAAGAAGGTTTTGCTCATGGGAGGCGGTATCGGTGTCCCGCCAATGCTTGAACTTGCAAGAGAGCTTGCTTTGCAAAACACCGGGGCGACAGAAAGTGACAAATGTGTCATACAAAGCACTATGGGTTATCGCGATGCACAGACTTTCTTAAAAGAAGACATGGAAAAATACAGTACCCTTTATATTGCGTCTGAGGACGGAAGTGTTGGTACGAAGGGGAATGTGATGGATGCAATCCGCGAAAACAGTATCACCGCCGATGTCATCTATGCCTGCGGACCGATGCCAATGCTGCGCGCGATCAAGGCATATGCCGCAGAGCTGGGGATCCCGGCATATATTTCACTGGAAGAACATATGGCATGCGGTGTTGGTGCATGCCTTGGATGTGTCGTAAAAACAAAGAATGTGGATCATCATTCCCATGTCAATAATGCCCGGATCTGTACGGACGGACCGGTATTTGAAGCAGGGGAGGTGGAGATCTGATGAGCGGACAGATGGAAAACGGACAGATGAAAGTTGATCAAGAAAAAAATACCCCAAAGGCAGATGACCGGACAATGCCGGATCTTCGTACAACGATTGCAGGTGTGGAGTTCAAGAATCCTGTGATGACTGCGTCAGGAACCTTTGGATCCGGTATGGAGTATGGCGAGTTTGTGGATTTAAATCTCCTTGGAGCAGTGGTCACAAAGGGGGTTGCAAATGTCCCATGGCCCGGGAATCCGACACCGAGAGTTGCAGAAGTTTACGGAGGCATGCTCAATGCGATCGGTTTACAGAATCCTGGTATCGATGTGTTCATGGAACGTGACATCCCGTTTTTGAAACAATATGATACAAAGATTATTGTAAATGTATGCGGAAAGTCCGTTCAGGACTATATCGATGTGGTGGAACGCCTTGGCGATGAGAAGGCCGTAGCACTTTTGGAGATCAATGTCTCCTGCCCGAATGTCAAGGAAGGTGCGATCGCGTTTGGACAGAAGGCGGATGCGCTCTACAATATTACATCCGAGTTGAAAAAACATGCAAAACAACCGATCATGATGAAGCTCAGCCCGAATGTCACCGACATCACCGAGATGGCGCGTGCAGCGGAGGCGGCAGGTGCGGATGCACTTTCGCTGATCAATACCATTACGGGAATGAAGATCGATATTCACCGGCGAAAGTTTGCCATTGCCAACAAAACCGGAGGCATGAGCGGTCCGGCCATCAAACCGATCGCCATCAGGATGGTCTATCAGGTTGCTCAGGCAGTGAAACTTCCGATACTGGGAATGGGCGGCATTGCAACTGCGGAGGATGCGATCGAATTCTTCCTGGCAGGTGCAAGTGCGATCAGCGTCGGTGCGATGAATTTTGTGAATCCTTATGCCACTGTTGAGATCTTAGATGGTATCCGGGATTATATGATACATTACAATGTGAGATCACTCGCCGAACTAATCGGCGCAGTTCAATAACACATATCCATGTGACAGGAATTCTGCATACTTTTATCATCAGCCACATATACATACAGTATCAATCGGCTAATGTATAAGCATGTGAGGAGGGGATGGCTTTCTGCGCCCGCCAACACGTTCGTACATTGGTATATTACGGAGGTGCTGTTTGTGGAGTTAGTAAGGCAGAACATACATATGGATCATGTCATAGGGGAAAGCCAGGTACAACTTGCACTGGAGGAAGATGTCAATCTTCCGGAAACAAAACCGGATGTGGATGAGCTCTGTATGGAGCGGGGATTCGTAGTAACCGACGAGATTACTGCATCGACGGATGAAGTTTTTGTGCGGGGACGCCTGGTTTTTTCTATTCTTTACCATACGGGTGAGGATGGCGGACGGCTTGTCAGCATGGAAGGGCGTATTCCTTTTGAGGAACGGATCAGGATGGAGGGGGTAAAACCGACGGATCACGTGCAAGTGACCGGTGAGATGGAGGATCTGACGGTCGGTATGATCAATTCCCGAAAACTAAGCGTACGTTCGGTGATCACACTGACGGCGCATGCAGATGTAGTATGTGATCAGGAGATACCGGTTGATTTTGAACAGATGGAAGCTGCTCAGATACAATTTCGTCAGGTCCCGATGGAATATGCACAGCTGGTTTTTCAAGGGAACGAAGAAGTGACAGTCAGGGAAAAGCTGACAATTCCTTCCGGTTACGCAAATATCGATGAAATTCTGTGGAAGAGTGCGGAGACGGGCGAGATGAATTTCCGACTGGGAGATGGAAAACTCTATGTTCAGGGAGAGGTAAGGTGTTTCGCGCTTTACACGGGAGAGGAGAAAGAAACCCCGAAGATTTACGAGACGGTTGTTCCCGTATCAACGCAGATCATATGTACAGGATGCACTGAGGGGATGACCGTGTCTGTAAGATATGATGTCTCCGGCTGGGATCTGTCTCCTGAGCCTGATGAAGATGGTGAGATCAGATGCTTGGGACTTATGATGAATTTGGAACTTGGCATCCGCATTTATGAGGAACAGCAGGCAACAGTCGTGACGGATCTTTATGGTGTAAATGGTGATGTGATGGCGCAGAGCAAAGAAGTTCTGTTTACCAGGGTTTTGCGAAGTGTCACGGGAAAGTCGCGGATCACACAGCAGATCACACCGGATCTTGGGGCAGATGCGCGGATGGCAATGCAAATAAATAAAGGAGATCCGCAGATGAATGGGACACCTCGCATTCTCCAGCCGATCCACAGCGAAGCAACTGCGACTCTCACTGAGATCACACCACGGAAGGATGGATTATTTTTACGTGGAAATATGATCGCCAATGTGCTTCTTTCGACAGACAATATGGAGCGTCCGTACAGATGTATACGAACAGGGATACCGTTTGAATACACGCTGGAAATACCCGGAATGCAGCCGCAGGACCGCCCGTCTGCGGTATATTGCCACATTGAACAATTATCCGTTACATTACCTGATGAGGAAGAACTTGACCTTCGTGCAGTACTGTCCTTTACAACAACGGTCTTTTCCGGGAGTATCGAGGAAGTGATCGATTCGGTATGGTTAGCAAATTCGCAGAACGACGGAAATACAGCTAAACCGGGAATGGTGATCTATGTAGTGAAGTCGGGTGATAAATTATGGGATATCGGCAAAAAGTACAATGTCGCTGTCCAAAGTCTGGTGGATCAAAATGGCCTTACCGATATTGAACCGGATCAGGTGCTTCCGGCAGGGCGCAAACTCCTGATCATAAAATAAAGATCCGGAAATCAGGAGTTTTTTTATATAAAAAGAAGAATCGCTTGGATCATTCGACCCAAGCGATCCTTCCGAGGCGTTTTCACGTCTCATGCCAAATCTGTAATTCTCGATCTAAATCTCCCTCACCCTCAGTACGTACTCATTCCTTCATATCAGGAAGAGTTATGCCGGATTCCTCTGCGAGCTTATCAAATCCCTTCATCACTGCGTCATAGGTTTGCTTTGAGATGTCGGGAAGTGCTGCGCCCCAGATTTTTTCGGCTTGCTTGAAGCCTTTTTGAAAGGCATCGCGCATCTTTTCAAGTTTCGAAGGATCACCTCCGGTCAGCGCAGTTGCAAAATCCAGAATTCGTTCGGAAGTTTGCTTTACGCCCCAGTATCCGTTCTCGGATATGTCCTCCTGTGCCTTAGCCTTGGTCTCGGGGTCTACGGTGAAGTTGCCGCTCCGGAGAATGCTCCAGATATCGTTTGCATTACCGTAGGCTGTGGTCTGCTTGGAGATCATCTTCTCCACCAGACTTCGCAATTGTTCTGCTCTTGCTTCAACTTCGGCATTCAGCTTGTTCACCAGCTCTGTGTTTGGCGTATATGTTTTTTTGGCAGCAGCGTCTTTGACTCCGTTGGAAGGTTCGTAGACGGCAGCAGCGTCATAACTGGCTGTGGAGCTTGTTGATGAAGCGGCGGATGAAGCATTAGCAGCAGATACACCGGATTTTGCAGATATGGGAGTATTGCTTACAGTTTGAGATGTAACTCCGTTTACATTCATATGTATACCATCCTTTCCGCCTGTCTGTCAGGACAGACAAATTTACAATCATCCGTGATTGTATTTACTTTATCGGATGGTTTTATAGAAAACTTTAGCGCTGACAGGTTTTTCTTTGTGGTTAGTAGAATGCAAACTAACTTCTTGTTTCTTTGTTATTCTTTGCGTTTGTGATTTCTTCGTGATCCTTCGTGTGCCAAAGGGGACGGTTCTTTTTGGCACATTTCTATTACTTTTACACGTAGTCTATCTTGCTCTCAAAATGTGCCAAAAAGAACCGTCCCCTTTGGCACATAGGAAGGCTTGACGTATCCAAACCGGTTGTACTATAATGATTGTATACAATATACATAATACAGCAATATCTGCCGCGTCGTGCGGCATCGGAGGTGGGATTAACGGATATCTATG
>Ga0310786_10005339_pt1 | contig 17520 bp, 15 predicted proteins | sample AusTroGonzalo_MG_FD_203881 | JGI IMG/M metagenome (GOLD analysis project Ga0310786, IMG submission 203881) | Bovine rumen microbial communities from tropical cattle in Woodstock, Queensland, Australia - Gonzalo_03 (v2) (version 2) | ecosystem: Host-associated > Mammals > Digestive system >... | reverse complement strand
ACGCTCACCCTGGAGAACGTTGATGTCAACAGCAGGCTGATTGTCAGCGTAAGTTGAAAATACCTGAGACTTCTTTGTCGGGATAGTTGTATTTCTCTCGATCATTCTTGTGCAAACGCCGCCTGCTGTTTCGATACCAAGTGAAAGCGGAGTAACATCGAGGAGAAGGAGACCGTTCTTAACGTCGCCGCCGAGAACGCCGCCCTGGTATGCAGCACCGAGAGCTACGCACTCATCAGGGTTGATGCCCTTGAAGGGATCCTTGCCGATGAGCTTCTTTACAGCTTCCTGAACAGCGGGGATTCTTGAAGAACCGCCGACCATGAGGACCTTGTTGATCTCGGAGATGCTGAGTCCGCTGTCGCTGAGAGCCTGACGGACAGGTCCCATTGTGGACTCTACGAGGTCAGCTGTGAGCTCATTGAACTTAGCCTGTGTGAGAGTGAGGTCGAGGTGCTTCGGAGTGCCGTTTGCATCAACAGTGATGAACGGGATGTTGATATTTGAAGTTGTTGTGGAAGAGAGCTCGATCTTGGACTTTTCAGCAGCGTCCTTGAGTCTCTGAGCAGCCATCTTGTCCTGAGAAAGGTCGATGCCCTCAGTCTTCTTGAATTCCTCAACGATCCAGTTGATGATGCGCTGGTCGAAGTCGTCGCCGCCGAGACGGTTGTTACCTGCTGTTGCAAGTACCTGCTGAACATCTTCGCCCATTTCAATGATAGATACATCGAATGTACCGCCGCCGAGGTCGTAAACCATTACGGTCTGCTCCTCTTCCTTGTCGATACCGTAGGAAAGAGCAGCTGCGGTAGGCTCATTGATGATACGCTTAACTGTAAGGCCTGCGATCTGACCTGCATCCTTTGTAGCCTGTCTCTGTGAGTCAGTGAAGTAAGCAGGAACAGTGATTACAGCCTCTGTTACGGGCTCTCCGAGGTAAGCCTCAGCGTCAGCCTTGAGCTTCTGGAGGATCATAGCGGAGATCTCCTGAGGAGTATAGTTCTTTCCGTCGATATTTACCTTATAATCGGAGCCCATATGTCTCTTGATAGAAGAAACAGTCTTGTCGTGGTTTGTTATAGCCTGTCTCTTAGCCACCTGACCAACGAGACGCTCACCGTTGTTTGTGAAAGCAACAACAGAAGGTGTAGTTCTTGAACCTTCGCTGTTGGGGATTACTACAGCGTTGCCGCCTTCCATAACGGCTACGCAAGAGTTAGTTGTACCAAGGTCGATACCAATAATTTTTCCCATAATAAAACCTCCTAATATAAGCCATTAGCTGTTAGCCCTTAGCCGTTAGCTAATGGTGTCCGCTTTGCGGACGTATTAAAATTTACTTATTAACTGTGTGTGACTGCTTTAGCTAAAATCTGACAGCTAATGGCTAAAGGCCTATACCGCAACTGCCACCATAGCGGGTCTGATGAGCTTGTCGCCAAGCATATAGCCCTTCTGGTATACGGCGCATACATGATTTTCAGCGTAATCCGTACCCTCCTGCTGCTGTATCGCATTGTGGAAATTGGGGTCGAATTCAGCTCCGAGAGCTTCTATCTCTGAGACGTTCATCTTGTCGAGGAAGCCCTTTATCTGTCCGAAGATCATCTGCATACCGTTCTTGAAATTCTCGTCGGCACATTCTGCTTCGAGAGCTCTTTCAAAGCTGTCAACTACGGGGAGAAGGTCTTCGATACACTTTACCGATGCATTCTGGTAGGTCTCTGTCTTTTCCTTTGCAGTACGCTTGCGGTAGTTGTCATATTCAGCGTAGAGACGTGTGAACTTATCGTTCCACTCCTCATTCTGGGCTTCGAGCTTTTCCACCTGCTCTTCGAGCTCGGCGAACTGTGTAGCGGTATCGTTATACTCGCTGACCTCGTCGTCCTCGTCAGTGGAAGTCTCAGCTTCGAGAGCCTTTTCGATGAGTTCGCTGTCGATATCTACGGATTCTATATTTTCCGCAGTCTCATCGAACTCCTCGTTCGGGATATTCTCTTCCATCTGTCATTCTCCTTTCCTACGGCTTAGGGTCGAGGTCATCGACTTTGCCGGAAATTATGTCGCCTTCGCCCTCTGACATAAGATAGGATATCTTCTGTGTCAGATAATCGACGTAGGGGATTATCTTTTTATAATCGACTCTCATCGGACCGATAACTCCGAGGGAGCCTGCCTCCTTGCCGTCCTTGCGGTATTTGGAGACGATAAGGCTTGAATTGCCTATCGCGAAGCTGTCGCTTTCTGCGCCGAACTTTACCTGTATGCCGCTGAATGTACCTTCAAGCAGCTCCGAAAGCTCGTCTTTGTGCTCGATGAAGCGGACGACTTCCATTTTATCAAGATCCTCGCAGGAGAGCAGCTTTTCGCCGCCGCTTATGGTGAGTTCCTGCTGGCGGAGGTCTTCTGAGAGCTCGCAGATGCCTCTTACAAGCGGTGAGAGCGATACCATGTAAGCACTCACTGCGGCGACCATTTTGTCGAACATTTCATCGGAGAGCTCATCAACGGAAACTCCGCTGAGGTTTTCCTCCACATACCTCGTAAAGAAGTCGAGCTGTTCGTGGCTGAGGTCGAATTCAAGCCTGCAAGCCTTGTTTTTGATGCTTCCGTTCGAGGTTATCAGGAGAATAACGTAGAGCCTTTTGCCTGTCGGTATGACCTCAACTTTGGAAATGACCGAAAATCTCGGAACGGCGTTTGTTACTACAGCGGCGCATTGTGTTATCTCAGTGAGGGCGGCTGCTGCGTTCTGAACGAGCAGTTCCTCGGGGGTATCTCTGCCGCCGAGCATTTCGTCGAGCCTTGTTTTTTCCTCATCCGGAAGGTCCGGGGGAGTCATCAGCTCATCGATATACAGCCTGTATCCGGCAAAGGTAGGTATTCTTCCTGCGGAGGTATGCGGCTGTTCGAGATAGCCCATCTGTTCGAGGGCAGCCATATCGTTTCTTATAGTAGCGGACGATACATTTATATTTTCGAGCTTGGAGATCGCCTTCGAGCCGACCGGTTCGCCTGTTCTGACGTACTCATCGACTACAGCGGCGAGTATTTTCAGCTTCCTGTCGTCCATGGCGTTCCCACCTTTCTCTGTCGCAAGCACTTTAAGCTGCTGAGTGTTAGCACTCTAACTATCTGAGTGCTAAGTATAATTTATCACTATTATGGCGCTTTGTCAAGGGATTTATACATTTTCGGCGATTTAGACAATTTTTGCATATGTACTATGGGCATACGGTACATTCTGACAGCTTCATCTTCCGTATACTATTATAATATAGGGGGAGTGGGTGAGCTTGTAGTTTTAATTCATAGTTGTGCTTCTCGCTCATTCAGCTATGCACTTGTACTCTGAACTAAAATTACTCTTTGCTTTCTGATTTCTGAAAATGCTTGACAATTCGTTGATTTTGTCTTACAATATAATAGATACGGATATTCCGGAAATATATTGAAATGAGGTCTATATATGCTGAAAAACAGTGAAAAGGTAATGGATAAGATTGTTGATCTCTGTAAATCAAAGGGCTTTGTATACCCCGGCTCCGAGATCTACGGCGGTCTCGCTAATACATGGGACTACGGTCCTCTCGGTGTTGAGCTCAAGAACAACATCAAGAAGGCATGGCTCAAGAAATTTGTTCAGGAAAACAGGTACAATGTCGGACTTGATTCCGCAATACTTATGAATCCTCAGACATGGGTGGCTTCCGGTCATATCGGCGGCTTCTCAGATCCTCTCATGGACTGTAAGGAGTGTAAGACACGTCACCGTGCCGACAACCTCATCGAGGACTTCGACGGCACTAACGTTGCAGGCTGGTCCAATGAGAAGATGATGGACTATATCAAGGAGAAGAATATCCCCTGCCCGAACTGCGGAAAACACAATTTCACAGATATCCGTCAGTTCAACCTTATGTTCAAGACCTTCCAGGGCGTTACAGAGGACAGCAAGTCTGAACTCTATCTCCGTCCTGAGACTGCACAGGGTATCTTTGTAAACTTCGCAAATATCCAGAGAACTACCCGTAAGAAGGTTCCCTTCGGCGTTGCACAGGTAGGTAAGTCCTTCCGTAACGAGATCACTCCCGGAAACTTCATCTTCCGCGTTCGTGAGTTCGAGCAGATGGAGCTTGAGTTCTTCTGCAAGCCCGGCACTGACCTTGAGTGGTTCGATTACTGGAGAAGCTATTGCAGAAACTTCCTTCTCACTCTCGGTCTGAGGGAGGAGAACATCCGTCTCCGTGACCACGATCAGGAGGAGCTCTGCTTCTATTCAAAGGCTACTACTGACTTCGAGTACCTTTTCCCGTTCGGTTGGGGCGAGCTTTGGGGCGTTGCCGACAGAACCGACTACGACCTCACACAGCACATCAAGACCAGCGGAAAATCGCTTGAATACTTCGATCCCGAGACAAACGAGAAGTACATCCCCTACGTTATTGAGCCTTCACTCGGCGTTGAGAGACTCTTTCTCTCCGTTGTTACCGAGGCTTATGACGAGGAAGAGCTCGTTTCCACAGACAAGGACGGCAATGAGAAGAAGGAAGTCCGCACAGTTATGCACTTCCACCCGGCTCTTGCTCCTTACAAGTGCGCTGTACTTCCTCTTGTTAAGAAGCTTTCTCCCAAGGCTGAGGAAGTATACGATATGCTCTCCAAGAAGTTCATGGTCGATTTCGATGAGGCTGGTACTATCGGAAAGAGATACCGCCGTCAGGATGAGATCGGTACTCCTTTCTGCATCACTTACGATTTTGATACCCTCGAGAAAGATAATTGTGTAACAGTCCGCGACCGTGACACAATGCAGCAGGAGAGAGTTGCAATTGATGATCTTGTTGCTTACATCGAGGCAAAGATCCAGCTCTGATAACAGGATTTTCAGTATAGAAAAAGGACGGTTAAGCCGTCCTTTTTTATGTCACTGACCATTTATTGCGGTGGCTTTTTGGACGCAAAAATGAATATGACAACGAGGATAAAATTTAACCGCATTGTCATTTTTTTGAGCCCTTCTGAATAATAATTTACAGGGAGGTAAATCACCTGAAAGGTCAGAAAAATAGTTTTCCGGAGACTTTTTTTCTGAAAAGTCAGCCATAAATGCCTACCTGAAATGGCTTAAATTATACTGAGAGTATTGAAGAATCTGAGATTTTTGTTACGATTTTGTAATTTTTAACCGTTATTTATTTTGTTTCAGAAATAATGAGTTTACATTTTAGACACAGTTTGTACATATAATATGTGCTGTTTTATACTAATGTCCCAGTTTTCATCAATCATTTTTGGTGGCAAAATGGAAAAATCTTCAAAACTATTGCCATTTTGAGCTAAATATGGTATCATTAGCACGGTTCAGAAAAAGAGAGCCAAAAAAACATTTATTCTTTACGAAAGGATGAGTTGATGAGAGAAGCCAAAAACGTAGTGACTGTCCTCGGCGCTGTTGCTGTTTGTCTGTTCGGCGGGATGGGTATCGCATACAAGTCGACACCTCAAATGACTTCAGGTAATAACGTGGAAATCGTAGAGCCCGCAAGCACTGAGACGACAATCGCTGCAAATGAAACTTCTGTTAGCACAACAACAACCGCAATCGTTACAACCGCACCCAAAACCACTAAGGATATTACAGTTACAACAACTACTGCTGCACCGACAACAAAGGCTGCAACAGCACCGGTCACAACGGCTGCTGCTAAGTCTGAGGAAGAGGAGTTCGTCCTCGAAGAGGAGATCAGCAAAGAGCTTTCCGTGTACTACGGTGTAAGACTCGACGCTGCTTCCACAACGACAGCAACGACCACAGCTCCCGCTGTGACAACGACTTCAGAGCAGACCACTACTTCTGCTACGACGTCCGAAACTACAACTACTACCACCACAACGACTTCCGCGACGACAACCACTACTGTTACCACGACAGCTCCGGTCACAACGACTGTCAAGAGTACGCTCCCGATATCAGACAGTGATTTCGTCATCCTCTGCAACGTGGTCGCACACGAGGCAGGATGCTCATGGATAACTGAGTACGACAAGGCTAAGGTCGTTGAGGTCATCATGAACCGCGTGAACAGCCCGCTCTTCCCGAACACGATAACTGCAGTACTTTCGCAGCCCTATCAGTTCACAGGAGCTCCGAGCTACGCATTCAACGGTACTTATGTGTCATACTGCACTGAGTCCGTAAAGAACGCTGTAAGACTTTACTTCAGCAATCCCAGCCAGTTCAATCATGGCTACCTTTACTTCTGGGGCGACGGCTACCAGAACCATTTCAGCTGATCGGTGCACTGTCCGGTCCTGAAATTTGCTAACAGATAAAAAGAGAGTCCCGGCGGAACAGCCGGGATTTTTTCTTTAGCAGCGGGGACGCTTCACTCACTGAAAAGTTATGGCATTGGCGGATGTTATCCGCCTTTTTTCAACCTCGGCATAAAATATGTTGAAAACCTCGCCCGTTTCCTTGACATATGCTCCGGAATTTGGTATAATTATTCTGAGTTAGTTTGCGGAGACGTATGTTCCGCCGGAAAATACGCCGCTTACGGGCTTTCTCATATACAGAAAAAAGGAGACCTGCGGTTTCTTCACCCGCAGGAAAAGATATGAACAGTAAAAGAGACCAATACAAACGCTTTATCACATTCGGAGCAGCTATGCTTCTCCTCGGAGCGCTCACAGGTATGTTCGCCTTCGTGTGGTACAAGTATTACAGCAGCTTCATCATCGAGCCTTATTACCGCCGCGGTAACTGGGTGCTCATCGGAATATACTGCCTCCTGACAGCTTTGTTCTTCAAGGCTTACGGCGGCTTCAAACTCGGATACCTCAAAAAGACTGATATGCTCTATTCCCAGGTCATATCAATGATATGCGTGAATGTCGTCGCGTATTTCGTTGTCAGCCTTATCGGCAGACACTTTATGAGCGTTGCTCCGATAGCCCTTATGACACTTGCGGATTTTATATTCATAACCCTATGGACGTTCACCACCGGAAAGATATACTTCCTGATATATCCGCCGCGAAAGCTGGTTATCCTCTACGGAAGCGGACAGGCTGCCTCGCTCGTTCTGAAAATGAGCCAGCGTGTTGATAAATACATGATATGCGAGTCCGTCAGCATAAACGAAGACCCCGAATTCATAAGGGAGCAGATACTTCGCTACGAAGGCGTTATAATCTGTGATATCCCGGCAGGACTAAGAAACGATTATCTGAAATTCTGCTTTGAAAATTCGATCCGCGCGTATATCGCGCCGAAGATTTCCGATATTATAGTCAGGGGAGCCGATGATATAAGGCTTTTTGATACTCCTCTCCTGCTTTGCAGGAATTACGGCCTCGACTATGAGCAGAGACTCGTGAAACGTGCATTCGACCTTATATTCTCGTCTATCGTGCTTGTGCCGGCGCTCCCGGTCATGCTTATATCCGCAATTGCAGTCAAGCTCTGTGACCGCGGACCTGTCCTTTACAAGCAGAAGCGTCTCACCATCGACCACAAGGAGTTCTACGTCTACAAGTTCCGCAGCATGATCGTTGATGCGGAAAAGGACGGCAAGCCCAGGCTTGCTGCTGACGAGGACGACCGCATTACTCCGGTCGGAAAGATACTGAGAAAATTCCGTATCGACGAGCTCCCGCAGCTTTTCAATATCCTGAAGGGAGATATGTCCCTCGTGGGACCGCGTCCCGAGCGTCCCGAGCTTACCGAGGAATACAAGAAGCAGATGCCGGAATTCGAGTACCGTCTTAAGGTAAAGGCCGGTCTCACAGGCTATGCACAGGTTAACGGCGTTTACGACACCTCGCCCTACGATAAGCTGAAAATGGACCTCATGTACATCGAGAACTACTCGATACTCATGGATATACAGATAATCTTCATGACACTGAAGACTATGATAGCTCCCGGAAAGACCAACGCCCAGACAGGCGAGGGCATCCTTCTCGGAGAAGGCATAAAAAACGATAAGGAGACAGGCAAATGAAAACAACAGCAGTTATCATGGCAGGAGGACGCGGTGAGCGTTTCTGGCCCAAGAGCAGGAATACCTGCCCGAAGCAGTTCCTTTCTCTCACCTCGGACGGCGAGACGATGATACAGAAGACCGTAAGGAGACTCAGTCCCCTTGTTGATGCGGATGATATCTTCATAGTTACCAACAGCTCTTATATCGGGCTTGTCATGGAGCAGCTCCCGCAGATACCTGAGGAGAATATCCTCGCTGAGCCCTGTGCAAGAAACACAGCGCCCTGTATCGCCTTCGCAGCAGCGGTCATAGAGAAGAAGTACGGCGATGCGGTCATGCTCGTTCTTCCTTCCGACCACCTCATCAGCTATGAGAAAATATATATCAGTACTCTCCGCAAGGCAATAAGCGTTGCAGAGCAGGGAACAAATCTCGTTACCATCGGCATAACTCCTACCTATCCCGAGACAGGCTACGGCTATATATGCTTCGGCGAGGAGGCAGGCAGTGCATTTGCCGTTGAGAGATTTGTTGAAAAGCCCGACCTTGCCACAGCAAAGAGCTATCTCGCTTCCGGAAATTACCTCTGGAACAGCGGTATGTTCGTGTGGAAGACCTCTTCTATCCTCGGAAACCTCCGTACACTCATGCCGGATGTTTATGAGGGTGCGGTACGCATAGGCGAGAGCTTCGGCACAGAAAGCTTCGGCGATGTGCTTGTGAAGGAATTCACAGCCTTCCCTTCCGAGTCCATAGACTTCGGCGTTATGGAAAAGGCTGAGAATATATATACTATCCCCGGAAGCTTCGGCTGGGATGACGTCGGAAGCTGGCTCGCTATCGAGCGCATCAACCAGACCGACGACCTCAAGAATTACTTCTCCGGCGACGTTGTTGCCGTAGATTCAAAGAGAACTACCGTATGCGGCGGAAAGCGTCTCATTGCCGCTATCGGTACACGCGATGTCATCATCGTAGATACGGACGATGTTCTGCTGGTATGCTCCAAGAACAATACCCAGGACGTCAAGAAGGCCATCGCTCAGCTCAAGGAGCAGGGAAGAACAGAACTCATCTAAAACTAAGAATAGAAAATTGAGGATTATCGTATCGCCGTAAGGCAGACACATTCATTTTACATTCTCAATTCATCGAAAAGGAGTATAAATATGAAAAACGCACTTATCACAGGTATCACAGGTCAGGACGGCTCTTATCTTGCAGAGCTGCTCCTCGAAAAGGGCTATAACGTTTACGGCATCTGGAGAAGAAAGGCTACCGTTGACTACGGCAACATCGCTCACCTCAAGGACAAGGTGACTCTCATTTATGCTGATATGACAGACCCTGTTTCTCTTATTTCTGCAATGAAGATATCACAGGCTGACGAGGTGTACAACCTTGCTGCACAGTCCTTCGTGGCTACAAGCTGGGATACTCCTCTCGGAACAGCTGATATAGACGCACTCGGCGTTACAAATATGCTCGAGGCTATCCGTATAGTAAAGCCGGAATGCCGTTTCTATCAGGCATCCACATCCGAGATGTTCGGTCTTGTACAGGCTATCCCCCAGTGCGAGACAACTCCTTTCTATCCGAGAAGCCCCTACGGCGTTGCAAAGCTCTACGGTCACTGGATCACCAAGAACTACCGCGAGAGCTATGGTATGTTCGCTTGCTCGGGCATCCTCTTCAACCATGAATCCGAGAGAAGAGGCATAGAGTTCGTTACAAGAAAGATAACCAATGCTGTTGCCCGCATCAAGCTCGGCGTTCAGGAGTATGTTGAGCTGGGAAATATGGACTCCAAGCGTGACTGGGGCCACTCCAAGGACTATGTCCGCGCTATGTGGCTCATGCTCCAACAGGACAAGCCGGACGATTACGTTATCGCTACCAATGAGACAAGAACTGTCCGCGAATTCGTTGAGACAGCTTTCGGTCACGTCGGCATCGAGATCGAGTGGAAGGGTGAAGGCGTTGACGAGGTCGGCATAAACAAGGCAAACGGCAAGACCGTTGTAAAGGTAAACAAGAAGTTCTTCCGTCCTGCTGAAGTAGATATCCTCCTCGGCAACCCCGAGAAGGCTGAGAAGGCTCTCGGCTGGAAGCGCGAGATAAACTTCTCCGAGCTCGTTGAGCGCATGGTAAAGAACGATCTTGCTCTCGTTGAGAACGAGATAAAGATCAAGCAGATAACAGGCTGAAATGAGGATAGAATTTGACGCTCTGCCTCTGGTGAGCGAGAAAATGACCGGTATAGGCTGGTGCGAGGCGGGACAGACTACCGCCCTCGCAAGGCTCCATCCGGAGAACAGCTTCCGCTACAATTTCTTCTCCGGCAAGGATAATGACGCGAAAATGGAGCGTATCAAGCCCTTTACCGGTGATAACATCGCTGTGAAGATGGCGAAGTTCTCGGGATATATGTATCGTGCTTCGAGTACATTTGTACCCGTTCCGTATTCTTCGTTCTTCGGCAAAAAGGCGGACGTTACCCATTTCTTCAATTACATCGTGCCGCCGGGAGTTCACGGAAAGACCGTTGTTACCGTTCACGACATGGTGTACAAGGCTTTTCCGGAGACTGTCCGCGGACGCACGAAGCTCATGCTCAATATGGGGCTGAAGCGTTCCATGAAACGTGCGGACATCATCGTCACAGATTCTGAATTCTCAAAAAGCGAGATAATAAAGTATTTTCCGCAGCATGAGGCGAAGATAAGAGTAGTTCCCTGCGGAGTGGATACGGAGAGATTTCATCCCTGCACTGAGCCGGAACGCATTCCGGCTGTGAAGGCGTCGCTGGGTATCGAGGGCGATTACTTCCTCTATCTCGGCACTATCGAGCCGCGCAAGAATCTCGAAAGGCTCATCACCGCCTACAAGGCTCTTGTGAACAAGCTCGGGGACAAGTCTCCCAAGCTCGTTCTTGCCGGTGGAAAGGGCTGGCTTTACGACGGCATATTCGCCCGTGTGGAGAAGCTCGGCTTGCAGGACAAGGTGATATTCACGAAATATGTTCCGGCGGAGGATATGAACGCGCTCATGTGCGGAGCGCTCGCATTCGTGTTCCCATCGCTTTACGAGGGCTTCGGTATGCCGCCTCTTGAGGCTATGGCCTGCGGAGTACCGGTGCTGACTTCCGGCGAGGCTTCGCTTCCGGAGGTGACAGGCGACTGCGCCGTTATATGCGACGCATATTCCCCCAAGAGCATAGCTAACGGCCTTTACAGGCTCTATGCCGACGAAAAGCTCCGTAAGGACCTTTCGGCGAGGGGATATGAACGCGCACAGCAGTTCACATGGGAGCGTTCGGCAGAAATGCTCTATGAGATATATTCTGAATTGGTTTAAATACCTGAAATATGATAATTACGGAAAGGAGAGGAAGTAAATGAGCGGCAAACTCAGGGTGCTTGAGGTAAATAAAGCCTATTATCCGCATATCGGCGGCATCGAGACCATAATCAGGCAGTACGCAGAGGAGCTCGGCAAGACCGGCGGCTTCGACGTAAAGGTGCTTGTCTGCCGCGATGACAGGGGCGGTATGCGCCGCGAAAAGGTCAACGGAGTTGATGTTACCCGCTGCGGAAGCCTCGGAACTTACTTCTCCTGTCCGCTCTCAATGCAGTTCGTACGGAAATTCCGAGAAATGGCTGCAAAATCCGACGTTGTCCACATCCATGTGCCGTTCCCGCTTGCGGACGCAGCGCTGATGCTTTCCGGATACAAGGGTAAGGTAGTGGTCTCATGGCACAGCGACGTTGTTAAGCAGAAGAAGCTCATGCTGCTCTATAAGCCGTTTATGCACAGGCTTCTTGAAAGGGCTGACCGTATTCTCGTTGCTACCGAGGGCCATATAATAGGCTCTGAGTATCTTCCGGGATACTGGGACAAATGCACAGTTGTTCCCTACGGCATAGTGCCGGAGGAATACCGGAAGACAGTCCGTGACGGCTTCCTCGAAGAGAAATGCTGTTACAGGGACAGCGTGAAGGTGCTGTTCAGCGGCAGACTGGTCTATTACAAGGGCGTGGACGTCCTTATCGAGGCGTTCAATGACGTAAAGGGCTGCGAGCTGTTCATATCAGGTGCAGGAGAGCTCGAAGCAGAGCTGAAAGCGCGGGTAAAACATTCGGAGATCGAAGACAGAGTGCATTTTTTGGGCTTTCTTCCGCAGAAGGAGCTTCGCAGAGCATTTGCTGACTGCGATATCTTCGTGCTTCCCTCAGTTGAACGCAGCGAGGCTTTCGGCATAGTCCAGCTTGAGGCTATGGTATACGGAAAGCCGGTAATAAACACATCCCTGCCCTCCGGAGTGCCGTATGTAAGTCTTCACGGTGATACCGGCATGACAGTTCCGCCCTCTGACGCAGGTGCGCTTGCCTTTGCGATAAACAGGCTCGCCGATGACAGGGAGCTTCGTGAGGAAATGGGCGAAGCTGCCGCAGAGCGCGTGGATAAGGTGTTCAATGAGAAAATAGTTATAGAAAGGCTTTGCGGAGTTCTTTCCGGAAAGCTCTGAGGTGAGAATATGCGGGCTTTGATAATTGGCGGAGCAGGCTTTGTGGGAGGGTATCTCATAAGCGAGCTTGTTTCTGCCGGCTGGGAAGTCGGCGCTACCTGCCTTCCTTCGGAGACTATCTCCGGGGATTGTGAAGCGCTTACGCTCGATATACTGAAAAAGGACGATATCCTTGCGGTCCTCCGCGGCTTCAGACCGGATATCGTCTATCATCTTGCTGCACAGAGCTCTGTTGCGGTATCATGGAAGAAGCCTCAGCTCACGGCTGAGATAAACGTAGTCGGCACTATCAACGTCCTTGAAGCACTTAGAGAGTACGGCGAGTGCGTGAGGACTATCCTTATCGGTTCCGGCGAGGAATACGGCTTCATCAGGGAGGGCAGCTGTCCTCTCAGCGAGGATGAACCTCTCAGACCCGGCAATATCTATGCGGCTACAAAGGCTTGTCAGGGCATGATCGGCGAGATATACGCCCATGCTTACAAAATGGATATAGTAATGGTAAGGGCGTTCAATCATTCCGGTCCGAAGCAGGCTGAGATATTTGTGATATCCGATTTCTGCAGACAGATAGCCGAGGCGGAAAAGGGGCTGCGCGAGCCTGTGATGAAGGTGGGCAACCTCACTGCAAAGCGTGATTTTACGGATGTACGAGATGTCGTAAGAGCATACAGGCTTCTCGGCGAGAAGGGTGTTTCCGGAAAGACATACAATATTGGACGCGGAAGGGCTGTAGATATTCAATTCATCCTTGATACAGCGCTGAAACTGGCTGAGAGACCGATAGAGGTCGTAAGAGATCCTGCGCGTATGAGGGCTTCGGATATACCGATAATCGAGCCAGACGTTTCCAGTATAAGGGATGATACCGGCTGGCAGGCTGAGATATCAATGGAGAAAACTATCGCTGATACTCTGGACTACTGGCGCGGAAACTTATAAGGAGAATGAATATGAAAAGAATTATCGCGGCGCTTATCGCCTGCACAATGATAACAGGTGCTTTCGTTTCGTGCGGAAGCAGTGACAGCAGCAGTGAGAAGGCAGAAACAGCATCTTCTCAGGCAAAAGCTGACTACGTTGGCAGATGGGTATGGGACGATGATACCTACCTCAATATAACAGATGACGGTATTGTCAGGATGGAGGCTACCCTTTCCGTAACCTCTATGATGAGCTTCAATAATGACGGTACAGGTACTATGGAAAATCATACCATTGAACCTGGCGAGTTCGATTTCGACGGCGAGACCTACCGTCTTCACGTTGATACGGATGATAACATGACACTGAAAAGGCTCGAGCCAAATGACGGCACGGAGTTTTTCGGCAGATACCACATGGTAAGCGGTGTCGTTTACGATTATATAGAGAAGGGCTATAACAACAGGGCTGCTCAGAACGGATCTGATGAAAAGCTTGATATGGATTCGATAGATATACAGGTCGATATCGGCGAAAACAAGAGCGATATCATTGTTCTGTACAAAATAGGCGATATATTCTCTGACGGTACACTGAAGGTATCTGTCAGCGGCGAGTCTTATGAAGGTACATATTCTGTCGAAGGCAATGTTATGACGATAGACAACGGCAAAGGCAGTACCAAGGAGCTCGAACGCGCTGAATAAGCCCTCTGAAACGGGAAAAGGAGATATACTATGGCTGATACAGGGCTGGATAAAAAGAAACTCGTGACCTTTGACGGCCACGAAAAGATAAGCGCTCTGAAGGCTCCCGCCAAGCTCACGGACTTCGGCGAACGTCAGAATGAAGCCAATGAGCTGCTTGCGGAGGCTATCACGGCTCTCGAAGGCCGCATCGCCTCGATGGAGGAGAGACAGCGCCGCAGCGAGGAGGCTATGCAGGCGATAGCAAAGGAGCTTGCCGCCTTCAAGAAGGAGCTCGACAGGGTAAGGCTCTCGGAAAAGCTCAATTCCGGAACTATCGAGCGTCTCAGCAATGCACTGAGAACGGCAGAAGAAAACTCCGGGAAATGAATAGCAATATATACGAAAAATTATATCAGAATTCGTTGAAATTGCCCTTAAACTCTTGACTTTAGAGCGTAATTGATATATTATTATCATATGGAATAATTCGTTTTCGTGAAAGAAGGTGGGAAAATGGGTGATCTTGCAGACAAGCTCATGGAAGAGCTTGAGTGCCGGACGTCCTTTACAATACCTGTATTCGGAGGGATACCCGTTCCGGAGTCCTGTGTAATGACATGGTTCATAATGGGACTTCTGGTCATCGGCTCTATTATATTCACAAAGAGAATGAAGGTCGTGCCGACGGGCTTTCAGTGCCTTGTCGAGAGCTTCGTGCTTTGGATGGATAACTTCTTCCTTGAGATACTCGGCAGCAAGGGAAAGAAATACCTTCCCATACTCGAAACGCTGCTGCTATATATCGGTATATCGAACCTGATAGGCCTTGTGGGACTAAGACCCCCGACTAAGGACCTCGGCGTTACTGCAACGCTTGCGATATTCGCGATATTGCTGATACAGTACAGCGGTATCAGACAGAAGGGCGTGAAGAAATGGCTGAAGGGCTTCTGTGAGCCTATGGCTTTTATGCTTCCGCTCAATCTCATGGAGCTTGTGATAAAGCCGCTTTCACTTTGTATGCGACTTTTCGGAAACGTTCTCGGTGCTTTCGTCATCATGGAGTTCATAAAGCTTCTTGTACCAGTGGGTGTACCGCTCGTATTCAGTTTCTACTTCGATGTATTTGACGGAGCTATACAGGCATATGTATTCGTATTCCTCACCTCGCTCTTTATGTCCGAGGCTATGGAAGAGGAGTAGCAGCTGCATATCCAGGGTTTAGGGACCTGTGTTCCCGACAGCCCGGCAGCATCATTTCCTTTTGCGGGACGTCACAGATGCCGTCCCCTATATTTTCAGTAAAAAACAGGAGGTCAATATCATGGGACTTTTAGCAATAGGTGCAGGTTTGGCAGTTCTTACCGGACTTGGTGCAGGTATAGGTATAGGTATAGCAACATCAAAGGCTGCTGAAGCTATCGCTCGTCAGCCCGAGGCCAAGGGCGATATCAACAAGGCACTCCTTCTCGGATGTGCTCTTGCAGAAGCAACAGCTATCTACGGCTTCGTTATCGCTATCCTCATTATCCTGTTCCTTAAATAATGCAGAAATAGCTCCCCGGACGTCTCTGCGGAGAAGTGTGTGCGGGAGCATTCTTATTATAGTCAAGAACAGGAGGAAGACTTATGCTGGATATAAATATATGGAATTTCATCTGGGCAGGCATAAACCTTATCCTGCTGCTGATACTTATGAAGATATTCCTCTTCAAGCCGATAAGGAAGATGATGGAAAAGCGTACCCAGATGGTGCAGGAAGAGCTCGATTCTGCCAAGAGGACCCGCGAGGAGGCTGAACAGCTCAGGGAGCAGTACGACAATGAGCTCGGTTCCGCTAAGGACGAGGCTCAGAAGATCATCGACAAAGCCCACGAGGATGCCGAGACCGAACGTGCTGCTATTATCAAGAGATCGCAGGAAGAGGCTGAGCGCATAGTCGCAGATGCCGGAAAGACCATAGAGAATGAGCGCAAGCGCGTTATCGCACAGGCTCAGACACAGATCGCTGACCTCGCTGTTGAGGCTGCTTCAAGAATTATCGGCGAGAATGTTGACGATGAAAAGAACCGCCGTCTTGTTGACAAGTTCCTCGAAGAAGAGGAGGGGATCAGCAGGTGAACGACAAGGAAAAAATGCTCATAGACGAGCTGAAAGCCGCTAAGATACCGCAGGCTGATATCAACGAGACCTCCGCTGTACTTGCTTCATGCGGAGACGTTTCCGATACCCTCGGCAATCCCCTCGTTACCCACGAGGAAAAGCGTGCCGTTATAGCAAAGCTCTTCCCGGAGAGTATGCAGAAGCCCATAATGAGCGCTGTCCGCAGCGGTATTGTGGAGAAGCTCCCCGAGATAATGGAGCTTTACACTGACTTCCTCATTGAGCAGGAGGGCAGCATCAGAGCGTCAGTCCGCTATGTTACGCCCCTTACGGAGCTCCAGCAGGCTGATCTCAGGAAATTCATAATCGAAAAATTCGGGAAGAACGATGTATCTATCGAGTACATTCAGGATCCCGATATCATAGGCGGATTTATCCTCAATGCGGGAGATGTCGAGTACGACAAGAGCTACCGCACAAGTCTCCGCTCACTCAGGGAGACCCTTCACGGCAAGGCTGCCGAGCTTGCGGAACACGCTCCGGAGGGCTCTCAGGGAGATATCATCTCCGTCCTCAGAACAGAGGTAAGAGACTTCGATGTCCGTTCCGGCGCTACCGAAACAGGCTTTATAACCCGTATCGGTGATGGTATCGCAACTGTAAGAGGCATGAACGCTGTAATGTACGGCGAGCTTGTTGAATTTGAGACAGGCATCAGAGGCATCGTTCAGAATCTGGAGGAAAATTCCGTCGGAGTAGTTCTTCTCGGTGACGATCACGGTCTTACCGAGGGTTCTTCCGTCATCAGAACAGGCAAACGTGCCGGAGTCGGCGTGAGCGACGAGCTTCTCGGAAGAGTTGTTGACGCACTCGGTGCACCTATTGACGGTCTCGGCTCGATAAAGGCTGAGGAATATTTTCCCATAGAGCGCGAAGCTCCCGGCGTTATCGAGCGTAAGCCGGTAAATGTTCCGCTTCAGACAGGTATCCTTGCGATAGACTCCATGTTTCCGATAGGACGCGGTCAGCGTGAGCTCATCATCGGCGATCGCCAAACAGGTAAGACCTCTATCGCCCTCGATACTATCATCAATCAGAAGGACAAGGACATGATCTGTATCTATGTTGCCATAGGTCAGAAGTCCTCGACCGTTGCACAGGTAGTGAATACCCTTAAAAAGTACGGCGCTATGGATTATTCCATTGTTGTCTGCGCTTCTGCCAGCGACCCTGCGCCTTTCCAGTACATCGCGCCCTATTCAGGTACAGCTATGGCTGAATACTT
>Ga0310786_10005338_pt1 | contig 17522 bp, 27 predicted proteins | sample AusTroGonzalo_MG_FD_203881 | JGI IMG/M metagenome (GOLD analysis project Ga0310786, IMG submission 203881) | Bovine rumen microbial communities from tropical cattle in Woodstock, Queensland, Australia - Gonzalo_03 (v2) (version 2) | ecosystem: Host-associated > Mammals > Digestive system >... | reverse complement strand
AAATGGACTTTAACTTTGATATTGATATCAAAACAGCATCAGTTAATAACCAAAAGGCCTCTGGCAGATGTTGGATCTTTGCAGCCTGCAACGGCATCAGAGATTTAATTGGCAAAAAGATTAATGTTGGTTCATTCAAATTATCACAAAGCTATATCGCTTTTTATGACAAATTAGAAAAACTCAACTATACCTTGGAAGCTTTAATTGAAACTATCGACAAGGATTATGATGATCGCACCGTTCAATTCCTCGTTCAAAATGGAATTGGCGATGGTGGTCAATGGGATATGCTTGTCAATGTGGTTGAGAAATATGGTATTTGCCCAAAGAACGCGTATGTTGAAACTTATACTTCTAACAACACCAGAATTTTGAATTCTCTCCTTAATGGTGAAATTAGAAAATTTGCTTCCGAAGCGCGCGTTGTGAAAGCAAAAAGCGGCATTAAAGCCGTCGAAGAACTTAAAGAATCATATATGAGAAGATTCTATCGCGCTTTAGTAAGTTGCTATGGAGTGCCACCAAAAACCTTTGATCTTAAATACACAGATGATAAAGGACAATTCCAAATTGTTCGTGGATTCACTCCAAAATCATTCTTTGAAAAATATGTTGGTAAACGTTTAGATGATTTTATTAGCTGCATCAATGCACCTACAAAAACAAAACCATTCTACAAATCATATACAGTCGAATACTTAGGCAATGTTGCTGGTGGAAAAATTGTTAAACACCTCAATCTTCCTATGGAAAGACTTAAAGAAGTTATTCTTGCTCAACTTAAAGACGGCAAGATCGTTTGGTTCGGTAGCGATGTTTCCTCCTATGGAGACAGAATGCGTGGTGTTTGGGATGACCGTGAATTCGATTTCAAATCTCTACTAGATTTGGATATCAAGATGGATAAGGGCGAATCATTAGATTTTCGCTCATCCGCGATGAATCACGCGATGTGCATCACAGGCGTTGCGTTTGATGAAAACGGCAAACCAACCAAATGGAAAATTAAAAATTCTTGGGGCAACGATCGTGGCAAAGAAGGATTCTTTATTATGTCAGCTTCTTGGTTTGATCAATTCACTTATCAAGCTGTTGTGGATAAGAAATATCTCACCAAAGAAGAACTTGAAGCATATAATGCTGACCCAATTGTTTTAAAACCATGGGATCCAATGGGCTCCCTTGCAGATTAATTAGGAGATAAAAAAATGCACAAACTCGTTTTGATTAGACATGGCGAATCCGAATGGAATAAGTTAAATCTTTTCACCGGATGGACTGATGTCGAATTATCCGAAAAAGGTGTTGCTGAAGCTCATAGAGCAGGTAAAACCTTGAAAGAAGGAGGTTATGATTTTGATATCGTTTTTACCTCACTTCTCAAAAGAGCTATTCACACGATGAACAATGTTTTATTTGAACTTGATCGTGAATGGTTACCAGTCTACAAAAGCTGGAGATTAAACGAACGTCATTATGGCGCTTTGCAAGGATTAAACAAAGCTGAAACCGCTGAAAAATATGGCGAAGAACAAGTCAAGATTTGGCGTAGAAGCTATGATTGTCCTCCACCAGCTTTAACAGCAGAAGATCCAAGAAACCCTGCAAATCAGGCACAATTTAGAGATGTTCCAAAAGCAGATCTTCCACTTCATGAGTCACTTGAAATGACCGTTGCACGTGCTGTTCCATATTTTGAAAAAGTCATTAAACCAGAAATGGAAAAAGGCAAAAGATGCTTAGTTGTTGCCCACGGTAACTCGTTAAGAGCTTTAGTCAAATATTTCGACAAAATGGCTGATGAAGAAATCGTTGGTGTCAATATTCCAACTGGTGTTCCACTAGTCTATGAATTTGATGATAATTTCAAAGTCCTCAAACATTATTACTTAATGGACGAAGCTGCTCTTAAAGCAGAAATGGAAGCTGTTGCTAACCAAGGCAAAGCCAAGAAATAATGAAGCAAGAAACCTATGACCGTTTGATGAAATTTAGAGACGATAGAGATTGGTCTCAATTTCACACTGGCGAAAATTTAGCAAAATCCTTAATCATTGAAGCAGGCGAACTTCTTGAAGTTTTTCAATACGGCAAAACCGAAAAGTCGGTTGAGAAAGTCAAAGAAGAACTCGCTGACGTCTTTATGTACGCGATGCTTTTAGCAGACCGATATCATTTAGACATCGATCAAATCATCAATGAGAAGATGGATTCTAATGAAAAGAAGTATCCAGTTGATAAAGTCAAAGGTTCTTCCAAAAAATATAACGAATACAAAAACAAATGAAAGACGCATTAATCTTTTCTTTAACCACCAGCAAAAAGCTTGCTGAGAAGGTATCCAAGATTTCGCAAATACCTTTAGGCAAAAGCGAAGTTTTGCGTTTTTCTGATGGCGAAATAATGGCGAGATGTTTGTCCAATGTTAAAGGCAAAAATTGCTATATCATTCAATCAACTATCTCACCATCAACAGATTCACTTTTTGAGATTTTTATCTTTGTAGATTCGCTTAAAAATGCTGGAGCAAAAGAGATCAATTTAATCACCCCTTATTATGGCTATTCAAGACAAGATAGAGTCGCTCAAAAAGGAGAACCAATTACCGCAAAAATCGTGGCAAATCTCTTACAAAGTTGTGGAATTAACCAACTAATTTCAGTTGATTTACACACCCAACAAATTCAAGGATTTTTCTCGATTCCGGTCACTAATTTAGAGACCTTTGAATTATTTGGAGATTATTTTGTTAAACGCTTCAAAGAACTAGGAATAGAACACGAAGATGTGGTAGTGGTTTCACCTGATCATGGATCCGCAAATAGAGGTCGTGATGTGTCTTCAATTTTCTCTAATGCATCGCTTGCAGTTATCGATAAAAGAAGACCTGCTCCAAATAAGTCCGAAGTTACAAATGTTGTTGGTGATACAAAAGGTAAAACTTGTTTAATCATCGATGATATTGTCGATACTGGCGGCACGATTAATAATGCTGTCGATGCCTTATTTAAAAAAGGCGCCAAAGAAGTATTTGTGGCAGCAACTCACGCTATCTTATCAAAAGATAAACTTGATCCAAGAATCAAAGAATTCGTTACAACTGACACAGTTGAAAAAGATATTAAGGGCGTAACCGTTCTAAGTGTTGCGGAACTTATATCGAAAGCAATTGTTTCTGAATAATTAAATAACGCCTTATCCAAGTGATGGGGCGTTTTTATTTTGCTTACGTAATATAATAATTTCGTTTTTTAATATCGCTTTGATGCAGAGCATAGTAGAATTATTTAACGTATGAAAGACTTTTATTTAGAAATCAAACACATTTGTAAACAAACTGGCGCGAGATACGGAATATTGCATACTCCACACGGAGATGTTGAAGTTCCAATGTTTATGCCGGTTGGAACTTTAGCAACTGTTAAAACCCTTTCCCCTGAAGAAATTAAATCCATGGGAGCAGGAGTTATTTTATCTAACACTTATCACCTTCACCTTAGACCAGGAGAAGATGTTGTTGCCAAAGCAGGTGGACTTCATAAATTCATGAATTATGATGGACCAATTCTTACCGATAGTGGTGGTTTCCAAGTCTTTTCTTTGCAAGAAAACCGCAAGATTAGTGAAGAAGGCGTTGAATTTAAATCACACTTAAATGGAGATAAGTTATTCTTCTCACCAGAGTCCGTTATTGCTATTGAGGAAAAACTTGGAGCAGATATCATCATGTCTTTCGACGAATGTATTCCTTATCCAGTTGATGAGAAATACGCAAGAAAGTCTGTTGAAAGAACTTTAAGATGGGCTAAAAGAGGCTTAGATGCTCATAAAAGAGAAGATCAAGCTTTGTTTGGCATTGTTCAAGGCGGTGAATTTGAGGACCTTAGAAAACATTGCGCTAAAGAATTAGCTAAGATGGATTTTCCCGGATATTCAATTGGTGGAACTTCTATTGGTGAACCCAAAGATGTTTTCTCTAAGATGGTTGACTATTCTGTCAAATATCTTCCAAAAGACAAACCCCGTTATTTGATGGGCGTTGGTTCAATTGATTTCCTTCTTGAAGGAATCGCAAAAGGTGTCGATATGTTTGACTGCGTTTTGCCAACTAGAATCGCTCGTCACGGAGCCTTAATGACTTCTAAAGGAAGAGTCAATATCCGTGGAGCACAATATAAAGAAGATTTCACACCACTTGATGATGAGTGTGATTGCTATACATGTAAGAATTACACAAAGGCTTATCTTAGACATCTTTATGTCGCCGATGAAGCATTTGGAAAGAGGCTTCTTTCAATACACAATGTTCGTTTCTTAATCCACTTGATGGAAGAAGCTAGAAAAGCAATTCAAGAAGATCGTTTCGGTGATTTTAAGGAAGAAATGATCAAGAAATACGGGGATAAACGAGGATTTTAAATGGAAGTTTCGTTGTTTGATTTTGATCTCCCAATGGAATTAATCGCTCAGACTCCAGCGGAAAAACGAGATGAGTCGAGGCTTTTACTCATAGACAAAGATAACAAAATTTACGAAGACAAAATTTTCCACGACATTATTGATTACCTACGTCCTGGAGATGTTTTAGTTAGAAATAATACAAAAGTTCTTCCCGCAAGAATTTTTGGCCAAAAAGAAGGGACTGGTGCTCATGTCGAAATTCTTTTACTTCACCAAATCAAAGGCGATGTTTGGGAATGTTTGGCAGGTAATGCTCGCCCAATTAAAGTTGGCACAGTTATTTCATTCAAAGACGGAAAGCTTAAAGCTAAGTGCTTAGAAGTTAAAGATGAAGGCATCCGTATCATGGAGTTCATCTATGATGGAATCTTTTTAGAAATTTTAAATGAAGTTGGAAATATGCCGCTTCCACCATATATCAAAAAACAATGTGAAGACAATTCTCGTTATCAAACTGTTTATGCGAAAGTTTTAGGAAGCGCCGCTGCTCCAACAGCAGGCTTTCATTTTACAAATGAATTATTAGAAAAAATCAAAAATAAAGGCATTGAGATTTTAGATATCACTCTTCATATTGGTTTAGGAACATTTAAACCAGTTAAAGAAGATGTGGTGGAGAATCATGTAATGCATTCGGAATATTATGAAATGTCTAAGGAAGTTGCAGATAAACTTAATAAAGCTAAAGCTGAACACAGAAGAATCATCGCTGTTGGCACAACTGCAACAAGAACCCTAGAAGCAATAATGCAAAAGTATGGAAAATTTGTTGAAGCAAAAGAAGAAACCAATATCTTCATCAAACCTGGTTATGAGTTTTTAGCGATAGATGCTTTGATCACAAATTTCCATCTTCCAAAATCCACTTTGATCATGCTTGTTTCAGCGTTTATGGGACGAGAATTTACTTTGGAAGTCTACCGTCACGCTGTTGAAAAAAAATATAGATTTTTCTCATTTGGAGATTCAATGTTTATCCATGGCAAATAGAATTAACTATTACGATAAATCGATGCAAATCATCAAAAATATTCATGATTTGCCGCAAAAACCCAAATTGCTTTTGCATGCTTGCTGTGGGCCATGTTCATGTTTTCCACTCACATTTTTGTGTCCAATTTTTGATGTAACAATCTACTTCAATAACTCAAATATTTATCCAGAAAGTGAATACGCTCGCCGCCTTGAAGAACTTAAAAAACTCTTAGGCTACTACAAACGTGATTTCGGTTTTGATGTGAAAATTGTTGAGACAAAATATGATAACGATTCATTTAATGTCGATCTTGAACCTTATAAAGATTTACCAGAAGGACAAGAAAGATGTTTTATCTGTTTCGAAAAGAGAATGGATGATGCATTTAAGTATGCCGATGAACACGGTTTTGATTATTTCACGACTGTTATGACAATTTCTCGTCAAAAGAATTCTCAAAAACTTAATGAAATCGGTGAGAAGTTATCTTCAAAATACAAAAATACTAGGTATTTCTATTCCGATTTCAAAAAGAAAGATGGCGCATTGTTTGGAATTCAACTTAAAAACAAATACGATTTGTATCAGCAACTATATTGTGGTTGCAAATATACTTATGAGAAGATGCAGAGGAAGCTAGGAAATGAGAGTAATTAAGAAGTTGGCTCGTATTTTCATGAAAGTAACTGGATTTATTCCATTCCTTTTGTATTTCCGTACCAAATACTATCATGCCTCTAAGAAGGATAAATCTCGTCCTTTAAAAGGCGCAGCTATTGTTATTGCTAATCACACTTCAATCATCGACTATTTTACTGTGATGTTTATTTTTCCTTTTAGGAAAATAAGAACCTTAGTTTCTGAAGCTTTATATGCTCATAAAGGTCCGGGAACAATGTCGATGTTAATGGACGATATCGTTGTTCACCGCGAAAGAAGCGATCTCTCCTTTATGGCGGAAGCGGAAAAGACATTGGAAAATAAAGGTGTTATTTCTATCTTCCCAGAAGGCCATTTAGTGAGAACAGGAAAAATTGACACTTTCCGTCCAGCGGTTGTTTATCTTGCTTTAAGAACGGGCGCGCCTATTGTTCCTTTATATATAGATGCGCACTATAACTCGTGGAAGCGCACACGCGTAATAACAGGACCAAAGATTTATCTTCGCGATTATTGCGATGAAACAAATCCATCTCCTGAAAAAGTAAGAGAGTTGTGTGAGTTACTGCGTAAAAAAGTCGAAGAACTCAAGAGCCAACTCTATATGTATAGGAAGATGAAAACCTATAACAAGTTCAATTTAAAAGCTTGGTTTTTAGACTTCGCAAAATTAACTTTATGGCTTCCAACTAAGTTCGTTTTCCCTACAAAATTCCATTATTATGGAAACGCTTCTAAAAAAGATCGAAGAATTAAAGATCGAGGAATGATTGTTTCTAAACACTATTCATTCATGGATCCACCTATTTTGGATGTCCATTATTTCTCGAGAAGAATTCATATTGTCATCGCTCAAGACTTATATGTATCTAATCCATGGTTATTTAAGCATCTTTTCTGCATCCAGTACCGTAGAGTTGCATCAGCAAGTGATCCAAAATGTTTCATGGAAATTATCAATTATTTGAAGGCAAATGGTGTTGTTGGAATTTATCCTGAAGGACACATCACTAAAGATGGTGTTGGAAACATTCATAACGGAGCGGCTTATTTTGCGATGATGACCAACTCTCCAATCTACATTTATTGGATGAGTGATCCTTACAAATTGTTTAGACGCAATCATGTTATGATTGGCGAAACCATTTACCCCGACAAAATCTTAACCAAAGAAGAGATGAAAGATAGGGCAAATGTGGTGAAGATTCAAGAGGTTCTAAACAAGCGTATTCAAGAGCTCGAAAACGAGGCTCAAAAATACTCTCGAAAAACCAAAAAATTAGCAAAAAAATAACGAAAAATTGGGTCAAAATCAGACCCTTTTTTCTTTCAATTTGATATAAAAATTTAATTTTTCGCTTGCGCCATATTATATATAGGCGTATATTATTACACGTTATCGTTTGCGTTGACATGCGAGGTTGCTGACACACCAACAGGCGTTGTCATGAAAGGGATGTCAGGGAATTCGTAAAGAGCAAATTGATAAAAGCCTGAAAATATTAAGGAGGACAATTCATGGCAAAAGTAAAAACCATTCGGGTTCGCTTACAAGCTTATGATCACAAGATTCTCGATCTAGCGGTTGAGAAGATCATCTCTGTAGCGAAGAAGACTGGGGCTGGTGTTGTGGGCCCTATTCCTCTACCAACCGAAAAGCAAGTTTATACAATCTTGCGCGCTGTGCATAAGTACAAAGATGCTCGTGAACAGTTCGAAATCAGAACACACAAGAGATTGATCGATATCACCAATCCAGTAAAGGAAACAGTCGATGCACTTAGAAAACTCGACTTACCATCCGGAGTAGATATCGACATCAAGTTATAAGGAGGTAAGACATCATGAAACAAATCATTGGTCGTAAAATGGGCATGACAGAAGTGTTCGCTAAAGATGGCACTATGTATGCAGTTACCGTTATCGAAGTCTTACCAAACGTCGTCACTCAAGTAAAGACTCTTGAAAAAGATGGCTACGTTGCTCTCCAAGTCGGATTCGAAGAAAAGAAAGAATCCAAAGCTAACAAAGCTGAAAAAGGACATTTCGCTAAAGCTAATGTCCCAGTAATGAAAGTCCTTGGAGAAATCAAAGGTGATGAACTCGCAAACTTCAAAGTTGGCGATAAAATCACAGCCGACATCTTCAAAGCAGGAGATGTGGTTGATGTAATCGGAACTTCCAAAGGTCGTGGTTACGCTGGTGTTATTAAACGCTGGGGACATGCCATCGGACCAAAAGGACACGGATCTGGTTACCATAGAGGACAAGGTTCCTTCGCTAATAACGGACGTAATAACGCACGTGTTATCCCAGGCAAGAAGATGTCTGGTCATCACGGCAACTTATCCGCCACAATCCTCAACCAATTAGTCGTCGAGGCAAATGCGGAAAAGAATTACATCTTAGTTAGAGGTTCAGTACCAGGTGCTAAGAAATCACTCGTCGTAGTGAGATCTGCAATCAAGGTGCAATTAGGAAAACCTGAAAAAGTCCACGAACTCATCGATTTCGAAGCTGAAAAGAAAGCTGCCGAAGCTACTCGCTTAGCAGAAGAAGCTAGAATCGCTGAAGAAAAAGCTGCCGCAGAGGCCGCTAAGAAAGCTGCCGAGGAAGAAGCAAAAAGAGCCGCTGAAGAAGCCGCAAAGGCTGCCGAAGAAGCTGCTAAAACAGAAGCTGCAAAGGCTGCTGAAGCCAAAGCCGAAGAACCAAAGGTTGAAGAAGCTCCAGCCGCTGCTGAAGAAGTGAAAGGAGAATAGTTATGGCAAACAAAATTAAATTAGACGTCTATTCTCAAGCAGGCGAAAAAGTCTCTACTGTCGAAGTCTCAAGTTATGTCTTCGGTCAAAAGGAAAACGTCCAAGTTATGCATGATGCCGTTGTGGTTTATCAAGCAAACATGAGACAAGATACCGCTAAGACCAAGAAAAGAGATGAAGTCAGTGGTGGTGGTAAAAAACCATGGAGACAAAAAGGAACCGGTCGTGCTAGAGCAGGTTCAAGCCGCTCCCCAATCTGGGTTGGTGGTGGAACAGTCTTTGGTCCAACAGGTGTCCAAAATCACACCATTAAACAAAACCGCAAGGAACACAATCTTGCCTTAAGATGTGCGTATTCCGCGAAGGTTAAAGATCTCATCGTCGTAGACGAATTCAAGTTCTCTGAAAAGAAAACCAAAAATGTCGTCAAGATGCTTAAAGATCTCAAAGCTGATGGCAAAGTTCTCATCGTTCTCTCTGAAGAAAATGATAATCTCGTCTACAGTGCATCAAACATCGCAACCGCGTGCGTTACACCAGTCAATAACGTTTCCGTTTATGACTTGATGTACTTCAACAAAGTTGTTATGGATAAAGCAACCTTAAAGGTTGTGGAAAATTCATTAGAGGAGGCAAAGTAAGATGGCAAAAGCAACCAAGAAAGTTAGCAAAGCTACCGTCCATGATTACGAAGTCATTATCGCTCCAGTGATCACGGAAAAGACAATGTCCCTCATGCAGGAACAAAACAAGGTGACAGTCAAAGTTAGCCCAAAAGCTAACCGCGCTGAAGTTAAGAAAGCCTTCGAAGCAGTCTTCGGAGTTAAAGTCCTTAACGTAAATATCGTCAACGTTCCTAGCAAATCAACCACAAGAGGTGGCCGTTACAAAGGCACAATCTCTGGGTTCAAGAAAGCCGTTGTCACTATCGCCGAAGGCGAAGCACTCGACTTATTCAAAGAGTAACCTGAAATAGGGTTTACACATTATAGGAGGTAAAAAATGTCAATTAGAACATTCAGACCGACATCTGCATCTCGCAGAAACATGACGAATCTGACATATGAAGAAATCACCAAATCAACTCCTGAAAAAAGTTTAACAGTTAAACTTAGCAAAACTGGCGGTCGTAATAACCAAGGTGTCATTACAACCCGTCACATCGGTGGTGGTCATAAACGCAGATATCGTATCGTTGATTTCAAGAGAAACAAAGATGACATCGTCGGTATCGTCAAAGCGGTTGAATATGATCCAAACCGTAACGCAAATATTCTCCTCATCGTCTACAAAGATGGTGAAAAGAGATACATTCTTGCCCCACAAGGCTTGAAGGTCGGAGATAAAGTTGTCTCCGGTGAAAATGTCGATATTAAAGTCGGAAACGCTCTACCACTTAGCAATATACCTGAAGGTACATTCGTCCATAACGTAGAGTTATCCCCAAAGAAAGGCGGACAAATGTGTCGTGCCGCTGGAACAAGTGCTCAAATCCTTGGTTCCGAAGGCAAATACGTCATTCTCCGCTTAGCTTCTGGAGAAGTTAGAAAAGTCTTAGCGAACTGCCGCGCCACAATCGGTGTGGTCGGTAACGAAGACTACATCCTTGTTAACAAGGGTAAAGCTGGTAAGACTCGCTGGTTAGGCACTCGCCCAACCGTCCGCGGATCTGTTATGAACCCTAACGATCACCCACATGGTGGTGGTGAAGGTAAATCACCAGTCGGACGTGATGCACCACGTACCCCATGGGGCAAGCGTGCACTTGGTGTCAAGACAAGACGCAACAAACAACCTTCTACCAAATTAATCGTTCGTAGAAGAAACGGCAAATAATGAAAGGAGAAATTGAAAATGTCACGATCAATTAAAAAAGGACCATTCTGTGATGCATATCTTTTGAAAAAAGTTGACGCTTTAAACGCCGCTAATAAAAAAGAAGTCATTAAGACTTGGTCACGTCGTTCAACAATTTATCCATCATTTGTCGAACACACTTTCGCAGTCTACAATGGCCGCGAACATATCACCGTCTATGTCACCGAAGATATGGTTGGTCATAAGTTAGGCGAATTTGCCCCAACCAGAACCTTCAAAGGACACCACGGTAACAATGCAGAAGATAGAGCTGCAGCAGCAAAATAGGAGGTAGGTATGGCAGAAACAAAGAAAACAACTGCTAAGAAAGCTCCAGCCAAAAAGGCTCCAGCAAAAGAAGCAGTCAAAGTCGAAGAAAAACCTACTGAAGAAGTTAAACCAGTAGAAGTTAAAGCTGAAAAACCTGCTAAAGAAGCTAAGAAAGCTGACAAGAAGGTTAAAGAAGCTCCAGCTAAACCAGTAGTCACCTCCGCACGTGCTGTCGCGTATGATGTGCGTGTCACACCACGTAAGGCGCGTCTCGTTATTGATTTAATTAGAGGCAAAGGCGTCAATGAAGCATTAGGTATTCTCGCCAATGTTAACAAAGCCGCTTCCCCAATCGTTGCGAAAGTTGTTAAATCAGCCGCCAGCAACGCGATCAATAACTTCGGCATGGATGAAGAAAAACTCTATGTCGCTGAAATTTACGCTAATGAAGGCTTAAGAATGAAACGCTTCCTTCCAAGAGCTAAAGGATCCGCTTCAGGCTTAGTCAAAAGAACCAGCCACATCACTGTGGTGGTCAAACAAAGATAGGAGGAAAAACTCATGGGTCAAAAAGTTAGTCCTGTAGGTATGCGTGTTGGTATCAATCGCGATTGGCATTCTCGCTGGTTCGCATCTGATAACGATTACGCCACACTCCTTCACGAAGATATTAAAGTCCGTAAATATCTTAAAAAAGAATTAAAAGAAGCTCTTCTCTCTCATGTCGAAATTGAGAGACGTAAAAATGACAAAGGACACGATGTAACAATTATGTTATTCGTCGCTCGTCCAGGTGTTGTCATCGGACAAGAAGGCGCTAACATCAATCGCATTAAGAAAGAAGTTAGCAAAATGCTCAAAGGCTCCACAGTGAGAATCGATGTCGTCGAAGTCAAACAACCTGACTTAGATGCTCAATTAGTCGCACAATGGATCGCTACTGAGCTTGAAAATCGTGCTTCATTTAGAACCGCTCAAAAGAAAGCCATTCAACGCGTTCGTAAAGCGGGTGCTAAAGGATGTAAGACACTCATCTCTGGTCGTCTTGGTGGTGCGGATATCGCTAGAAGCGAAGGTTATAAAGAAGGTATCATCCCTCTTACCACACTTCGCTCCAACATCGACTTCGCTATCGCAGAAGCTGTCACTCCTTATGGCCGTTTAGGTGTTAAGGTTTGGATCTGCTTAGGCGACAAGAAAGAAGAAAAAGAAGAAGCCAAAGGAGGAGAAAGATAATGTTACAACCAAAACGTGTTAAATATCGTCGTCCTCACGGCATCAAATACGAAGGCTTATCCAAAGGCGGAAACGAAGTTTCATTCGGTGAATTCGGTCTTCAAGCTGTCACAGGCGCATGGATCACTGACCGCCAAATCGAATCTGCTCGTATCGTCTTAAGCCGTTACACCAAAAAGGAAGGTAAGGTTTATATCCGTATATTCCCACACCTCGCCAAAACTAAAAAACCAGCCGAAGTCCGTATGGGTTCCGGTAAAGGTTCTCCAGAACAATGGGTTGCCGTTGTTCGTAAAAACCGCGTCATGTTTGAAATGGGTGGTGTCCCAGAAGAAATCGCTCGCGAAGCACTCCGCTTAGCGGCCTACAAACTTCCAAACAAATGCCGCGTAGTTGCCAAAAAGGAGGGTAAGTAAATGAAAGTCGCTGAATTTCGTGAAATGAGTAACGAAGAACTTAATGAAAAAGTTTACTTACTCAAAGAAGAATTATTCAATCTCCGTAGAAAGAAAGCCGTTGGCCAACTTGAACACGGTGAAGAAGTAAGAAGAGTTCGTAAAGATATCGCGCGTGCTAAACTTGTGCAACGCGAAAGAGAACTCGGTGTCAAATAAGGAGGATTAGACCATGGAAAGAAATAGAAGAACATCACTTCAAGGTGTCGTCGTTTCTAACAAGATGAACAAGACAATTGTCGTCGAAGTCGAAACTCACAAAAAACACCCAAAGTATGCAAAACGCGTTAAATATTCTAATAAATATTACGCGCATGATGAGAACAACGTCGCTAATGTTGGCGATACCGTTACCATCATGGGTTGCCGTCCATTAAGCGCAACCAAACGCTTCCGCTTAGTTAGCGTCGATAAGAAAGCTGTCGAACCAATCAAGGTTGCTGAAGCTGAACTCGAAGTTAAAGAAGCGTTAGAAGAAAAGGTTGAAGCTCCAGTCGTAGAAGAAAAACCAGTCGAAGAGTCAAAAGTCGAAAAGGTTGAAGAACCAAAAGAAGAGAAGGCTCCAAAGGCTAAGAAAGCTCCAGCGAAGAAAGCTGCAACCACAAAGAAAGCTCCAGCCAAGAAGGCTGAGAAAGCTGAGTAGGAGGTTAAGTTATGATTCAAACAGAAACAAACTTAGTCGTCGCCGATAACTCTGGAGCACGTTCAGTTCGTGTCTTCCGTTTAAAAGGCGGATCTACTAGAAAATCTTGTAGCATTGGTGACATCGTTACCTGTGCTGTCAAAGAAGCCATTCCAAATGGCCGTGTTAAAAAATCCGATATCGTCAAAGGTATTGTGGTTCGCACCAAACACGCGATCAATAGACCAGACGGTTCACAAATCGCTTTCGATGATAACGCCGTTGTCTTAATTGATAACGAAGGCGCTCCAATCGGTACACGTGTCTTTGGTCCAGTGGCTCGTGAACTTCGTGATAAGGGTGAAGGTTATATGAAGATCATCTCCCTTGCAACTGAAGTCCTATAAGGAGGATGTTAAGATGAAAATTATCAAAGGTGATAAAGTCGTCGTCATCGCCGGAAAAGACAAAGGCAAAACTGGTATAGTCCAAGCGGTTTATCCAAAGAAGAATAAAGTCGTTGTCGAAGGCGTTAACGTTCACAAAAGACACAAAAAACCAACTCAACAATCTCCAGAAGGAACAGTTGTTGAAATGTATGTGCCAATCGATGCAAGCAATGTTGCAATCGTTGACCCAAAAACTAAAAAAGCTACACGCGTTGGATACGCAGAAGAAAAAGGTAAAAAGATTCGCGTAACCAAAGCCAGCGGTAGCAAACTTAACTAGGAGGAAAAGTCATGGCAGAAACCAAGAAACCTGCAGCAAAGTCTGCAGCAGTCAAGAAACCAGCTGCTAAAAAGACTGCTACTAAGTCCGCTCCTAAAGCCGAAGTTAAAAAAGAAGCTAAACCAGAAGTGAAAGCTGAAGTTAAAGTTGAAGCTCCAAAAGCTGCTCCTAAGAAAGCTAGCAAAGGTGCTCCAAAAAGAAGCGTCACAACTCGTTTACTCGAACAATATAACTCCGAGATTAAGAAAGCTTTGATGGAAAAATATCACTATTCTTCCATTATGCAAGTTCCACATCTTGAAAAGATTGTTATTAACGTCGGTGTCGGTGAGGCTCTTACAAACAACAAAGCAATTGAAGAAGTTGTTAATGAGCTTGGACTTATCACTGGACAACATCCAGTCACCACCAAAGCAAAAAAATCTATCGCAAACTTCAAACTTCGTGAAGGTCAAGCAATCGGTGTTAAAGTCACTTTGCGCGACATCAGAATGTATGAATTCTTCGATAAATTAGTCTCCATCGCGCTCCCACGTGTTAGAGACTTCCGTGGAGTAAGCAAAAACTCCTTCGATGGCCATGGTAACTATACCTTAGGTATCAAGGAACAACTTATCTTCCCAGAAATCGACTATGATAAAGTCAACAAAATTAGAGGTATGGATATCGTTATCGTTACAAGCGCTGAAAGCGATGATGAAGCCTTCAGCTTACTTGATGCGTTAGGAATGCCATTCCATAAATAATAGGAGGACGAATAATGGCAAAAACCAGTATGAAGGTCAAATGTGCAAGACCTAAAAAATTCAAAGTTCGTGAATATACTCGTTGTGAACGTTGTGGACGTCCTCACTCAGTTTATTCAAAATTCAAATTATGCCGTGTTTGTTTGCGTGAACTCGCTTACAAGGGCGAAATCCCAGGCATGAAGAAAGCCAGTTGGTAAGAAGGAGGAAATATCGATATGATGACAGATCCAATTGCAGATATGCTCACTCGTATTCGTAACGCGAACGCGCTACGTTATGCCTCCGTCAGCATGCCATCTAGCAAAATGAAAGTTGAAATCGCTAAGATTCTTCTTGAAGAAGGATTCATTTCTGATTTCAAAGTCGCTGGAGATGTGAAAAAAGAATTAACCATTTCTCTTAAATATGGAGCGAATGGTCAAAGAGTCATCTCTGGTCTTAAAAAGATTTCCAAACCAGGCTTACGCGTTAACGCAGGTGCTAACAAGCTCCCACGCGTCTTAAATGGCTTAGGAATCGCAATTATTTCTACTAGCAAAGGAGTCGTAAGCGACAAAACTGCTCGTACACTTGGTGTCGGTGGTGAAGTTCTTGCTTACGTTTGGTAATACTTATGTCAAGAATTGGTTATAAAGTCATTACACTCCCAGCTGGAGTCACAGTTGAAGTCGCAAACGGCTTAGCAACTGTCAAAGGTCCAAAAGGAACCTTAGAAGTCAAAGTTCCATCCGTTATCAAAGTGGAAAAAGAAGGTGAAGTTTTAAAGTGCACTCGTGCAAACGAAGAAAAACACACCAAACAACTTCATGGCACCACCCGTGCTAACCTTCAAGACGCTGTCACAGGTGTCACCTCTGGATTTAAGAAGGAACTCGTTATTGTCGGTATTGGTTATAGATGCCAAATGAGAGGAGAAAACATCGTTATGAATGTTGGTTATTCTCACGAAATTGTCATCAAACCAGAACGCACAGTTAAAATTTCTTGCCCATCCGCAACTGAAATCGTTGTCGAAGGACTTGATAAACAAGCAGTTGGTCAAACTGCAGCCTTAATTCGCGGTACACGTGAACCAGAACCATACAATGGTAAAGGTGTTATGTATAAGAACGAACACATTATCCGTAAGGAAGGTAAACGTGCTGCTAGCGGCGGTAAGTAATTAGGAGGATTTCATAAATGAAAAAAGTTTCTAGAAATGCTGTCCGTGTTCGTAAACACGAGCGTGTAAGAGCTAAAATCAGTGGAACCTCTTCTTGCCCAAGATTAGTGGTTTTCCGCTCCAACAAACATATTGAGGCTCAAATTATTGATGACGTTAAAGGCGTTACACTTGCTAGCGCTTCTAGCGTGCAATTAAAACTTAGTAACGGTAACAACGTCGAAGGCGCCAAAGTCGTCGGTGCTAAGATCGCTGAAGCCGCTCTTGCTAAGAAAATTAAAAATGTCGTCTTTGATCGTGGTGGTTACATCTATCATGGTCGTGTTGCTGCTTTAGCAGAAGCTGCTAGAGAAGGCGGACTTAAGTTCTAAGGAGAATAACAATGGAAGAAGAAAAGAAATTAGAAGCTCCAGCTGTTGCTGAAGCAGAAGCTAAGAAAGCTCCTGAAGTTGCTCCAGAACAAAGAGCACAACGCCCACATGGAGACCGCCCAAGAGGTGATCGTCCACAAGGTAGACGTGGTGATAGACCACAAAGACGCCCAAGAGGCGACGAACCAAAAGAATACGAAGAAGTCGTTGTCGAAATCAATCGTATTGCCAAAACCGTTAAAGGTGGCCGTAGAATGAGATTCTCCGCTTTAGTCGTCATTGGTAATAAAAAGGGTAAATATGGTTTTGGTACAGGCAAAGCTGCTGAAGTCCCAGATGCCATTAAGAAAGCCCTTGAAGCTGCTAAAAAGAATACTTATGAAATTCATGTTGTTAAAGGTGATACCCTTTCACACGAAGTCATCGGTAAATTCGGTGCTTGTTCAGTATTCTTAAAACCAGCTCCAGAAGGTACTGGAATTATTGCTGGTGGTCCAGTCCGTGCTATTTTAGAACTCGCTGGTGTCCGTAACGTCACCTCCAAAGTTTATGGTAGCCGTGCTCCTATCAACATTATCCGTGCCGCACATAACGGTTTATCAAACCTCAAATCATACAAACAAGTGCAAGCACTTCGTGCTAAAGCAGAATAAGGAGGCTTAGACTAATGGAATTACATAATTTAGCTAATGCTAGTGGTGCCAAGACCAAACCTTACCGTAAGGGTAGAGGTATGGGTTCCGGAAACGGAAAGAACGCTGGTACCGGTAACAAAGGTCAAAAATCACGTTCAGGTGGTTTAAAGGCTCCTGGATTTGAAGGTGGACAAACCCCACTTTATCGTCGTTTACCAAAATTTGGTTTTACAAACGGCGGTCACAAAGAATACGCTATTGTTAATGTTTCATCATTAAACAAATTCAAAGAAGGCACTGTGGTTACCCCAGCCCTTCTTATCGAAGCTGGTTTAGTGAAGAAAGAATATGATGGAGTTAAAATCCTTGGTAATGGCGAACTCAGCGTGAAATTAACAGTTCAAGCTGCTAAATTCTCAAAGAGTGCCGTTGCTGCAATTGAAAAATTAGGTGGCAAAGCCGAGGTTATCTAAGCATGAAGAAAATCGCCTCAATATTTAAAAACAAAGAAATCGTTAACCGTATTTTCTTTACGATTGCGATCTTGTTTATCATCCGTATAGGTGCGGCGATTACA
>Ga0310786_10005337_pt1 | contig 17523 bp, 27 predicted proteins | sample AusTroGonzalo_MG_FD_203881 | JGI IMG/M metagenome (GOLD analysis project Ga0310786, IMG submission 203881) | Bovine rumen microbial communities from tropical cattle in Woodstock, Queensland, Australia - Gonzalo_03 (v2) (version 2) | ecosystem: Host-associated > Mammals > Digestive system >... | reverse complement strand
TTCCATCATTTCCATCTACAAAACTAGCAAAGTTTTTAAAGTAAATTGGAGCAGAAGGAGTATCTCCACCACCACCTAAATCATAGGAAGCAACGTCCATTTCAGCATCATTATCTCCTTCTTTTGTAAATGTGAATGTTTGTACTGCTGGGTCTTCTCCATCTCCATCATCAAATCTCATATATTGTTTTACATGGTATTCATTCCCTTCTGAATCAATATCTACTTTTGATAATAGATACATAGTTATTCCTGCTTCCATACCTTCTTCTTCTGTTGGTATGTTATCAATATAAATAACTTGATATATATTTGTTAAAACATCTATTAAACAAGATTGTGATGGTCCTTCTCCTTCCCAATCATCTGGATTTGTTGCATCTATTATTCTTATAGAAGCACCATCTCCACCTCCACCTTGAATATCAATATTTCCTTCTCCTAATATAGAAGTGTTGTTAATTGTCTTGATGTTAGTTCCACTTACCAATAATTCTTGGTAAGCACTTAAATCTGCTGGTTGTACTGCTGTGTTTGCTTTTCCTATTCCAGCATCAATTTGTTCTCCTGTATAACTACTTTTATATTCTGCCATTTTAATATTCCTCCTTTAATATAAATTTTTTATTATTGGCTTCTATAAATTCTTTGCCATCTATTGTAAACAAAGATGTTTCACTTTGTTCATTTAATATAAATTCTTTATTATCTGCTGTTATAAATATTTTATTATCAAAAGTTATTAATTGTGATTTAATTTCTTCATTTAATATAAATGCTTCATTATCAGCAGTATAAAATCCTTTATTGTCTGATGTAATTAATTGTGTTCCTGTTATTGGTGGTACTGATGTGTCTATCCAAATTAATATATTAGGGTCTATTGGCATTGTGTTACCCTTATATATTTGTTTAACTCCACCACCACTTACTATTGTGCCACCAATTTCTATTGAACTTAGAGGGTTTCCAATCTCTATTGTTGCTTGTGATTGTTCTATTTCTACATTCATTATATCCCTCTTTTCACTTCAAATTCGTGTATGAACTCGTTATTTAACAGCAAATCATTTAACAAAATTCCATTTTTTTCATGTTCAAATCCCCAAACATAATATCCTATTTCTAATTTTGCAGAGTCTTCTTCTGTTAAAAAAAAGTTTATTATATATTTGTCTTCTTCATCTTTTTGCAAATCTGTATATTCTTTTGTAATAACTGTTTCTTTGTCTAATGTATTAATCTTTATTCTTATAATGTCAGTTGACTCCAATATAGAACTTGTTATTTTAAAAATAATGCCTTGACCATAGTTATCTTTAGCCATTACAATTGAATAATCTTCTTTAATGTTCATAGTCTTATCCTCCCGTTAAATTATAACATAAGAGTTATTTTTTAGCAAAAAAGCAAGATTACTTCTTGCTTATTTTCTTTTTGGGCTTTCTTACAATTGGTTTTTCTTCAAGTTTAATTGGTTCAGTTGATTTAGGAACAATTTTTATTTCTTTCGGTATTACTTCTAATACTTTAATAACAGTTAGGTTTTTGTCATTTGTTCCCAACAAATATTCAGCTAATTCATTAGAACATTCAAATATGTCGTTTGCATATACTTGACCATCTGCGTTTCTAAATTGATTAGCTCTTTCTATATTTTTTAATTCATCAAATCTTCCTAAACTAAAATCTTGTAGTGCTTGTGCTTTTACCATACTATTACCTCCAATCTTCCTTTCTAAAAATACTATATCTCTTAATGTATCAATATCACAACTTTCATCGTTTATTGCTACATAATTAGATGTCATTTTGTGTTCATTTATATATTGATTATTTATTGTTCTGTATAATTCCCATACAACTGGTTCTCTGCAACATATCCCTTCATCTTTCATTTGCTTTACTTTGTTTATGTTTTCTTTGAACATCTCTGTATCTACAACTTTATAAGCTAATGGTTCGTCATGTTGTTTTATATATAACTCTGATTTATTCTGATATGTGCAGAAAAACAATGCTGAATCTGTTGGTGTTTCTAAAATTGTTTTTATTGCGTTTTCACTATAATATACATCTCCAAACAAATAAATTGTTGGCTCATTTAATAATTCAATTGGGAAAGCATTTAACCAATAACCCGTTAAATTAACCGGATCATATTCGTTATGTAACGGCTCATATCTTGTTGCTCCCAAATTATCAAATCTTTTATCATGTGAAGTGATTATTATATCCTCCACACCATTTTCTTTTAACAACCTTATTGTTCTTGACACTAAAGGTTCACCATTTATCTTTGTTAATTGTCTTGGTATCACAAACGGAGATGTGTTTCTTGAATCACTTAGAATTATTATCATTTTTTATATACTCTGCCTTTCTTTGTGTTAAACTTCCTTGTCTATTAGAATTGTATATATACAAAACCTTATCCATGTAATATTTTGAAAGATTAAGTTTTTCTAAATCCTCTTTAAAAGGGACATCATAACTAAATATACGCCCATCTCTAAATCTTGGCATTATTTCTTTTCGATAAACAGCTTTCCATTGAGCATAGTTCTGTGGTCGCCTTGCTATATACCCTGTGTGCATATCTTTCCAATCCATATATAGCATATCTTCTGTTCTTGTATCTATTGTTTTCAATATTGTTTCTACATAATCAGAGGTGACCAAATCATCACTATCTATCAAAGCGATATACTTTCCTTTAGCTAAATCTAATCCTTTATTAGTTGCAGATGCAGCTCCAACATTTTTTTCTAAATGAACAATATTTATTCCTTTATAACTATCTAATCTTGTTTCATTGCATCCGTCATCAATCAAATATAATTCCGTTTCATCAGTTAATTGAGGGATTAATACATCTAACAATTTGCAAGTGAGTTCGTATGTTTCATAATACGGAATAATAATACTTAATTTCAAAATTGTCTATCTCCTTTTCTTTTTAATTCTTGTTCACACAAATCTATTCTTTTTTTCATTATGCTATCTATTTTAGGATCTTTGCCTTTAATACTTAATGCTAATTGTAATGTATCAGCATAATGTCTTATTGTACTTGTCCCCCACAAAACCTTTTCTCTTATTGTTGTTACAGACTTATAATTATCTCTATTCCATACATAAACAGGTTTCTTTAACAATTCAAATGTATTCATATATATACATATCTTGCAATGTTGGTTTTTATCTTCTTTTAGTGTTCCTTCATTATAAAGACATTCTTGCCTAGTTGCTAGGGCTTTTTTAATAACTTTCCCACAACTACCACTCCAGCCCTCTAACGCTTCGTATTTGTCTTTATATTTAGGAATAAACGCAACACTTTTAATTCCTTTTTGCACTTGATTCATCCCTACAAACAAAACATCTGGGTTATCTCTTAGTTTTTTATTTATATCTTCTAAAACAAATTCATTATCGAGCCAATCATCACTATCCACATAATACACATAATCCACATCATCAGACAGATGCAAATATGCCTCATTTCTAGCCCCGCCATTATAACGTTTTTGTTTTAATTCTATTACTTTATGAGGTGGTTTTAATAGTTTTTTAGCAATCTTAACACTATTATCGGTAGACATATCATCAACAAAGATTATTTCATAATTTTTATATGTTTGATTTAATATACTATTCAAACATTTTTCTAAAGTATGTGCATAATTATAATTTGGCACAATTATTGCTATCTTGTGTTTATGAATTTCCGGTAAAGTTCTCCAATCTTTATCAGATAGATTGGCTTTTTTATCACAATCTATATCATAATGGGTTAAGTTTATATTTACAAACTCACAATTTTCATAGTAAACGCAACGCATTTTTAAATTTAGCAAGTGTTTTAAATCTTCATCGTCAAATAAATAAATAAATTCATCTTCGTTGTTGTATGCCTTTAGTGAATCTTTATCTATCGCTATTCGCATATTACCACCAAATTTATTATAGCATACAAAAAGAATAAAGACAAACGCCCTTATTCTATTCGCCAAGCACAACGCATTATTCGATTGCTAGGGTCAAATGTGTCATATATAATCCCATCAATAATAGCTGTTATATGCCCATCAGTTGTGACTGCATATCTCCCATAAGGATATTCTTCAGCAAATTCTCCTATTGTTTTAGAATAATGGCATTCTCTAGAATATCTATTATCTAAATAATCTTCTATAAATACCACGCTATCCATCATTAAACTATTTTGATTAGCTAAATAACTTAATTCGTTATAGACTTCATGCCAATCTCTATTTGTTAATAAAGCCAAAGCCCTTAAAGTGCAATCATCAATATTTCTATTATGCGGGTTATTATTATAATACCTATACATATTACATCATAGAATTTTGAAGTGCTTGTCTTAATTGTTGCTTTTGCTGAGGGGTATCGGCTTCTTCATGCAATACTTTGATAAAATCTTCTAATGATTTAACCATGTAGTGAAAACTTTTATCTGTTTCTTCACCAGCTCCATATCGTTCTCGGCTCTCTGTATATCTTCCGTAATCCCCAGCCATTCTATCTAGGTGTTCATATCCACGATATTTAGAATCATATCCTCTACGCCCATAATTGTCGCCGTAATTGCCATATTCTCCATAGCTTCCGTGTCCCGGTCCTCTGCCACTATAGTTTCCATAGTAATTTCCATAATTCATATTCTCTACCTCCTTTGCGTCTTTATAAATATCAATTAATTTATACAAGTTATCTATATTTGTTGTAGCAATGCCATCTTTTAATATTCTTTCTATTGCTTTTGATGTTTTTTCAATCACTTGTTCTTCCATTATTTTCCTCCTTTCTTAAAAGAGTTAATATTTCTTCTTGATTTTTTATTATTGCCTTTAAATACTTTTCATCTTGTGTTTGTAGTTCTTGCATTAAATCACTATTATTATAATCTTTAAATAATATTTCTAAACTCAACATTTGCAAAACCAAAGACAAATTATTTATTGTATTGTTGTTCATTATCTGTTAAGCCTACTTATGCTAAATGTAGCATTAGTTATAATTGCTTGTGTAGTTGCTATTGGTGTTGTAGGGTCTGTTGGTGTTGGTACACTTGAAACACTTTGAACTGAAATGTTAGTAGTTCCACGAGGACATACTCTTAATTTCTTGTCAAACGAAATAGTTTCATAATCGTCTGCGGCTGCAATGGTTACAGCTCTAATTGTGTCTGGGATGAGAATTCCGTCCTCGAAAAGTCCAACAGCCACAACGCCTGGAGTAGCCGTACTAACAGAAGCACTAAAATTAATATCATAATATCCAGTATATCCATTTCCAAATATTTTAAAATTAGGATTACCGTTTGAATAATCTAACCAGCCACAACAAGAAGCACATCTTGTTCTTATAGGTGTTTCATCAAAAGTTATAGGACTTGCATTACTTGGTAAAGCAAGAGGCTCATTTAATATTGTTTCTATCATTTATATTTCTCCTTTCTTAAAATAAAAGAGAATAGAACTATGCCTATTCTCTAAATTAGCAAGTTCTCGTAATCGAGTAGTTGTATTCAACTCTATGCTATTAAACAAATTGACTTGTGGTACTAAAACCACATCCGCAACCATTGTTGTTGCAAGTGAATATAGGGGTGCGTCCAAAGACCGGTGTACTAGGTACGGGGCAAGAATTTAGGCGATTATACAACGCGTCTACTTCATTTGCAAAACCTTGTGAAATAAATGCGTTTTGAGCAGTTTGACTAGCTCTTAAATCCGCCATTGTAAGTTGTTGTTGCAATTCTGCAATACGGTCATTTTTAGCCTCTACTTGAGCCTTAACTCCGTCTAATTCTAATTGACATAACTTATCAAGAATAGCTTGAGTACCTTGTGTTTGGCTTGTTATAATATCTCTTGTATTATTAGCGTCGGCAAATCTTGTAGCGGCAGCTTCACTAACAATAGTGTTTTGAGTTTGACAGTTAGCCAAACGATTTTCACAGCAGCAGTTTAAGAATGAAGTGTTAAGGTCATTAGCACTAGTTAATATGCTAGTATTAAGCTCATTAAATCCATTACACAATTGAGTTGAAATGTTATTAATAGCATCTCTAGTTCCTTCGATTTGGTTACTTAAATGTAAATTATCAAATCCGTTATCAGTGTTGTTATTTATTCCGTTTTGACCAGCTAATAGCCACGGAAATTCATACATTCCATTGCCACCGCCAAAGCCACCGAATAAACCACCATTGCCTAACATACCTAAAGCAACTAGACCTATAATCCATTCTCCCATAGAACCACCCCATCCTCCGTTTCCGTTATTTCCAGAAACATCAAATGTAGGCACTATGCTTGGTGTACTTCCGTTCATAGTTTATCTCCTTTCTATTAATCTATATCAAACACATAATGTGTAGATACCTACTTTAATTCATTTTGAATTTGTTTTAATATATCGTTAGGACAGCCCATATATTGAGCTACACTATAAAAGTTTTTCATTTGTTCTGGTGTATACTTGCCTACTACTTGTTTTAGCAAGTCCATTGGATTACTTTGATTTTGACTTGCTTGTTCTATTATTTGAAACATTTGAGGATTTTGTACTTTTAACTGATTCAACAGGATGTTCACTTTCATATTCATACCTGCTTTCATCATCTGATTTAGCATTGTATTGTTCATTATCGTTCATCTCCTTTATTTGTTTACTTAATAAGTTGATTTGATGTTGCAAATCTTCAATAATAGTATCCTTTTCATCTTTTGGTATTATTTCATTTAATTCAAATATTCTTATTTCTCCCTTAGCGTTTTTAATCCATAAAGTTGAATAATCTTTATTGATAAATGGTGTTTCATTAATTGCAAATTCTTTTTGAACATCTTCTATATCATTAGCAAATCTAATTCCATTACTATTTGGGGCTAATTGAAACGTCTGATTAATAGCTGGTTGATTTGTATTATGGTTCTTCATTTGCTGTAGTTTTGCAATTTCACTATCTATCTTGTCATTTAAGTTTTGTTGCATTAAATTTGAGTTATAAGTATTTGACATATAAGGATTGTTATACATATTTATTCCTCCTAAAACAAAAGAGAGAACATAACGATTACACTCCTCAAATTGTGTTTTAAACAAATCTACTGAGTTCGTTATCTCCTCTCTTGTGTATAGGATAACATTATTATTTATTTTAAAACCGACGTATTATTGCCTAATTTTCGCCACCTTTTTATTAATTTGACTATTTATCTATCTTGTGTTATAATTTATCTATAGTGTGGGAGAAAAATAACAGATTTATGGGTAGAGACCCACACTATTGCTCTACCTGTAAATGTGTTATTTTTTTGTTGTTTTAAAGCTAAAGTTTCAACGATATCAAAAAACTTAGTGGTTTAACTAAGCCCCCGCATAAAATTAGTTAGGTACGTTCTTGGCAACCTTTTCAAGACTATCTTCAAGTTAGGTAAACGTGGTCTAACTCTAAAAAACAATCGTGGGTGGATATGCTAGGTATTGGGACATTTAAAGTGCTTTGGACTAGATAAAAGCGATACTTTAAATACAAAGGTTAGTTATGATCGATAAACTCAGTTCGACAAAAGATTATAATTGTTAAAGTTCTTATTTTCTTGGGACTTTTCTATCTAAAAACAGTTAAATCTCCAAATCTAGTTCTCTAAAACTTCCGATTTAGTCCATTAAAAAAAGATTATACATTATTGATAATCTTCTTTTTTAATTTAGTTATTTCTCTACTTATTGTTCTTTCGCTGACGTGTTCTAATATGCTCATCTTTGCTATTGAATATTCTTTCATACGGTATTCTAAGATACGTTGTTGTATTTCTGTTAAGTATATCTTTTGCTTTATTGTTTCTATATCTTGTTTAGTTAGTTCGGGTTTGAACATTAAATCACTTTCTCTTAGATTTACGATATTTTCTTTTGGTTGTTGTCGTTTTTGTTCTTGTTTGTTTTATTTTTCCCATTATTTACCTCTGTTTATAACATTACCCTCAATTGTATCAACATCTTCAATCTCTTGTGTTGTTGTTTCGGTAGTTGTTATTTCTTCTGTTCCTATATCATTAAGAACATATACTAAATATCCAATAGTTACAAACCACATTGACAATATTATTATTATTATTATAAAAAGACGTCTGTTCTGTTTCCTTTGATCGTGTAATAATTCCATCGCAAAACTCTGTTCTTTCAATTCATTTACTTCTTTTTTCATATCTAACAAATCCTCACGAATTCCCATCTTATCCCTCTTTAGAATGATAAATTTCTATATGTTGCCTCATAGCTTTTTCTATTTTGTTTTGCACTTCATCATCTTGTTTATCTAACTTATCAAGTATTTTTTGTACATTTTTATCTAATTCATCTAATCTATAATTGATTAATTCGAGGTTAGTCTCTTTGGCGTCTTTTACTGCCTTATCTTTCCTTGCTAATACAAAATTGATTATTGTAAATGTTATAGCTAAGATACTGATAATTAGTCCAATTTCCATAAGCCCACTCCCTCTTTTTAATTATAACATATTTCATCATTATCTCCAAATTTAGTCGGTTGTCTTTGTGTATTCTATAATAATAATGTATTTGTCTATATTTAATAAACTACTTCCCGCTTGAAATATAATATCCCCGTTGGTATAAGAGAATCCTCCAGCCCATGCTCCTGACTGTATTGTATCGCTATACGAAAACAACCACGGAATTGTACGCCATACTTGAACACCATTTTCTTTTACTAAAACTTCCATTTTAGTTATGACATCTAAATTTGTTATTCCTGTACTTATATCTCCACTTATTGATGTTCCTTCTAACACTTTCCTATAAACTGGTTTGTTATTAGTCCATTTTTTGTTTGTGATTGTTTCTGATGTTGAATAAATATCTTCTATTTTGCTATCTAGTTCATTAAAATTATTATTTAAATTACTTGCTGTTAGTGGCGTTGTTGTATTTGGTAAATCTTGAAATTCTATTAATGCCATTATTTATCATTCCTTTCTAATGCTTCTATCCTTTGTTTTAAATCTTCTATTATTTGTTGTTGCTCTTTTATTGCTTGGCAACATACTGATATAAACGAATACAAATCTACTCCTTGATTATTTTCGGAAGTTACTTCTTCAGAATATTTATAGCTATCTCCAATTACAAATCCTATATGTTTTTTTGCATTGTCTTCTTGATATTTTAAATTATATTTATATATGTCTATGGCATTTAATACATTTAAACCATTTTCAAATTTCTCAAAGTTCTTTTTTTGGCTTTCAATTGAAGTTTGCCTTACTTCTGGCGTTTCAATATAACTAGCATTTATATTGGTATGAGTATTATTAGTATTATCTGATACACCTATTATTGGAGATGTTAACACATTCCATATTGTCAAAAACCCATTTTGAGTTCCTGCCCATTTTATTGCTCTTGCACTCATTTCTAATTTACAAGCGCTTACAGTAGAATCATTTATTGTTAATTTGGGGTTTTCTCCTGAACTTGTTAAGTCTATCGTAGAACCGGTTATTGTTCCCCCACTTACGGTTGTTCCCATTATAGTTCCTCCCGTTATTGTTGAACCGCTTATATCTCCACTAAATGTTCCATTTGTTGCAGTTATGTTCCCTTCTTCATCTAAAGTAAAATGGTCGCTTTGTATTTTGACTTGGTTTCCTTTTATATCAATAACACCTTGACCTTCTTCTATCGCCAAGTTTATTTTAGCTACAACTTCATCATTTTTAACAACTTGTTGAAGTATGCTATCTGTTGCAACACTTAATTCCGCTGCAGTATTGTAATTATTTAACAAATAAACACAACTTAATATAGCATTATTAAACGACTTTATTCTAATAACACTGTTTGAATTAACCTGTATGTCTAAATTGTTTGTTGACTCTATAATTTCATCTGGTAAAGCATACATATCTCCCTGACTATCAATTCCAACTCGTCGTATTACTTTATAAGAACCACTTTCATATTGAATTTCATCATAAGTTGATGAGTCCATATAATTCAAAAAGCCACAATTTAACGGATATTCTATATTGTCTACCATCAAATTCATGCTTTTCAAAAATAAATTACTACTTGGATATAATATTTCTGCACCGTATGGTCTTATTCCGGATGTACTTATTGCAGAACTCATTGGGAACAATTCACTCATTTGTCCACTTATCGACAATTTATATAATTGTCCTTCATAAGCATTATCTAATGTTATACTCCCTTGTCCTGCCACTATTTTTGTTAACTCAACTTGTTTTTCTGCTATAATTTGTAGTTCTGCGTCTGTTAAATTTTGTTTTATAACAAGCCTTTTATATTCTTCACTTCTTCCAGTTTTATTAGTTTCTGTTTGTTTAGAACTTAATATGTCTAAATTATAGCCTCCAACCCAATCTCCGTTGTAAACGAATACGCATTGGGCTATTGTAGGGTATGTATCTAAACCTTGCTCAAAATCGATTTTTTGCCCTATTTTTACTGTTGCGTCTATTGGGCAATATGTAGTTGAAAAAGCATAAAATTCAAATCCGGCTATTACATCATAAATATTATCTAATACTTCTTGACTAGCTATATATGGGTTATCTGTTTGAATATAACAAGTTTCTCCGCTTCCTTTAGAATAACTTACTAATCCATTATCATAAGCAACTCTGCCTATTAAATGATGGTCTTTTATCGTCATATCTTGTGAGCAATCATCTATATCTAATGTTTTGACTGATGTATTATCAAATTGTACTAACTCTAAGTTTCCGCTTTCATTAATTATTGCATACCCACCGTTCAATTCGGCTATATAGCCCACATATTGACGTGCTGTGACAGTATTATCATAAATACCTACTAATACATCATCATTAACAAAACTTTGATTTTCAAGCGTTAAATTGGCTTTATCACATATATCTTCTAATATATCCATTGTTGTCACATAACCAGTAGGGCTATCTTCTATTAATGGTCTAGCATTATAATAAAATTCTAAATCAGTCATACTATCAGATAGTTTAAACGTTGTTTTCCCATTATCTGTTTGTGTGCTTTCAACTCTTACTGTTGCATATAGTACGTTGTTTATATAAATTGTCACCACGTTAGGCGTTGCTATTGTTCCGTATATACTTAATTCAAACATATTGCTTGGGGTACTCCCTAATCTAAAGGAGTCCCCAAACAAACTATAATCTTGTTTTAAATATACGATTACATCTGAATTAACTTCTGTCCCATCAAAATATATTTTCATTATTGACTAGACACCTTCTTACTTTGTACCATATTAAAATTCAAATGAACCCAATTAGCTCCAGACGATTTATTTTGTTGCATTTCTATACTTACCTTTGATACATAAAACTCTGCTTCTAATACGCCAGATGTTCCAAACAAAGGAGATTTGATCTTGGCATATAAAGGATACTTATTAATAGCAGTTAATATAGTTTCGGCTTCATTTTCGGTTAAATAATTAAAATCAAAACTTGCTTTTAACCATTTCTTACTAATTATTGTTCTATTTAGGTTGCCAGTTACTACACTTCTATATGAATTACTATCCAAGTCTTCCCACTCTAATTGGTATGTGCTTGGTGTTTTCATTGCTGTATATGTTCCGCTAGCACTTGGTTTTGTTTCCCATAAACTCATGATATAACACTCTCCCCTAATTGTCTTGTTTTATTATTGATATAATCAACTGACGCTTTGCCAATATCATCTCTTGAAATATATGCATTCATATTTTTATTAATCAATGTTTGATTTAATACATTAATAGCATTTACCACATCATCATTATTATTTAATCCACCGCCAATTGCTGGGTTGTATTTTTTAGGTACAACAGCCTCTCCTTTATGTACTACTGCCAATTGATCGTTTGGTATATAGTTAGTACCTACATCAAATGAATTAAATGACGAGAATAAACTTTTTAATTTGTTTGTTACTACGCTTTTTAATACGGTAGGCAAACTATTAATATTTGTTTTTGATAGTGCCGAAAATATTTCTCCAATTCCTGATGATAAATTAGAAGTCATACCCCCAATTTTAGAAAATACATAAGTGGCTTTCTTTTGAGTTTCATCAAACGCATTATTATAACTATTTTTAAACTTATCAGCCCAACTAGGCATTTCTACACCCATATCTTTTAAAATCTTTTTTGTTTCTATTATTTTGTCTTTTATTCCAGCATAGGCTAAAGAACTTTCTCCGATTGTGTCTTTTATGTTTCTATATTCTTGCAATTGTTCTAATATTATTTGTTTAACATATTCTTCTTGTGATGTATTTAATTTACCTAATTTATATGCTTCATATAATGTCTTAACTTTTTCTTGAGATGCTTCTACTTCGCTTTCTGTAATTTCACTAATTCGTATATTTTTTTCTAACGCACTTTCTAACAGATTGTCTGTATCCTTTGCATTTTTTACCACAGCCAAAGAATTACCAACTTGGTTTTTATAGTTTATTAACAAATCATCACTTATTTTTTCTTCATCTTTTAATATATTTCTTATTTTCTTTTCCGTATTTACTATATTATTATTTGTGTTTTTATGATGTTCTAAATTTTCTTTTATTTCATCAGACACATCTTTGGCGTCTTTCAATACACTATCCCATTTTTTAAACGCTACATATACCGTTCCTGCTGCCAAAGCAATTAATCCCAAAGTCCCTAAAATGCTTGTTGTTCCTGCTGCGCCACCTACACCTAATAATTTGCCTAATGCAAATAAACTTCCGCCTACAAACAATGCTGTTTTTCCATCAATCTTAGAAATTCCATTAGCAACGTCAGACAAGAAACTTCCTAAACCTGTTTGCTTAAACTTATTAATCCATTCGTCCACTTGCTTAATTTTGTCTTGAAAATCATTTAATGCTTGTAATTGAGAACCAATTCCGTCTGCTAATCCTCCGCCTGTGTCTGGGTTTAAATTGGTTAATTCATCAATACCAGCAAGATTTTTATTTAATGACTTAGCCGCTTTTCCTGCTGCATTTAAATTTTTAGTCGTTACTTTTGCTAGTGCGTTATATCCAGTAAAGAATTGTATTAATCTGGCTATTATAATTACGCCATATTGGGCTAAATTAATTACTTTTTCTATTACCGGAGCTAACGTTGCACCTAACGTATAACTTGTTAATTGTATTTGCTGATTTAATAGTTCATTTTGTGAAATATATGCAGATGCTCCTCTTGATATTAAAGCCCACATTGACCTAATACCAAATAGCGACAAAGCAAATCTTTTTAATGATTTTAATCCTTTACTGAATCCAGTTTCTACTGATACACTAGCTTTTGCAGATGCTACATTTACTTGTTTCATTTCATCAGATGTGTCTTTTAATTCATTATTAAAATCTTTTACATAATATCCGGCATTTTTTAAATCATAAGCTGTCACACCTCTGCCCAGTTCTTTCCCTAGTTGTTGGGCTGTTTGACGGGCTTCATTGGCTTTGGCTTTGAATCTATCTATCTTTAAATCAAGTTCTGCTCCATATATCTGATTTTCCATTATAACACTCCTCTCTTTATAGCTTTTTCTATTAAGAAATCAGGCATTGGAATAGTTGGTTTTGGTGGGTACATATCTGGAAATGCGTCTTGCGGAGTTTCTGGGAAATTCTCAACCATTGGATGTCTTGTTAGACAAGCTAATCTATATATATTATCAGCCATCCCTTTTCTTCGGTTAATTACCACTTGTTCAAGCTCTAGCAAATCCATTTTGTACATTTCAAACAAACTTATTCCGCATTGAATACCTAAATCATAGAAATTATTTATAAGTTCTCCAAAGTATCCTGTGTCTTCTCTTGTATCTTTGCTTTCATTAATTCTGCTTGTTTCTTGATGTTCTCCCACTCCTCTTTTTCTAAAAAACCACTTGCAACTAATCCTTCATAAATAATATCGGCTATGATCCTTTTATAAGTCCAACCATTATCTATTAATTCATCATATAGCCTTTTAGCGTCGTTTTTAGAAAATATAGTGGTTTCAAACTTTCTCATATAATATAGCATATCTACTATCATTGTAACGCTTTCATTTTGTATATAGTCTAATAAAGGCATTTTCTTTGTATCTTCTATTTCTATACACGCCTCACTATTTAATCTAAATGACACTTCTTTAGTGTTCCCGTCTTTATCTTTTAATTCAATTGTTATTTTATTCATAATCTTTTTCCCTCTCTTATTTAAAAAGAGCTACCTATAATTAAGTAGCTCTCTTAATTACACTTTTATTTAAGTGTTAATCTAGTCAATCTTAAATTGTTATAATGATGTTGATGCTGGGATTGTTCTTACAGGTTCTCCTGTTGGAGAAACGTGCATTGTAAATCCAGCTAACTCTCCAGTACTTCCTCCTGTTATTGTTGTTCTTACTTTACTTGAAAATGTTACTACAATTCCATTTGAATATGTTAGTTTGAAATAATATTCATTTCCTGAATCTTCCATATCGCTCACTACTTTAATGTTAGCGGTAACAGTAGGATCTTCCATGTTAAATTCAAAATTGTAATTCTGAACTGGTTTTAAACCTAGTATTGCAGTTTCATATTCAGTATTATCTAAGTCAGTAGTGTCAATTGTGTTTGGTTCTCCACCGATATCTGGTAGAGTTTTTAAACCATAGATTTGATTATAAGTACCGGTTTCAGTAGTTGAATACTCTAACTTAGTTCCGTTTAATGCAGAATATTGTGCGCCTGTTCTAGCCATTTTATCCTCCTATACTAATTTATTATTTATTTCGTTATATAAACAAGAGCCAGTTACCATTATTTTTCTAATATTATCTAATACAGAAACATCACGATAACTTGTCTTGATATTTAACTCTTTTAATTTATCTTCTATATCTAATTTAGCACTATCTACTATTGATAGTGTATCTTCTGTTGGTATAACCTTTCTTTTGATATAACCTTGTATGTATGGTCTATAAGTGTAGTTTGAATCGAAGTCGCTATTTACATAATCTTCTTGCAATGTAAAACTAAAATATGTTATTCCTTCTTCTATCATATCATCAGGAATTTCAGTAGTAGTTTCTATATTTGCAATTTCTTCTAATTTAGCCTGTATAGTTTCTCTCATTTAAAACTCTCCCTTATAGCATTTCTTATATTTATTTCTCTTAGACTTTTAGAACTTGCTAATGCAGTTCCATAATGTATATGTGCTACTGTACCCGGATGCCAATCTGGTGATAATGTTCTTTGGTATTGTTCGCTATCATAGCCATATATATCTCCCCATCCAAACGCGTTAGGTATGGCATGAGGGTCTGTTCCAGTTTCTAGCAAAAAACCTAAGTTATATGCTTGACCTGATTTAGTATAAACCATTAAATCACTACCTATTGTTGTTTTTAATGTATTTCCTTCTTGTACAGTAGGATTAGCCTTTATAGAACTAGCATATACACCATATTGTCTAGGAGCTAACGTTTGTGCCATTCCTTTTATGTGTTCAGCAGTATTTTGTTCAGCTCTTATTAGGTTAGGGATTAAGTTATTAGACATTTTTTCTAGATCTAATACTAATGTTTTAATATCTTTCAATATCTACCCAACCATGTCTTACAGAAGTGATATTATATTGAACATCGTCTATAAATACAAAATATTTTGTTATGTTGTCTTGCTTATTATTTACTTTAGTTTTTAAATATTTTTCTAAAGTGGCATTTGGGGATTTGATTCTAAGCATTTTATTTATGTTAGCTCCATATATTGATGAACTTATATTATCATTTAACTCTTGCATTTGTACTTGATATGTGTTGTCTATAACATAACTATCAATATAAGAACCGTTATCTTGTTTTTGCTTTATAGCTTTCTTCAATACTATTTTTTTAAAATATCTTACTTCCATAATCGTTTTCCATTCTTTATTATGTCATTTCTTAACTTTTCGTATGCGTCAACATAATTAGAACTTATACCGCTTTCACTTAAAGAACTAACACTTTCTGCCCCTCGTTGTAAATATATTGCCTTAACACAAGATTTTATCTCTGGTTTTAAATTGTCAATTTTATTATTAGATATAGATAAAGCGTTAGAGGTCACATCATTAATTATGTCTACTAACACCTTGTCATTTGTTTCTTGATAGTTAGCCCCTAACTCTCTTTTGATTTCCTCTAACACTTTAATTCACTTCCTTCTATTATAATGATACATTTGATTCAGCATCATAGATGATAGTTTCAGGCATTAATGTTTTAACTCCAGCATGTAAGAAGCTTTCGATTGCCCAGCTATCAACTAAAGGAATTTTCTCGAATGAGAATTCATCAACATAATATGGTTGAGCAACTGCTCCTTTTAACATAACGATTGCATCTACGCCTTGAGGTAATCTATTTGATTCATATACTTCAATGCTATCATAAGTACCGATTCTTCCATTTGAAGGTGATGTTCCATTTGGAAGTGCATCAATTTTATTTTTCATTTCTTTTCTAGCAGTTCCGTTTAATACGATTGCTAAGTCTTCAGCATCAATTCCATCAATGAAGTCTGATGAAGTTTCTTTAGCAGCTACGATCATTGCGTCAACGATATCTTTAATATCAGTTAAAGCGCCTCTAGTGAATTGAGTACCACCATTAACTGCTTCAGCAAAGAATGCTCTGTCTAAGTATGCTTTAATTCTTTTAGCTTGATTGTCAGCTCTTTTAGCAGCAATTCCAGCTATTCCATATAGATTTAAGTCTTTTCCAGCAACTTCTTCTACGATTTCTTTATCGTCATTGATGTTTACTGTGATAGTAGCAGCTTCAATAGATGAACCCTTTCCAGCAGTTCTTGCTGTTCCTAAACTATTTAATGTAGCGTTTACAAATCTTTTATATAAAACGCTTCCAGAAGTAGGTGTTCCACTTCCATTTCTGTTTTTTAATGCTTCTGATACTGCACCAACTTGGATATTCTCTAGTACACCATCAAGAATTTCAGCTAAATCATCTTTTGTTTCGCTATCTTGGATTAAGATGTTTAATGCTTTTTCTTTTGCCATGTTTTTTTCTCTCCTTTTTAATAACTTTCTCTTGATACCCTTTGTTTAGTAGTGGTATCGCTAACTACTGTTCTCGGTGTTTTTTCTCTCAATGTTTCATTCAAACCATTTTCTAATGATTTGCTATAAACCATTTTGATAGTTTCAAGTTTCTCTTGAACCTTGTCAGCGGTATTGTATTGTCGAAAGTCAATAAGATTAATTAATTCTACTGGCAAATCAGGGTTGTCTTTTATTGTTTGGTCTTTTAACTCATAAGCATTTAATTTTGCTAGAGCTTCTTCCTTTTCTGTATTTGCTTTTCTTAATTCTTCTTTGTGTCTTTCGTCTTTAGTTAGACTTGCTAACCTTTCCGCTTCTGTCTTTTCTGCTTCAATCTCTGCAAGGATTTCTTCTCTT
>Ga0310786_10005336_pt1 | contig 17527 bp, 11 predicted proteins | sample AusTroGonzalo_MG_FD_203881 | JGI IMG/M metagenome (GOLD analysis project Ga0310786, IMG submission 203881) | Bovine rumen microbial communities from tropical cattle in Woodstock, Queensland, Australia - Gonzalo_03 (v2) (version 2) | ecosystem: Host-associated > Mammals > Digestive system >... | reverse complement strand
CATGCAAGGGCATCGCGAGAAATTTAATCATCCCGGCGGAGGCAAGAATTTCCGTCACGAAACGCGCGGCCCGGCAGGGCACGACAGCCGCGACAACCGGGGCGGCGGACGCGACAACCGCGACAACCGCGACAACCGCGACAACCGCAACCGCGACAACCGCAACCGCGACAACCGCAACCGCGATAATCGGGACAACAGAGGACGCGACAACCGCGACAGCCGCCCGAACAACGAACAGCAGGCCGCGAACAACATTCCCGGCCGCGAGGTACATATCAAGACCCCGATCGTGGTGAAGGCGCTCGCCGACGCCATCGGCCGCAAGCCGAACGAAGTCATCATGAGCCTTATGATGATGAACGTGCTGGCGAACATCAACCAGACCGTGGAGTCCGAGGTCGCACAGAAGCTCGCCGAAAAATTCGGCTGCAAGCTTATTGTGGACCATCGCGACAAAGACCTCCACATGCTCAAAAATGAGGTCGAAGAGACCGTCGCGCCCGAAGACCGCGTGTACGCATGCGCCGAATCCGAGCTCAAGGAGCGTCCCCCGATCGTGACATTCATGGGCCATGTCGACCACGGCAAGACCTCCCTTCAGGACAGCATCCGCAAGACCCATGTGACCGCGTCCGAGGCCGGCGGCATCACCCAGAGCATCGGTGCATCCGTCGTCAACCTCGACGGAAAGAACATTACATTTGTCGACACCCCCGGCCACGAGGCGTTCACCCAGATGCGCGCCCGCGGCGCCAACGTGACCGACATCGTGGTGCTGGTCGTGGCCGCAGACGACGGCTTCATGCCGCAGACGGTCGAAGCGCTGAACCACGCGAAGGCCGCCAAGGTGCCGATCATCGTGGCGGTCAACAAAATGGACCTCCCCGAAGCGAATTTCGACCGCGTTCTCCGCAACATGCAGGAACATGACCTGATGCCCGAAGACTGGGGCGGACAGGTCGCCGCAATCAAGGTCTCCGCCCGCACAGGCGCAGGCATCGACGACCTCCTGGAACGCATCCTCCTCGAAGCGGAAATGCTGGAGCTGAAGGCGAACCCGAAGAACCCGGCGCAGGCGTTCGTGCTGGAATCCGAACTCGAACAGGGCCTCGGCGCCACGGCAAACGTCGTCGTGAAGAACGGCACGCTCCGCGTCGGCGACGCCATCATCTGCGGCCAGTACTACGGCAAGGTCAAATCTCTGATCGACAGCCGCGGACACCGCGTCCCGCTCGCCGGCCCCAGCACCCCGGTCAAGGTCGTCGGTCTCTCCGGCGTCCCGCCCGCGGGCACCAAGCTGGCCGTGTGCGAATCGCTCAACGTCGCAAAGTCCCTCGGCGAAGCCCGCGAGGCGCAGAACCGCGTGGAAACCCTCTCCGCAAAACCTGTCGCCGCCGGTCTCGAAGCCCTCTTCTCCCAGATGGAGGAAGGCAAGCGCAACGACCTGAAGGTCGTGGTGAAGGCGGACGTCCGCGGCTCGACCGAAGCGATCGTGGAGTCCCTGAAGAAGAAATCGAACCCGAAGATCAGCATCGAGGTCATCCATTCGGATGTCGGCGCCATCACGGAAAACGACGTGATGCTCGCCAGCAGCGCCAACGCCATCATCCTCGGCTTCCACGTGCGTGTCAATCCCGGCGTAAACGACCTCGCAAAGAAGGAACGCGTCGAGATCCGCCTCTACAGCATCATCTACGAGCTGCTGGAGGATATCGACGACGCCATGGCCGGCCGTCTGGAGCCCGAAAAACGCGAAAAGGAGCTCGCAACTGTCCGCATCCTCAAGATCTTCCACCTCTCCAACGGGTCCGACATCTGCGGCTGCATCGTCGAAAAGGGCACCGCGAAGGTCGGCGCCAAGGCAAGGGTCTTCCGCGGCAAGGAACTCCTGTTCAACGGTGAAGTCCGCTCCCTCCGCCACCTCAAGGACGACGTCCGCGAGGTCCGCGCCGGCATGGAATGCGGCATCCGCCTGGACAACTTCGCGGATTTCGACGAGGGCGACACCATCCAGCTCTACGAAATCGAACTGAAGAAACAAACTCTGTAAGCTCAGGAGGCGCATCATGCCTCGAAACAATAGAAAACACCCGGTCGCCTCGGTCGACCGTCTCGTCCGCGTCAACGAGCTGCTCAAACGCGTGCTCGCCGACCTGCTGGAGACGCTCGGATACAACGAGGAACAGGGCAAGATCATATCCATCACCCGCGTGGACTGCGCCTCCAACCTCAAGACCGCTGCCGTGTATGTCAGCATCCTCGGCGCGAAAAATGAGGAGGAGGAAGCGCGCATCGTCCGCCGCCTGATCGAACGCAAAGCCGAGATCCAGTCGCTCATGTCGAAGGAGGTCATCCTCAAATACACGCCGGTCCTGCATTTCGTCCTCGACCACTCCGTCGCCGACGGGGACCGCGTGCTGGACCTGCTCCGGCACATGGAGGACGAAAATGCCGGAGACTGATTTCGCCGACATGGCGGCCGCGCTGGAAGCCGTCCGCGACAATCCCGCTCCGGTCCTCGTGGTCACCCACGAATGGCCGGACGGCGATGCGGTCGGTTCCGCGTGCGGTCTCTGCACTCTGCTGCGGGACAACGGATTCCGCGCAGAGTTTTTTCTTGCAGCACAGATGCCGGACTGCTACCGTCCCTTCCTGCCGTTCCCGTCCGCCGAATTCACTGCGGAAGAGATCAACACGAAATACTCGCTGGTACTGAATGCGGACGCATCCACCGTGAAGCGCATGCAGCTCGGCCCGGCGGAATTTGCGTCCATCACGATCCCGGTCATCACGTTCGACCATCACCCGGACGACGAGATGTTCGGCACGCTGACCTGCCTGGACCCGGAAGCCAGCTCGACCGCCGAGCTGATCTATTACTTCGCGGTCTCTCAGGGGTGGAAGATCTCCCCGCTCTCCGCCACGTTCCTGATGCTTGGAGTCGTGACCGACACCGGCTGCTTCAAGTTCACGAACACCAGCGCGAAATCCCACCGGGCGGCCGCCGCCCTGCTGGAGCTCGGCGCCGATCACGACCGCATCATCAATGAAGTCTACCTCTCGAAACCGCTGAACATGGTCCGGTTCGAAAGCGAGCTTTTCTCCGGCATCCAGACGGCGTTCGACGGGAAGTTCGCCTGGATCTCCGTCCCGCGCGAACTGCTTGACAAGTACGACGTGAACCTGCGGAACACCGAACAGCTGATCGAACTCGTGCGCGGCATCCAGGGCGTCGTTGTCGCCGCGCTCATCAAGCCGACGTCCAACCCCGGCATCTACCGCGTTTCCATGCGCTCGAAAGACCCGGAAATCTCCGTCGGGCGCGTCGCGCGCGGCCTGAAGGGCGGCGGGCACGAGATGGCCGCCGGATGCTCGATCTTCGCAAAAACCCAGGCGGAGGCCGCCGAGGTGCTGCTCCGCCATGTCAGGAAAGAAATGAACCATGAAATATGACCCCAAACGCCACAGGCTGCCGCCCTTCACGCAGAACGGCATCCTCCTCGTCAACAAACCGAAAGGATGGACCAGCCACGACGTCGTCGGGTTTTTCCGCGCCCGGTTCAATGCCGTGAAGGTGGGACACTGTGGCACACTCGACCCGGCGGCAACCGGTCTGCTCGTCGTCGTATTCGGCAAGTTCACCAAGTTCAGCCAGAAATTTTCCGGCGAGGACAAAGTCTACGAAGGGACCGCGCTCCTCGGCACACGCACCGATTCCCAGGACATGGACGGCACAGTCCTGAGCACCGTCGACACGTCGCACCTCACGGTCGAACAGGTCCGCGAGGCATTCCTGAAGTTCCAGGGCGACATTATGCAGACGCCGCCGATGGTGTCCGCGGTGAAGCACAACGGCGAACGCCTGTACGACCTGGCGCGCAAAGGAGTCGAGGTACAGCGCGAACCGAAGCCCATCACGATCCACTCCATCACGTTCAAGAAGTTCGATCTCCCGTACGTTGATTTCGAGGTCGCCTGCTCCAAGGGCACCTACATCCGTACGCTCTGCGCGGACGTCGGCGACGTGCTCGGATGCGGCGCCGCGCTCTACCGTCTGAACCGCCTCAGAAGCGGCGATTTCGAACTGAAGGACGCGGTGGACATCGAAACGGTGAAGACGTGGGAGCAGGAGGAACTGAAGGCCGCCATCAACGATTTCCTCTTCAACAAACTCTCCAAAATGCCCAAGTTCGCATTTTGACGATCACGACTCTTTTTCAGGGGGGACACATTTTATGCTTTATCTCACAAACGCCCAACATGAACAGTTCGACAAGGAGCTGACCGCCTACGCAGGGGGACGCCCGCGCGGCTGTTTTGAACTCGAAGAAGCCGCGCAGATCATTGCTGACGGCATCCCGTGCGAAGCGGGACAGGAAAAAGACCTGCTCGAACGCGTCCGCACACTGTTAAGGGGCGATCACCGCGTGTTTGAACAGGACGGACACTGCGCCCTTCGCTCGAAGTTCTTCGACGGCGCCCGTTTCAAAATCGTCCCGTCCGGATTCGAACTGGAAAACGGCATTCTGCTGCCGGGGGACCGTTTCGAAGCGTTCAACCCGTGCGAGCTTTCCAATGACGATTTCGAACTGTACACGCCCGGCGCGAAGGCCCCGGCCGAATTCACGACTGTCCGAAGCGAATTCGCGAAACTCGCGCCATACTATATTCTGCTCGGAAACGGCGGCATGATCGATGCTTTCGCGGCGGAGTCCCACGAAAACTTCCTGCGGATGCGATCCGGGAAGAATATCAGGAACGCCCTGATCGACGTCCCGGCATTCGACCTGAACGATTTCTACATGCAAACCAATTTCCGGCCCGGCGACTATCTCGTCGTCACAGTCGAGAACGCCGAGGAGGGACGATTCTCCGCCGAATACCGGCCCGCAGAGCTCGACGCGTCGAACAACGACAAGATCGAATGGATCGAACAGTTCGAGGCGGCGCTGATCGAGGTCTGGCACCGCAACTACAACTACATCACGATCACGGAACAGCTTGCCGCCGGGTTCTTCTGCGCGTACTGCGAAGGCAATGACCTCCTGGCGCATCCGCGCGTCTCCTTCGACGAATTCCACCGCAACATGATCGATGCAACGTTGAGCAATCAGGACGGCGAGACCATGATCGTCCCAATCGACGAGACCAACGAACCCGGCGCGGACGCCCATGCCCCGCATGGCGGACACGAGCACGACCACGAGCACGACCACGAGCACGGCGATTCCTGCTCCTGCGGACATCACCACGGTCATGACTCATACGATCCAATGCACGGAAAACACCGCGATGGCACACCGGAGGGCGGCGATGCGGTTCCGGGGCTTTCCTCGGGCGATTTCTCCGCATCCTCCGGGCATCTGGATTCGCTGGACGCGATCCTGTCCGACGTGAACGCCCCGATCGGCTATGTCGAGCTTTACGCGTTCACGCTCGACGCCATCGCGAACGGCATGGACTTCGATTCCTACCGCGCGTCCATCCTCGGCCTTATCGAACACGATTTCGCCGACGACACGCAGGAAGTGGCGTTCCTGAACTTCCTCGACGAGAACTGGGAAGCCTGCAATGAAATCTACCACCCCGGCGAAGACGAGGCGAAGGCACCTGTCCGGTCCCGTCTGGTCGAGCTCGACAACGCACGCATCGCCCTGACCAAGGCAATCCTGTCGGGCGCAGACAAAGACAGGATCAAACGATTCGTCACGCGCGTGAAGCACTTCCACCGCGCCATCGTCGAAACACTCGCCCTGCTGAACAACCAGGCGGAGCTGCCGGAGGGCCCCGAACTCGAGGCGTTCGAACAGCGCATCGAGGACATCGAGGACGAGTGGGAAGCGATTGAGGCGGATTTCGAGAACTGAGCGGAACATGGCCGGCACCGTACTCTGGACAGGCGAAGGGATCAGCCTCGCCATCGGGACGCAAGTCCTGCTCGACGACGCGAAGATCTCCATCCACGCGGGCGAACGCGTCGCGCTCGTCGGCAGGAACGGCAGCGGCAAATCCACGTTCATGCGCATCGTGGCCGGAACGGAACAGCCAGCGGCGGGCGAAATCACCTGCGCGCGCGGGCTCCGCATCGCCTGCATGGAGCAGGACTGCACGCGCTACCACGACGTCTCCGTCCGCGACGCGATCGCCGAAGGGCTGGCGTACTTCAACGACATCCATCGTCAGCTCGACGCCCTGCGGCCCGGTTCCGCCGAACAGGAAAAGCTCGAACGCATCCTCACGCTTCACGACGCCTGGGACCCCGGACGCAAGATCGAAGTCGTCGCACAGAAACTGAACCTGCCGCCGCGCGATTCCCTCTGCGGCACACTCTCCGGCGGCGAACTCCGCAAGGTCATGCTGGCGCGCGCCATCGCCGCCGAACCCGACCTGCTCCTGCTCGACGAACCGACCAACCACCTCGACATCGGCGCGATCACATGGATGGAGGATTTCCTGGCGGACTACCGTGGCACCTGCCTCTTCGTCACACACGACCGCTGCTTCCTGGACCGCATCGCCACGCGCATCGTGGAGCTGGACCACGGCAAGTTCTATTCCTGCGAGGGCTCCTATGCCGATTTCCTGGCCGCGAAGGCCGCGCGCGAGTACCGCGAGGACCAGGCGGAATACAAACGCCAGAGCTTCCTGCGGCGCGAGATCGAATGGGTGCGGCGTTCCCCGAAGGCGCGCCTCCGCCGCAACCTCGGCCGCATCAAACGCTACGAAGAGACCGCCGCGCAATCCGCGCCCGACCGCATCGGCAGCATGGAGCTCATCATCCCGAAGGCGGGCCGCCTCGGCAACCAGGTCGTGCAGATCGAAAATGTGAGCCACACAATGGGCGGGAAGCCGCTGATCCGCGATTTCTCGTTCGAGTTCGAGGCGGGGCAGCGCGTCGGCATCGTGGGCCAGAACGGCGCGGGCAAGACCACGCTGCTGAAGCTCATCACGCAGCAGATCGCGCCCGACAGCGGCAAGATCGAGGTCGCGCCGACCGTGGTCTTCAACTACATCGGCCAGGCGCACCTGGAGTTGAACCCGAACCACACCGTGCTGGAGGAGATCGGCGAGGGGCATGAGTTCATCAACCTCGGCGACGAACGCATCTCCATCCGCGGCTATCTGCGGCGGTTCCTCTTCGAGGACGACCGTGTGAACACCCGCATCGACCGGTTGTCCGGCGGCGAACGCGCCCGCATCGCGCTCGCGAAGATCCTCAAGTCCGGCGGCAGCTTCCTAATCCTCGACGAACCGACCAACGACCTGGATTTACCCTCGATGCGCGTGCTGGAGGAGGCACTCATCGGCTATTCCGGCTGCCTCGCCGTCGTGAGCCACGACCGCTATTTCCTGAACCGCGTCTGCACGCACATCATCGCGTTCGAGCCGGACGGACATCTCTTCGCCGGGCCGGGCGACTACGATTATTACCTTGAGCATCGCGCAGCCGTCGCAGCGGCGAACACGGCCCCCGCCCCGAAAAAGGACGCCCCGCCGCCGAGACCGAAAGCCCCGCCGAAGAAACTATCCTACAAGGAGGAACGCGAGCTGGCGGAGCTGGAACCGGAGATCGAACGGCTGGAGACGCGCGTCTCCGAGATCGAGGCGATCTTCTCCGAGCCGGATTTCTTCGCGAACCACGGATCCGAATCCGCCGCGCTTCAGAATGAGCTGAACGGTCTCCGCGAAAAGATCGACAGCCTGTACGCCCGCTGGGACGAGCTCGAACAGAAAAAACAGGCGCTCCAGTCCTGAACCGGACATAAGTATGGGGGAAGACATGGGCAGAAGTTTTGCAGACAAGCTCGCACGCCGCCAGCTCTACAGCCATGTTCCCGAGGCGGAGGACGGCGCCGCCCTGCCCGATTACCTCGCCGCACATTTCAGCAGGTTCGACCGCGCTGGATGGATCCGGGAGATCGAAGCCGGGCTCGTGACCGTGAACGACCGCCCCGCCCTCCTCGTCATGACCGTAAAACGCCACGACCGCGTGGGCTATTATCCGCCGGAGACGCCCGAACCGGATGCCGAACTGCATTACCGCGTGCTTTACGAGGACGGCGACCTGCTCGTGATCGACAAGCCCGGAAACCTGTGCATGCACCCGACCGGCCCCTTCTTCCGCCACACGCTCTGGCACCTCGTCGGCTGCCGCTACGGCGAAATCCGTTTCGTGCACAGGCTCGACCGGGAGACCTCCGGGCTGGTCATCGCCGCACGCACACGCCGGGCGGCCGCCGCCATGGACAACGGCAACACGCCCGTCCACAAGGAATACCTCGCGCTCGTGTCCGGGGCGTTCCGCGGACGCGTCCATGCGGAAGGATTCCTCGTACACGACCGGACCAGCATGGTCCGCAAGAAAAAACGGTTCGTCTTCGCGGATTCGTCGGAGGCCGACGCCGCGCGCCTCGATCCGACCGCCGAAACCGCCGTCACCGAACTGATTGAAGAATCGCATGTGCCGCCCGACCTGACGCTGGTCCGCGCCGTCCTCGGAACAGGCCGCCAGCACCAGGTGCGCGCCACGCTGTATTCGCTCGGATTCCCGCTCGCCGGGGACAAGCTCTACGGACCGGATGAACGTCTCTTCCTGAAAATCAAAACCCGGGACCTGAACGAAAACGACCTCGCCCGGCTCAGGTTCGGCCGTCAGGCGCTCCACGCCGCCGTGCTGGAATTCCGGCACCCGTTCACAGGGGAATCACTTCGCTTCGAATCGCCGTTTCCAAGCGAGGAATTCGGGTTCTGAGCCGGAAAACCGGGAAAAGCATATCCGCCGCCTTGAAAACAGGGAAAAGACATGCTACATTGAATCTATGGTTTCCCCCGACAATCCATGACAAACCGCACTCCTCCTCCCTCGGAAAAGGAATCCCAGACCATGACACATATCCTGAAACACCTCGGCGCCGCGGCCGTGGCGCTGATCGCCGCCACTGCCTCCGCACAAACGTTCACACGTTACACCAGCACAGACGGCGACTGCTGGAGGGAGAGCAGCATCTCCGCCGCGGAACAAGCGGAGGGAACGCCGATCATCTCCGTGACAGGCGACGAATCCTTCATGACGTTCAGGGGCTGGGGCACATGCTTCAATGAACTCGGCTGGGACGCACTCCAGGTCCTGCCGGAAGAGAAACAGGACGAACTGATGAAGCGCATCTTCTCCCCGGACGGCGACCTGAAATACTCGCACGGACGCCTCTCGCTCGGCGCGAACGACTACGCCCGGAACTGGTACAGCGCCAGCGAAGTGGCGGGTGATTTCGACCTCATGTATTTCGATATGACGCGCGACAAATCCACGCTCGTCCCGTACATCCACGCCGCCCAGAAGCACAATCCCGACCTCTGGTTCTGGTGTTCCCCCTGGTCCCCGCCCGCCTGGATGAAGATCAACCAGGACTACCCCGTCCAGAGCAGCCGATACAACAAGATGGATTCGCGCATCAACTACCTGCTGCACCGCAAGTCCGACCGGCAGATCCGGCGGGACAAGTTCCCCGACTGGCTCGCCGGGGAGGATTTCATGATCCAGGATCCGCGCTACCTGAGGACCTACGCGGATTATTTCTGCCGCTACATCGACGAATACGCCAAGCTGGGCATCCCGATCCGGCGCGTGATGTACCAGAATGAAGCCTACAGCTATACCCCCTACCCCGGCTGCCCGTGGACCCCGCACGGCGCCGCGCTCTTCAACGCCGAATACCTCGCACCCGCGCTGAAGGAAAAATGCCCCGGCGTGGAACTCTACCTCGGCACGTTCAACACAAACCGGTTCGAGGAAGTCGACGGCATCCTCTCCGACGACGTCATGAAGGGGAAGGACATTTTCATCGGGCTCGGATTCCAATGGGAGGGTTCACAAATCATCCCGCAGGTACGCAACAAGTATCCGCACCTCAAGGTCGTGCAGACGGAGAGTGAATGCGGCAGCGGCACGTTCGACTGGCGCGCGGCGGAACACACCTTCGGCATCATCAACGATTACCTCGGAAAAGGCTGCGAGGAATACACGTTCTGGAACGTGATTCTGTGCGACCGCGGGGAGAGCGCCTGGGGCTGGCGGCAGAACGCCCTGATCCGCGTGGATTCCCGCACGAAGACCGCCATCCTCACCCCGGAATACTACGCAGTGAAGCACTACAGCCATTTCGTGACCGCCGGGACAAAACTGCTCGGCGCGTTCGGCGGACGCACGGAGGAGACTCCCGTCATGGTCTTCAAGAACCCCGCCGGGAAATACGTGATCGTGGCCGGCAACCGCGCGAACACAGAACGCCGTCTGACGCTCAAGCTCGGCGGGAAATACCTGGAAACTGCACTCGCACCGCACTCCATGCAGACGTTCGTCGAGGAAGGGGACGTCGCCGCCGCAAAATAGTGGCTCCGCCCGTACCCGCACAATGTCCGCCGGGCAGCGCCCGGTTCGCGCCGGCGCACGAAGCCCGGTCAAAGCCCCTGCATGAACCGGGACGGCTTGCGCGGGAACAGGGAACGGTAATACCCGATGTCTTCGTGGCGGACAACGGCAAGCACCACGAACTCCTCGATATACGGCCCCCAGACAGGTCGTTCGCTCTTGCGCGAATCGTACAGCAGGATCGTGTTCGGCGGGAAGAAATTCGGAAACTCGTTCATCGCGACCACAAAGACCGCATACTGCTGGTCAGGCTCAAGACGGGCCGCGGCCTCATCCGCCATCTCTTTCATGGACTGTCCAAACGCGCGCCCCCATTTGGAGAACGTGCCGTATTCCATGCGGTCGAAGATGAAGAACTTCCGGCCCGGCAGCCACGGCAGGACCGAAACGTTCGAGCGTGCCGAAAAACAGTACATCGGCGCCTCCTCGGGGATGTTGTCCCGGATAAACATAGCGGTGGCGTATCCATGCGAGAAAGGACGCGTGATCTCGCCCCAGACGAAGACCGATGTCACAAAGACCTGGATGAACAGGATCACAGCCGCGGCGGATCCGGCAAGGAAAGCCAGGCATGTCATCGCCCGTGCAGGAAGCCGCGGCAGTACGCCCGCACGCGCGTCATCGAAAGCTGCGATCCAGCCCGCAGCCACGGTTCCGATGAGAATAAAACCGATATGCCGCATGGAATGGAACCCGCCCACGAACTGCAGGGAAAGGATCAGGAGCGCGTTCACAGTGTAACAAATGAATGCGGGGGCGGACTTCCAGGCAAAGTACAGCGCACCCAGCACGAGACAGACGACGCACAATGCCGCGGGCAGGTAGACCATGCGCGAGATCGACTCGAATGACGTCTGGATCCGTTCGAACACCTCCATATCCGCCAGTTCGCCGCCGCGTTTTCCCACATACGGAGACCCGAATCCGTAGCCGTTGTAAATGCTCCCGAGCGACAGCACGAAGCCGATCACGCAGATCAGCATGGAAAGGACCACCTGGCGCGACCAGAGACGTCGCACGATCACCTCGTAGCCGATCGTGCAGCAGAGTCCGCCCAGACACGCCCAGATCGGCAGATTGGTCGTGGCGCAGAGCGCGATCCCGCACGCGTACAGGAGCGGATGCCGGAACCGTTCGCGCCAGTTCATCATCAGGATCGTGAGCAGGAAGACGCCGATGGCGTAATGCCGGACGACAACGGTGAACTCGAACGCAAACAGCACGCTGAAGATAAGCGCCGCACGCATCAGGAGCCGGAACGGCGCACGCCGCAGGACCAGATACGCCGTAGAACACGACAGCGCCCAATGCATCAGGGCCACGCCGAAAATGGACATCCCAAACAGGCGGACGAACAGCCAAGTGAAGAGATACCACAACAGAAACTGGCTTTCGACTTTCATGTGGAGGACAAGACCGGCGAGCGTGTTGTCGCGGACCACCACGAACCCCTGCGCCTCGTCGCGCCATGGCTCGTGATAACATACCATCACCAGCGTAACGGCAGCAAAGACAAGCCAGAGAACGAGTTCGGCGGGCGAAGGCCGGAACAGCGGGCGAACGGGATCCGGGAACGGATTGAACCGCCGGACCGCGTCGCGGAATCTCGCCGGAAAGCCCGCCGGAGATGTCATGCTTCAATCCCTTTGAGCCAGTCGGCGAGCGCGTCGTGAAATTCCGGGCGCGCAAGAGCGAATTCGAGCGTGGCTTTTACGAAATCAAGTTTGCTGCCGATGTCATGGCGGCGCCCCCGGAACTCCAGTCCGAACATCGGCTGGACGGCGCACAAGGCGCGCATGGCGTCCGTAAGCTGGATCTCGCCGCCCTTGCCGGGCTTGCCGCTGTGCAGGAACCCGAAGATCTCCGGCGTCATCACATAACGGCTGGCAATGGCAAGATTGGACGGAGCCTCCTCCGGCGCCGGCTTCTCCACGAACGTCTTCACGCGGAACAGGCCGTCTCCCTCGTCCGTTCCGTCGATCACGCCGTAGCGCTTCGTCAGGGCCTTCGGGACGCGTTCCAGCGCGGTCACGGATCCGCCCGCACGCATCGCGGCGTCGATCAGCTGGCGCGTCACGGGAACGCCGCAGGACGACGTGGTCACGGTATCGCCGAGCAGGATGGCAAACGGTTCGTCACCGACGAATTCCTCCGCGCGGAGGACGGCGTCGCCGAGTCCTTTGAGTTCAGTCTGGGTAATATATGTAAGATGGATCAGGCCGTCAATCGATTCAAGAGATTCGAGCAGATCGTTTTTGCCGTCGTGCCGCAGGCGCTCGTACAGCGCCGGAACCGGGGCGAAATGATGCCGGATCGCATCCTTGCCGTCGCTCACGATCACGGCGGCCTCCGTGATGCCGGACGCCGCAGCCTCCTCCAGCACATATTGGATGACGGGTTTGTCGACCACCGGCACAAGTTCCTTCGGGACCGCCTTGGTAAACGGCAGGAACCTTGTACCGAAGCCGGCCGCGGGGATCACGGCTTTCCGGATGGGTTTCATAGTTAATCTCCTGTTGATCGCGATTGTCGGGCCGCATGAACGGCAACCATGCGGAAAATATACACTGAAATGCCGTGAAATGCAACCCCGAAGGCGCGACTTTTCTGCTTATTTAGAAGATATGGCGCCGGCAGCCGCGGTCCCCCGGATCAGACGGAGAGATCCTTCACGGCCTCAAGCTCGAACTGCTTCGTGTAGAGAGAATGGTAATATCCGCGTGCCTGCATCAGCTCCGTGTGCGTGCCGCGCTCCACCACGCGCCCGTCCTTCATGACCAGGATCATATCGGCACTGCGGATGGTGGAGAGGCGGTGCGCGATGACGAACGACGTGCGCCCCCGCGTGACCTCGCCGATAGCGTCCTGGATCATCCTTTCCGTCACCGTGTCGACGGAAGACGTCGCCTCGTCCAGCACCAGGATCCGCGGGTCCGCCAGGATGGCGCGAGCAAACGAGATCAGCTGTTTTTCACCCGTGGAAAGCAGGTCGCCGCATTCGCCGACTTGGCTGTCCAGGCCGTTCCCCATGCGAGCGATGACCCGGTCGGCGGAGACGCGTTTCACGGCGAGCGCGATCTGCTCCTCCGTGGCGGCGGGATTGCCGTACAGGAGGTTTTCGCGGACGGTGCCGGAGAAGAGGTACGGGGTCTGCAGGACGTATCCGATGTGGCTGTGCAGCCAGAGCTGGGAGCGTTCGCGCACGTCGCGGCCGTCGATCAGGATCTGCCCGGCGGTCGGCTCGAAGAACCGGCATACGAGGTTCACGAGCGTGGATTTCCCCGCGCCCGTTTCGCCGACCAGCGCTACACTGGAGCCCCGGGGGACTTTGAGGTTGAAATGCTCCAGGATCATTTCGTCGCCGTCAGGGTAGCGGAACGACACGTCGCGAAACTCCACGTCGCCGTGCAGCGGCTCCCAGTTTTCGCGTTTCGGGTGGAACGCATCGCCGTACTTCGCCATGACTTCAGGCGTGTCCGCCACGTCCGAGGCGGTGTTCACGAGGCGCGAGAAGCGTTCGATGTTCACCTGCGCCGCGATCAGTTCGGACACAGCGGACGAGATCCAGAAGAACGGCTCCATCATGCTGATGGCATAAGACATGAACATGGACAGCGTACCGATCTCCATCACGCCCTCGCGCGACAGCAGGCCGCCGCGCCACAGCACGATTGCGAGCGCGAGCGAGGATGCGAACGCCACCGTGGAAGCAAAGAGCGAACGGTAGTGCATCCCGAGGACCGAGGTGCGCTTCATCTCGCGCGTGTCCTTCCTGAAATCCCCGCAGATGCGTCCGGCTGCGACCAGCGTCTTGATCGTGCGGGCACCCGTAATGCCCTCGTTGAAATCCCCCGTGATGCGCGAATTCAGCTCGCGGATCCGTTTGTTGATGCGGAAGAGCGCCCGCTGGAAGACCGCGATCACGAGCGCGGCGACCGGCAGGACCAGGCTGACGCCCGCCGCAAGTTTCCAGTGGATGGAGAACATGATGACGAGAGCGCCGAACATGAAGATCACGGTCCAGACCGCCTCCATCACGTGCCACGACACCAGCGACGAAATACGCTCCGTATCGCTCATGACCCGCGAGTGGATGTACCCGACACTGTTCCGGTTGAAGAACGAGAACGACAGCGTCTGGAGGTGATTGAACGCCGCCCGGCGGAGTTCCAGCGACACGTTCATCTCCATGAAGAACGCATGATAGAACGCACCGTAGTTCAGGACGAACGAGCCTGTGATGAAAAGCAGGTACAGCGCGATGAACGCCGGCAGCGTGTCGAGCGTCTCCTCCGTGATGAAATGGTCGATGGCATAGCGCTGGAAAAGCGGCAGGCAGATGTCCAGGCAGCCGCCCGCCAGGCACAGCGTCACCATGAGGATCATGGGCCGCCGGAACGATCTCAGGAACGGTACAAGCGCCGGGATGCCGAACCACGGAAGACGGGCGTGTCTTTCTCCGGATTCATGGAGAGCGTTATTCATGGCACACCTCCGCGGTTCGCGGCGCGGATACGGACGGCGCGCCCTCTTCATCTTCCGGGGACTTCATCTGCAGTTCATAGTTCCTGCGGTAGATGCCGCCGTGCCGCATGAGTTCGTCGTGCGTCCCGGATTCCGCAATGCGTCCGTTGGACAGCACAAGGATGCGGTCGGCCTCCATGAGTGTGGCGATGCGGTGGGAGATCAGGATCACGGTGCGTCCTTTGAAATCATACCGCAACGCATGGCGGATCTTCACGTCAGTCTCGGCATCGACCGCGGACAGAGAGTCGTCGAAAATCATGACGGGGGAACGCCCGACCAGCAGACGGGCGATGGCGGTACGCTGTTTCTGCCCGCCGGAGAGCGTTACGCCGCGTTCGCCGACGGTCGTGTCGAAGCCGTCCTTGAAACGGTCGACGGTCTCCTCGACGCAGGCGGTGCGGGCGGCCGCGCGGATCGCGTCCATGCCGATGCCCGGCACGGCGATAGCGATGTTCTCCGCGATGGTGCGGGAGAAGAGGAACGGCTCCTGCAGGACGATTCCGATGCCCTTGCGGAGGTGGTCGCGGCGGATTTGAGCGATATCGACGCCGCCGACGGTGATGGAACCGCAGCCGGGCTTCAGGTCGTACAGACGGCAAAGCAGATGCATCAGCGTGGATTTGCCGCTGCCCGTGCCGCCGAGGATGCCGAACACCGTGCCGGACGGGATCGTGAACGATACATCGTGCAGGAGCTCCGGGCAGCCGTCATAGCCGAAGCTCACATGGTTGAACACGATGTCGCCGTCGAGTGGCGGCGTGAGGACGTCCGGCGGATCGGTCTCCTCCGGCGACGCCATGATCTCGCGGATGCGGTTCAGGGAAATGCCCGCTTTGCTCAACTCGGAGATCATGCGTCCGAGGTGGCGGATCGGGAACATCAGCATGCCGTTGTAGGACAGGAACGCGATGAACTCGCCGGCGGTCAGCTCGCCGCGGATAGCGAAGACGGAGCCGCATACGAGCAGAAGCAGCACCTGCAGCATGGCGATGAGGTCGCCTGTCACCCAGAACAGGCTCAGGATGCGTCCCAGGCGCACCCACAGCGACACGTAGTACCGGTTCTGCGCGTCGAACTTCGCCACTTCATACTGTTCGCGGCCGAACGCCCGGATCACGCGCACCCCGGTCAGGTTCTCCTGCACGATGGTCGAGAGCTTGCCCTCGTTCTCGTCGCATTCCAGGAACTTCGAGGCGATCTTCCGGTGGAAGAGGAACGACGAGCCCACGACCAGCGGGATCACGATCGACGCGAGCGTCGCCAGACGCGCGTTCATGCCGAACATGAAGCACAGCGACAGCACGATCAGGATCACGATGCGGAAGATGCCCGTGAGCTGCTCGGAGAGAAACCGCTTCACCATGTCGACGTCCGAGGTGCAGCGCTGGATGATGTCGCCGGTCTGATGCGCCATGTGCCAGGCGAACGGCAGATGCTGGATGTGGCCGAACAGCCTGTTCCGCATCGTCTCCACCAGAGTCTCCGCGCCGACCGCGTTCGTGACCTGGAAAAGATAGCGGCACAGCATGGAGACCAGCGACACCGCCAGCACGGCGCATGCCGCCACCCACAGATGCTCCCGGATGAACTCCGTCCCGCCCATGAGTTCCGGCAGGAGGGCGAGCAGCCCGTCGGAGTCCGGCTCTTTCCCGCCCAGCACGGAGTCCACGGTGAACCGAATGATCTGCGGGTTGAGCAGTTCCAGCAGGGAGACCAGCGATGTGAACAGTGCGGCAAGCGCGAACCAGCGTTTGCTGCCGCGCAGGAAGATCCGGACTAGTCCGGTCCGCGTCAGTTCATTCTTTTTTGTTTCCCGTGCTTTCATCATGGTATAATATACTTCGTGGTCGGAGCGGTTTCCAGTGCAGGGCGCGTATTTTCACGTTATTTCGGAAGCACCGTGCGAAAAGGCGGACACCCGGAAACCGGATGCCCGCCTGGGATAGCGTCTCACAGGAACGCGGAAAACTTACTTGATCACGACGATCTCGATGCCCGCCATGCGGGCGTAGTCTTCCATGTATTCCGTGGTGAGGGCCGGCGCGTTCACGCTGTGGTGGGCTCCGCCGGCTTCGATCCAGCGGCGTGCGCCTTCGTGCAGGTTCGGCTTCGGGATCCAGACGGTGCTGGCCACAGGGAGCTTGGCGAGCTTCTTGTCGGGTTTGACGATCTCGAGCTCGTTCACGATCAGGCGGAAGTGGTCGCCGAGGTCGATGACGGTGGCGTTGATCGCCGGGCCGGGCTTCGTGGTGAAGACGAGGCGGGCCGGGTCGGCCTTGCCGCCGATTCCGAGATGGTGGACTTCGAGGGAGGGCTTGCCGGCCGCGATGGACGGGCAGACTTCGAGCATGTGCGCGCCGAGGACGCGTTCACGGCCCTTTTCGAAGTGGTAGGTGTAGTCTTCCATGAAGCTGACGCCGCCGGGGAGGCCGGCCGCCATGACTTTCGCGGTGCGGAGGAACGCGGCAGTCTTCCAGTCGCCTTCCGCGCCGAAGCCGTAGCCCTCTTCCATGAGGCGCTGGCAGGCGAGGCCGGGGAGCTGGTCGAGGCCGTAGAGGTTCTCGAAGG
>Ga0310786_10005335_pt1 | contig 17528 bp, 19 predicted proteins | sample AusTroGonzalo_MG_FD_203881 | JGI IMG/M metagenome (GOLD analysis project Ga0310786, IMG submission 203881) | Bovine rumen microbial communities from tropical cattle in Woodstock, Queensland, Australia - Gonzalo_03 (v2) (version 2) | ecosystem: Host-associated > Mammals > Digestive system >... | reverse complement strand
GAAACGGGCGCGGCGCACTCCGTTTCGAAAAAAACAAAAGCACACTTGGAATATATCCAAGTGTGCTTTTGTTTTGATTATTTGCACTTAATTGATTTTTCCTTGCTCCAGGAACCGCAATATTTCGTTCCGTCAACAGTTTTATATGCACGAACCCGAACATAGTAGGTTTTACCTTTTGTGAAATTATTTCCTGTATAACTTGTTTTGCTGATACCCGAAACGGTTTTTGTTGCTGTTTTTTATCTCGAAACGGAGTGTGCCACGCCCGTTTCGACGCGACTGTTTAATGCTCAAATTGTGTTCGTTTCAGGGGTTTCCAAAGGGGAATTGAGCTTGCTCACTCCCCTTTGGTTGCTTTCTTGGCTCCACCATTCTTTCGCAACCCGAAAGAATGGTGGAAAATGAATAAAAACTAAATACAGAAATAATGATTCCCAATTACCGTAACTACAGTTCGGGTGCGTATCCATTTATCGTTGGTTTTTGCAGGGTTATAATAGTAAACCGCGCCGCCCGTGGGATCCCAGCCGTTGAGCGCGTCCTGCGCGGCTCTTTTTGCGGAATCGGCAACGGGCTGATACCAGTTTGAATCATATACGCAGGAAAATGCGCCGTTCTGATAAACAACACCGCTTATTGTATCGGGAAAGCTCGGATGCGCTACTCTGTTTAATACAACTGCGCCTACTGCAACCTGCCCCTCATAGCTCTCGCCTCGCGCCTCGGCAGAAATAACCTTTGCAAGCAGGGTTACATCCTCGTTTGAATAGCCCGACGATGAGCCTGAAAGCCCGAGATAGAGCAGGGTTTTAGGTCCGCAGATACCGTCTGCAGTCAAACCGCAGTCCCTCTGAAAAGAGGTTACTGCCTTTTTTGTTTTTGAGCCGTAAATACCGTCAACCGAGCCCGTATAATAACCGAGGCGCTTTAAAACCGTCTGGATTTTCCTGACCTCACTGCCCGTTGAACCGAGCTTTGAAAGCGCATAAACGCTCTCTTCCTTGAATACCGCTTCATAAACTCCCCAGCTGCCTGCACCGATTGCAGCGCAAAGAAGCAAAACCAAAAATATATTAAAAACCTTTTTCATTTTTATCCCCCTAAATTACATTTGCAAGAAGAAAGCTCAGCGCATAGCCTGCACCTGCGCCGAGAAGAACATAAAACGCTCCACCGGCAATCTGTTTAACCGTTTTTTTCTCTTTAGGAGGCTTTTTCATCTGAACGGCAAGCTTTTTTGCCTCACTTTCAAGCTCCTTTTCACCAATCGCCTTTGAAGAGGGACGAACAAAGAAAACTATCCTTTCAAAATACGGCGAATCGGGATTTGTTACCTCTAAAATCTGTTTGTTAATTCCCTTTAGCAAATTATCCTCTCCCTGTAAAATTTTAATAAGAAATTATACAAATAGTGTTTGAAAAAACGCACAAAAATATTCAACTTTTTACCTGCGGAATTTTGTATACTTTGAGCACAAATTTTCTCTTGACAAAGAGTTTTGATAACACTTAGTAATATCAACCTTTTAACAGGCAATGTGGAAAACTCGGTGGAAAATGTTAAAAACTTAATAAAAAACCCCTATATTTCAGCGTTTTTGGGGTGTTGAAAAACCTTTTTTGTTGAAACTCTGTAATATTTTTAACTATTTACACATAGTTTTCAACATTACAAAAAAGTAATATTTTTTTGTGAAAATTGCTGTTTTTCACTTTCCCTCTTGACAAATTAATGCTATAATTATTTGTATAATATTGATGAAAAGAGAAGAATTTATGAGAGTTCAAAAACTTGATAATTCATTAATTGTGTCTAATATTGAATGCCTTGATTTGGACCTTACTCTCGACTGCGGTCAGGCGTTTCGCTGGGAAAAGCAGACCGATGGCTCATACAGCGGTGTTGCAGGCGGATATTTTTTGAATATTTCAAAGGATGAAAACGGTGATTTGATTTTCAAAAACACCTCCCAAGAGGTTTTTGAAGGCTTCTGGATTAATTATTTTGACTTAAAGCGCGATTACAGCGAAATCTGCAAAAAGCTTAAAAGCGACGAGCTGTTATCCTCAACAATTGACGAATACTACGGAATAAGAATACTGAACCAGGAGCCCTGGGAGGCGCTCTGCTCCTTTGTTATCAGCCAGCAGAATAATATAAAAAGGATAAAATTAATAATAAACAGACTTTGCAAAGCATACGGTGAGGATTTGGGTAACGGCTGGTATACCTTCCCGTCTGCAGAACGGCTCGCGCAGCTCGATGCTTCGGATTTTGAAGCAATCGGCGCAGGCTACAGGGCAAAATACCTTGAAAAACTCTCAAAGGATGTTGCCTCGGGCAGAATTGATTTGCAAAAAATAAAAAGCCTCTCGCTTGAGGATGCAAGAAAGGCTCTGCTTGATATATACGGAGTCGGAATAAAGGTTGCAAACTGTGCTCTGCTCTTCGGCTTCGGCTTTATGAGCGCGTTTCCCGTTGACGTATGGATGAAAAGAGTTATGGAATACTATCCCGACGGGCTCCCCGAATGCTTTGAGGGAATAGAGGGAATTGCACAGCAGTATCTGTTCCACTGGGCGAGAAACAATTTAAAATAGGACTTTGCGCTGCAAAGTCCTATTTTTAATTATAGTGGTCAGTAATAAAAGAGGGCGTTTGCCCTCTTTTATTCTAAATTATTAGTTATAAGCATTATTGCCGATAATGCGGCAACGGGTGCGGTCTGGGTTCTTAAAATCCTTTTGCCGAGGGTTGCGGCTTTTGCTCCGTTTTCTTTTAAAAGCTCAACCTCTTCCTTTTCAAATCCGCCCTCGGGGCCGATATAAATTGAAACGCTTTTTGCGTTTTCGTCAACGAGGCTCACGAGCGGTTCTCCGCCGCCCTCATAAAACACAATTTTAATATCGCTTTCATCCGCTTCAATCGCTTTTTTCAGCGGTATCAGCTCGCCGATTTCGGGAATAATTCCCCTTCCGCTTTGCTGGGCTGCTTCAAGTGCGATTTTTTGGTATCTTTCGGTCTTTTTCTTTGCGCTTTTTTCATCGGGACGGCTGACGCACCTTTTTGTAAGCACGGGAACTATCTTAACCGCTCCGAGCTCAACGCATTTCTGGATAATATCCTCAAGCTTGCTGCCCTTCGGATTGCCCTGGTATATTGTAACCGCACAGTCGGGCTCGCTGTCCGCCGCCTGCTTATAGCAGACCGAGAGCGTAACCGTATCCTTTGTAATCTCGTCTATCTTACAGCCGAAATCGCTGCCCTCGCTGTCGCAGACAGTCAGCATATCGCCCACCCTCATACGAAGGGATTTTGCAATATGCCTTGCCTGCTCACCGGTGAGGGTTATTATATTTTCGGGTGTATAATCAATAAATAATTTCTGCATAACTACTTTGTTTTTATTCTTAAGCTTCTGAGTGAATTAAGTATTGCGATAAGGGATATTCCAACATCGCTGAAAGCTGCAAGCCACATCGGCAGCTCCTTGTTTAAAAATACCGCAAGGATTAAAACAACAAGCTTGACAAGCATTGCAAAGGCAATGTTTTCCCTTGAAATATATACCGCCTTTTTAGCCGCGGTTTTAACAAAAGCAAGCTTGCTTTCGTCCTCATCTTTTATAATAATTCCGCTGTCGGCGTTTCCGCTCTTATAAAGCCTTTCGAGCGCGTTTGTATGGTAGATATATATCCCGTTTCTTGTGCAGGCGTCGATTGCGCAGGAAAAGCTCAGAGGAACGGAAATAACTATTGCGCACGGACAGCCGATAACAAGCACCGAAAGTCCTCTGTATATCCATTCGCGCCATGCTCCCGAAAGGAATACGGGAGGAATAACGATAACCAGAACCGCAATTGCGCAGATTATAGGTGTATATATCTTTGCAAAGGCGGCTATAAAGCTCTCGTTTTCGCTTTTTTCGTGGATATGGGGCGTTCCGCCCTCGCTTTCAATGGCTCTTATTGCCTTTTTGCTCTTGCTTATGGCAGCGCCGTGGATAAGCTCGCCCAAAGAATATAAAAGCATAACGGCGCAGCCCTCGCTGTATTCGCCGATAACAAATGCGCCGAGGGAAGCAATACTCATCAGAAAGCATTCGTTGAAAACCTTGCCGTCAAAAATATCCTCTATTGCGTCCTTAACAACCTCAAAGCCGACTGCAATATACGAAATTATGAAGCAGGCAAGGTAAAAATATTTCGGAAGCGGGGTGAACTCGCTTAAAACATATCCCGCTGCAAAAAACAGCGCAGAAAGAGCAATTTTTATAATCGCCGCTTTTTTTGTCTGCTCAAAATTTTCGTGGTTATGGGAATGGTCATGCTCGTGAAGATGCTCTTTGGAGTGTTTATGTAAGTGTTCGTGATTATGACTCATAACTCACTCCTCCACATGCTCAATTGCGCAGTCCATTATTATTTTAACATGGTCGTCGGCAAGGGAATAAAACATATTTTTTCCTTCCCTTCTGCATCTTACAAGGTGGCTCGCTTTTAACGAGCGAAGCTGATGCGAAACAGCGGTCTGCGTTGCACCTATTTTTTCAACAAGCTGCGAAACATTCAGCTCACCTTCAAAAAGAGCAAGAAGTATTTTTACCCTTGTTGAATCTGAAAACGCCTTAAAAAGCTCCGCTAAATCGTATGCCTTTTCTTCATCCATAATATGTATCTCTCCCTCATATGCAGATTTCATTCATATGAACATATCAAACATATGAGGATTATAGTTTCTTTTTGTTCTTTTGTCAAGCGCGCTTGCTGAAAAAATCAACCCTTCCCGCTTCGTTGACTGTTGCAAGAAAAATGTTTTCCGCGCTTTGTCCTCTCTGCTCAAGAAGCTCAAGCAGCGCGCTTTTTGTTATACCCGATTTTTTTAGATTTTTCTCGTTTATCTCACCGTTTTTTATAACAATATAGCAAAGCCCCTCTTTTATCGGTGCAAAATTAAAGTCCTTCGGGGTAAGCTGCCTTTTCATCGGCATTAAAAGAAAACTGATTTTTCCTCCGGGCTCAAGTATTGCGGTGTCTATATCGCCGATATTAAAAATCCCCTGCTCCCTTGCCCTGCTCATAAGCTCTTCAACGCTTATTCTTGATTTTTTAAGCGCGGTTTCGTTTATTTCGCCATCCTTCATAAGACAGGCGGGCTTTATAAAGCAGAGCGGTATTTTTTCAAGCAGAATAAAGAATAACGCCGTTAAAAACGAAGACATAAGAATATATAAGAATACCATATTTTTTCACCTTTTTTATTATGCTTCCTTATTAAAAAATTATTATATAGCCAAATGAAAAAAAATATGCTATAATACTTAAGACAACTAATAAAAAGGTGAAAAACATGCTGAAAAAGCCTGCTTTATGGGCTGTAATAACCGGCTGCGCCGTTAATTTTGTTTTGTTTTTAACAAAGCTTTATATCGGAATTGCTTCAAATTCGCTTTCAATTTACTGCGATTCGGTTAATAACCTGGGCGATACCTTTGCATGCGGATTTGCGCTTCTGGGAATTGCGCTGAGCCTTAAGCTCGGCGAAAACGAGGGTGAAAGGGCGCAGAGCCTTGCAAGCTTTGTTATTAACATTTTCATTACTGTTTGCGGTTTGTACTTTATATATAACGGTCTTGACAGGGTGTTTTATCCTCTGCCCGTATCTTATTTTTTAAGGTACGCCCTTGTTATTACGGCAACAATATTTGTAAAAATCCTTTTGGGGATTATGTTTTATTTTGCAAACAAAAAATATCCCTGCGCAGTTTTGAAGGCGCTGCTTCTTGACAGCTTTCTTGATTGCTTTATAACGCTTTTCATAGTTATCGGGCTGTTTCTTGTTAACAAACTGGGTATTGCAATAGACGGTTGGTTTGCAATAATATGCGGAGGAATTATAACCGTTTGTGCAATAAAAAACATTATCGACGAATCAAAATTCTTAATCATTAATAAGAGGTGAATTATGGCTACTTCAAGAAGAAAAAAGAGAAAGATTTCCAGAGTTTTATTCTGGATTGTTTTTTCGCTTGTTCTGCTCACGGGAATAATTATTATAATAAACGTTGTTTCAATTAATTCAAACCGCGCGTTTATCAAAAACAATGTTGAAGCCGTAGAATATGATAATCAGCTTTTCCCCGAGCTTGATAACGACGGTAACTACTGCTTTACAACCGATAAGGATTTTAAAATAATGCAGCTTACGGATATTCATCTCGGAAGCGGTATGCTCAGCGTTAAAAACGATAATATGGCTTTAAACGCTGTTGAGGCTATGATAACCGAGGAAAAGCCCGACCTTGTTATAGTTACGGGTGATATTGCCTTCCCCGTTCCCTATTCCGCAGGCACCTTCAATAACCGCAGCAGCGCCGTTACCTTTGCAAAGCTTATGGAAAAGCTTGAGGTATACTGGTGCCTTGCATACGGAAACCACGATACCGAGGCATATTCCTACTATACAAGAGAGGGAATTTCAAAGGTTTATGAAAACAGGGATAAGTATCCGCACTGTCTGTTCCAGGTAGGCTCGGAGGAAATTGCCGGCTACGGAAACTATGTTATCAACGTTAAAAACACCGCAGGAAAAATAACCCAGAGCCTGTTCTTCTTTGACTCGCATTCATATGTTGACGGCGACTATCTCGGTCTTCTCTGGAAATATGACTGCATTCATACGAATCAGATTGAATGGTACAAAAAGCAGGTTGAATTACTCACAAAGGAAAACGGCGGCGAGGTTCCCAAATCGCTCGCTTTCTTCCACATTCCTCCCGCAGAAATGAAGGACGCCTTTGAGGAATACCAGAACGCAGGCTTCAAGGATACCGAAAACCTTACATACCATTACGGCAAAATCGGCGAGGGTGACTATCTGATTTGCTGCAGCACCTATAACTACGGAGTTGTTGACGCATTTAAAGAAAACGGCACCCAGGGCGCCTTCTTCGGTCACGACCATCTTAATAACCTTTCTGTTGATTATAAGGGTATCCGCCTTACATACGGCTACTCCATTGACTATCTTGCATACAGCGGAATCTCAAAATTCGGACTTCAGAGAGGCTGCACGATTATAACCGTTCGTCCCGACGGCAGCTTTGATAACTACGCTGAAAACTATTATCAGGATAAGTATTCCCCCGTCAGCAAAAAGGAAACCGTTGACCTTGAACACGATATGGCGGACATAATGGGAACTGAACAAAGCCCCGTAAAAAAGAACGAAAACTAATTAAACAATTTATAGTTTTTTCCACCATTCTTTCGTGTCGCGAAAGAATGGTGGAAAAAGTTTATTCTACATTATTAAATATCTGACTGTTGTATAACAGGCTCTTCTTTTCAAATTCCTTGTTGATATAATCAACGCCGAATTCCTCAAAGATTGTTTGCCTGTCGCTGAAAAGGTTTGTTCCTACTCCGAGGCGGTCACCCTGTATTTCGCAGCCCATTGCTGCAAGAATTGTCGGGAAGTAATCCCAGTTGGTCCATTTTCTGTTGAGCGTTCTGCTCTCATCGGGATTTGAAACACTCGGTGCGGGGTTGATAATGCAGTTATACTGTGTTCTTAAATAATCGTCTGTAAAGCCGTAATGCTTAAAGAAATTGGTTTCCATACTGATATGGTCGCCGATTATAACAATCGTTGTGTTTTCATAAAACGGTTGCTGCATTATCCACTTGATAAACTCGCTTGCCTGCGCCGTACTGTAAGCAATAACATTTGCATACTGGTTATCGTAAGGGGTAGCAGCATTTTCGCTCAGATAACCGTTTGGCATATGTGTATCGGCAGTTTCCATTGTGAAATTAAACGGCTTTCCCGTTTCGTAGAGTCTTGTTATCTCTGCCTTTGCATATTCATAGAGCTTGTCATCCTCATAGCCCCACCATACTCTGTAATCCTCTGGAATTAAGCCGTTTTCCTTTGCATATGCATAGTCAAAAACCTTAACTCCGCCGTGGGTTGTATAGTAGGTACGAAGTCCTCCGAAAGTTGCGTCCGCACCGAACATAACGGTTTGTTCATAGCCCTCATCGTGCAGAATGTCGGTTAATGTTTTTGCGCCCGGAAGAAAGCTCTCTTCGCTGGTGTAGCTTTCCGTTGAAGCAGGCACCTTCATCGGAAGTCCCGTTGTCTGATTTATCATTGACGCGCAGGACCACTGTGTTCCCGTTCCCTCAATCGGACCTCCGAAGAAATTATCCGTATTCGAGAAAACAACGCCGTCCTTTGAAAGCTCGGTGAGCTCGGGCATTAAATTCATTTCCATAAATCCGCCGAGTTCAGTTGAAAGATAGCTGTTTTCAAGGGATTCAAGATAAATATGTATAAGATTTCTCTTCTTTTCGGGGAATTTTATGCCGACCTCTCTCGGGTTGACATAGAGCTCTTCAATCGTTTTTGATTCAACAAGATATCCGTTATAGATTTTGTAAAGAGTGCAGGCGTTATATCCGTAGCAAAAACCGCCGATAAGAACGGCAACTGAAAGAATTAAACAGGTTGTTCTTTTTGCAGCTTCGCCGAAAACGGTTCTTCCTTTGAAGATAACGCAGAATTTTTTAAAGTCAAAAAATATAAACAGAATTGTAAATAATAATGTGCTGAAAACAGGTCCCTCGGCAACGGTAATATATGTGCTGGTATCCGAGCCCTCTGCAGGAGAGAACATATTAACAACTAACTGGTCGCCCGTAATCTTTCCGAAGGTGTCGCCCGACCAGAGCGCTGCAAAGAAAAGCACGCAGCCGAGGAAGAAAAATACTGTTGAAACAACCTTAACAGCAGTTGCTTTTGATTTCTTTTTATTTGAATCGTCTTCATATGTTAAAATCTTATCCGAAAAAGCATTTATCAGCAGCAAAAGCGCACCGATAATAATTGAAACGGCAAAGAATACTAAAAAATCCTTTGCGCTGCTGCCGGATGACTTCAGGAAATGCTCGGGTTTAAGAATATACTTTGCCGCACCGAGCGAAAGAAAATCAACAAGAAGCAGATTTTTCAGAAAGATTAACACACGTTTTTTTGTGTTCTTTTCCTTTTTCACATAAAAGATATCAACACAAGCCGTAATAACAGCCACAGCCGTTGCTATAAGAATATACATATAATTATCCCCGTTTTCTGTAGGTTAATGAGATTATATTACAAATAACATATTTTATCAATAATAAAATTAAGGCTCTGCGTTGCAAAGCCTTAATTAATCAATCCATATACTTTTCAATTGATACGACGCTGCCCGAGAATTGCGAAAGGATTCCGAAGTTTCCTCTGCCTCTGATTGCCTTGGGGAGCTTGCTCTTCTGAACATAGAATTCAACAATATCCTTGTTGTTCACCGCATACTGATGCTTTGAATCGGTGTGGCGGTTTGCCTTCTGGTCACAGAGAATAACATTGATTGAATTTCCGTTTGAGAAGGTAATTCTGTATTTTGTTCCGATTTTTGTTCCGTAATAGGAGCCGAGTGCTACGCAGTAGCAGCCGTCATACATTCTTATTCCGGTTTTCGGATCGGTTGTGCATTTTTTTGAATTGAGAAGCTTATACTGCGGTGAGCTTTTTGCGGTTACTGCAGTATAATAAGCAAAGGTCTTTGTTTTTCCGCTTACTGCGGGAAGTCCCATTGAAAGCAGGGTTCTTGCCTTAACTGCACTTGAAAATGCGCTTTTTGTATCCTTGGTAATAACTCTTGCTTTATAGTAATAGATTGTGTTGCCCTTAACCTTGCTGTCGGTATAGGTTGACTTGCCGGTTACAGAGCCGATTTTTTTATAGGCGGAGTTGCCGCTTTTTCTGTAAATCTCAACCTTTTCATTCTTTGAATGGGAGCCGAGACTGAGAACAACCTTTTTTGAGGTTCTTTCTTTAACCTTGATAACGGGCTTTTTATTTGCTGTTTTAAAGTTTGTTGCGCCTAAAAGCTCGTTTGTTGAATTATCGAGTACGCAGAAGCTGTAATCGGTGCTTGCTTCAAGGTTATTAACGTTTATATTATTTTTCGTTGTCTGGGCATATTCTTCAAGATTGCCCGAGGCTTTATTGTATTCACATATTTTGTAGCACGCCAGCATTTCATCAACGCTCCAGCTAAGCTTGGCGCTGCTGTCTGTTATATTCTGAGCCTTAACATCAAGCATACTGCCCTCGGCAGTTGTTGAAAGAGGCTCTATCGTGCTTGCCGTTTCGCTTTCAGCAGCAGGTTCTTCTGCACTGGCATAAACAAAACCGCCAAAAACAAACGCAAAAGCAAGGATAACAGATATTGCTTTAACTTTGATACTAATAATGATTACTCCTTTGTAATTTATTGTTACCGATTTGTAACTTTCCCGTTTATAGCAGATTTTTTCGTTTTTGTCAAATTTCAGGGTTATTTGGTGGACTAATGTCGTATAACTCTGCGTCCTGTTCTGTATTATCTTTACACTTTTTTATTTGTGTAAATCAATTGTTGACAAAATACACTTTCGTAATATAATGAAGGTACAAAATATTTCGGGGCGAGGTGCGGCTAACGCCTATTCCTCACCGGCAGTGCAATATAACGGAGCGCAGCGACCAACCTCTCTGTAGGGGTCGGCGCCCCCGACGACCCGTTAAATTGTGTACAGTCTGCGACTTCTTAAAATGAAAGATTTTAAGAACTGATACGGTGAAATTCCGTAACCGACGGTAATTGATTTTATATCATAAGTCCGGATGAGAGAAATAATATTGTTATAAACAATATCGCCCCAACCAAAAGGTTGGGGCTCTCTTTTTGCTCCACAGAAAAGGAGAATACTTATGTCAAAAGCCAAAACAAAAACACGCCTTTTAGCCGGCTGCGGAATGCTTTCCGCTGCTGCGATAGCACTGCAGTATCTTGAATTCCCGATTCCGCTTGTTCCGAGCTTTTTAAAGCTTGATTTTTCGGACTTACCCGCGCTTATAGGCGCATTTGCATACGGACCGATTGCGGGAATTGTTATCGAGCTTGTAAAAAACCTCATTCATATGGCTGTCAGCCAGAGCGGATATATCGGCGAGCTTTCAAACTTTATACTCGGCGCGGTCTTTTCCGCAGTTGCAGGTCTTGTTTATAAAAAGTACAACACCAAAAACGGCGCGTTCTGGGGAGGCGTTCTCGGCGCGGTATGTATGGCAATTGTCAGCTTCCCGTCAAATCTCTTTATTGTTTATCCTTTTTATTATAATTTTATGGATAAAGCGGCGGTACTTGCAATGTATCAGGCAATACTTCCGAGCGTTAAAACCATTGAGGAAGCGCTTATAATCTTCAATGTTCCGTTTACACTTGTTAAAGGCTTAATCTGCGTCGGCATTTCAATGCTTATATATAAGCCCCTGTCGCCGATTCTGCACGGGAAAAAGTAAATCACAATTTCAGTGACCAGTGTCCGGTGGACAGTGACCGGTTATTAAAATAGCCGTGCGCAGCACCCAACACTGACCACTGACCACCGACCACTGAACACTAACAAAACGCCCCGACAAATCACAATTTATATTGCAATAGCAATAATAATATAGTATAATACTTAAGTAATAATTATTAGGAGGGTAATATTATGCCACTTGTTACAACAAAAGAAATGTTTAAAAAAGCATATGACGGCGGATACGCTATCGGCGCTTTTAACGTAAACAATATGGAAATCGTTCAGGGAATCACCCGCGCAGCTAAAAAGCTTGAAGCTCCGGTTATTCTTCAGTGCTCATCGGGCGCAAGAAAATATGCTTCCCATGACTATCTTGTTGCTATGGTTAAGGCTGCAGCAGAGGAAACAGGACTTCCGATTGCACTTCATCTTGACCACGGTCCGGATTTTGAAACCTGCAAAAGCTGTATTGACGGCGGTTTTACTTCCGTTATGATAGACGGCTCTTCCCTTCCCTACGAGGAAAACATCAAGCTCACAAAGCAGGTTGTTGAATATGCACACGCACACGGCGTTGTTGTTGAGGGTGAGCTTGGAACTCTTGCAGGCGTTGAGGATGACGTTGTTGTTGAAGCAGGAAACGAATCATACACAAGACCCGAAGAGGTTTATGATTTTGCAACAAGAACAGGCGTTGACTCGCTTGCTATTGCAATCGGAACAAGCCACGGCGCATACAAGTTCAAGCCCGGTCAGAAGCCCCAGCTTCGTTTTGATATTCTTGAAGAGGTTGGCAAGCAGCTTCCTGATTTCCCGATTGTTCTTCACGGCGCAAGCTCAGTAAACCAGGAACATATTAAGATGATTAATCAGTTCGGCGGCTCAATGCCCGATGCTATCGGTATCCCCGAGGATATGCTCCGCCAGGCTGCATCAATGGCAGTATGTAAGGTTAATGTTGACTCCGATATCAGAATTGCAATGACAGCTGCTTTAAGAAAGCACTTTGCAGAGAATCCGACTCACTTTGACCCCCGTCAGTATCTTACTCCCGCAAGAAATCTCATTGAAGAGGTTGTTGCGCATAAGATTGACGTAGTCTTCGGTTCTTCCGGTCACGCATTTGACTAAGGCTTCTCTAAAAGGGTATAACCACGCCGAATTTTTTGTAGGGTGCGACGCCCTCGGCGCACCACAGCCAATACGTTATTAAAAGAAAAATCCCACGGACATTGAAACCGTGGGATTTTCTTTTATAAAATCCTTTGTTTTTTTATTACATAAATGAAGAAATCGTATCCACAACATCCGCAACTTTATTTACTGTCTTTTTCATCGTCTTTTTTGCAGATGTTCCACCCGATTTTGCACTTGCCATCATTGTTACCGCTGAACAGACGGCAAGTGTTGCACCAATGCCCTTCATTATGTTTTTTGTTGTATTTATTTTCATAAAGAAAACTCCTTTGCAAACATTTTGCCTTTCGGCATTAATAGTTTTTGCATTGGAGCTTTTTTTATATCTGAAAATTTAAACCATTATTGTATCAACAATTTCAATTTTCTGTTTCTTTACGTTTTCTATGTATTTTTTGAAATTTTTTCCGTAGAATTCGCCGTCGGGATGAATTTCAAGCAGCGGGGTAAGAACAAAATTTCTTTCCTTATATCTCGGGTGAGGAACAACAAGATTTTTTGAATTAATAATTCTATCCTCGGCTAAAATCAAATCAAGGTCAATTATCCTCGGTCCGTTTTTAATCCCTCTGATTCTGCCGAGTCCGGATTCAATTCCGAGACATATTCCGAGCATTTCCGCAGGCTCAAACTGCGAGCGAACCTCAAGAACAATATTGTAGAAATTATCCTGCCTCAGGTAATCGACGGGCTCGGTTTCATAAACCGAAGAGGCTTTAATAACATCCGTATACGGAATATTATTAATCGCGTCTATTGCTTTTTCAAGGTTCTTTTTTCTGTCACCGATATTTGTTCCTAATGAGATAATGTAGTGCATTTGGGATTTTACCTCTCTCTTATGATTGTTACTGCCATATAATCAAATTCGGCTTTTACGGGCGCTTCGGGCTTTTTTAATGTTATTTCAAGCTTATATATGCTCTCAAAGCTCTCAAAAATCGTGTCTGCAACCGCCTGGGCTGCTTTTTCAATTAAATCGTGTGATTTCTCGCAAAATGCAGCGCGAACCGTTTTAACAACCTTTGCATAGCTCACCGTATCGTCGAGACAGTCGCTCTGGCAGGCTCTTTGCATGTTTAGATAATAATCAATATCAAGATAAAAGCTCTGCCCGTTTTCCTTTTCCTCGGGATTAACGCCGTGATAGGCAAAAAGCTTCAGGTTTTTTATTGTTATCTTATCCATTTTTTTATCTCCTCGGCGGTTGTTATACCCTGCTTTTCGTTTTTTATGTCGTGTAGGCGGATAATATCAATCCCCGACAGAACCGCAGCAGTATGCGCCGCAATGTTGCCGTATATCCTTTTTTGAGGCTCGCTTTGATTGCTTGCTTTTGCAATAACTCTTTTTCTGCTTAAGCCTATTAAAAGAGGATAGCCATCTAATTTATATTCATTAATATTTGCAATTAGTTCTAAATTCTGCTCATAATCCTTTCCGAAGCCTATTCCCATATCAAAACAGAGCTGTTTTTCGTTTATTTCAAGCTCGGCGCATTTTTGCGCAGCCTCTTTAAAAAACGCCCTTACCTCATCAACAGAGCCTGCACCGCTGTGCATAATAACCCAGCCTGCGCCCGTTTTTTTGATGATTTGCACCATCTCGGGTTCCAGCCTTCCCGAAACGTCATTAATGATATCTGCGCCGCAGGAAAGCGCTTTTTCTGCAACATAGGGGAAATATGTGTCAACTGAAATCGGAATAGCGGTTTTTTCTCTTAACGCGCATAAAACGGGCTCAAGTCTTGCCCATTCCTCCTCGGGTGAAATTTCCTCATAACCGGGACGGGTTGACTGCGCGCCCAAATCGATAATATCCGCGCCGTCGTTAATAAGCTCAAGCGCGTGATTAACTGCATTTTCGGTGCTGAAAAATTCACCCCCGTCCGAAAACGAATCGGGTGTTACGTTAACAATGCCCATCAGCAGCGTTTTTTTGCCGTATTCAATTTTTTTATCCCTGCAATTCCAAATCATATTACTTATTAAGCAATGCAAGAACCTCCGCTCTTGCCCTTGCGTCATTTTTCATTATTCCTCTTAGAGCAGAGGTCTGGGTTATTGAGCCGAACGCCTTTGCTCCTCTTATTGACATACACATATGCTCAGCCTCAATAATAACGGCAACGCCCCTTGGGGACAGATTATCGTTGAGAAAATCTGCAATGTCGTGGGTTAAGCGCTCCTGAACCTGGGGCTTTTTTGCAAAATTATCAACTATTCTTGCAAGCTTTGAAAGCCCGATAATCTTATTATCGCTGGGTATGTATGCAATATGCGCCTTTCCGACAAAAGGAAGAAGATGGTGCTCGCACATTGAAGAAAACGGAATATCGCGTACAATAACCATTTCATCGTTTGATTTTTCATCAAACATTTTTAAGTGCTGCTTCGGATCCTCGTGCAGACCGCAGAACATTTCCTCATACATATTTGCAACTCTTTTCGGAGTTTCCTTGAGCCCGGCTCTGTTCGGATCCTCACCTACTGCAAGAAGAATATCCTCAACCGCCTTCATTATTATTTCTTTATTTTCTTTACTAATCATATAATCACCTTAACTATGCACTATGCCTTAAGCACGATTCACTTCTTAAAGTATCCCTTAATCTCTTTAACCGCCTGCTGTGTCAAAACATTTTTATCGTATTTACTGTCGGCGCTGAAAAGCGTTATATCCGTATTTTTAACACAGTAATACATAAGCGCGTCCTTTGAATTTTCAAAATCGCGTACGGTTATATTGCTTGAGGTTGATTTGATGAATAATCTGAAAAGCGTATCGCAGTTTTCATAATTATCCTCGTTGAAAAGCCCTGTTAAAGCGGATAAAAACACCTCGTTTTCAAGGCTGAAATCCTTTTTTTCAAGGCTGTAATAGCGCAGCAGGTTTGAAAGCTCCTTACTGTCAAGCTTCTGCTCGCCCTCTGATATTCGAAGGGTGTATTTATCATCCTCTCTGCCGCCCGAAAACTTGATTTCCTCATACGAATTATAGATAAAGCTTCCCATCTTTGAAGCAAATTCAACAAAGGAAGAATTGTCAAACTCGGCAAAGCAGTCTATTTCAAAGCCAAAATACTCCGTCAGCTGCTTTTGCAGCGAAGCACCGCCGCCGCTCTGATAAATTTCAAGAATATTTTTACCGTCAATTTCAGTATACGGTGACAGCGCGCAAACCTTATATGCCTTTGAATCCTTATCCGACTGAACAAGCAGAATATAGTGAATTATTTCTTTATTATCATCCGTTTCAAAGACTAAAAAATTGGTTTTTCCCGATATTTTCGGCAATTCCTGCTCGTTTAAAGCATTCTGGGTTGTTGTTATTTCACCCTCGCCGAAAAAATCTGCAGCGCTTTTATATTTGTGGGAAAGAAGAGCTAAAAATACCATTGTTAAAACAATAATAACCACAAGAAGTATTTTCAAAACCGATTCTTCACGGCTTTTTTTATAGTCGGTTTTCGGAATATATATATCGCCGCGATTTTTAAAAATCTTCATTTTTGCCCTCCTTTCTAAATTCTGAAATAATTATATATTATTAAAAATTAAAATGCAATAGTCAATAGTTTTCCACAATATAAAAATATAATGTTTATAATTCTTAAAATATTTAAAATTAAATATTGACTTAATATATATTATTTACTATAATTAATAGTGATATTTTATAATTTGTTAAAAGGATTAGTATATATGGATAATTTTAATGATTTATGGCAGAGCGTTTTATCATACTGCAAAGAGAGAATAACCTCAACTGCATATGATTTGTGGCTTTCAAATGTTGAAATTGAGAGTTTCAGCGGATCAAAGGCAACCATTTCCTTTTCAAGCGAATTCAAAAAGAGCACCGTTATCAGCCAGTACGGTGATTTAATAAGCGAGGCTTTTGAAAAAATCTGCGGTTTTCCGGTTGAAATTGTATACACCAGCCCCGATGATTATGTTTCAGACGAACAGAAAAATCTTAAGGACCTTGAAAACTATAAAAATGATATTTTAACCTTTGATAATTTTATAGTCGGTCCTTCAAACAAGTTTGCATATACCGCAGCAAAGGCAATTGCGGCAGATCCGGGCGGACAGATAAGCAAGGGTAATAATTTAACTAACTATAATCCCCTGTTCATCTACGGTAATTCAGGTCTCGGAAAAACCCATATTCTTAACGCAATAAGCTATGAGGTTAAAAAGAACTTCCCCGATATGAAGGTTGTTTATATAAAGAGCGAGGAATTTGCAAACGAATTTATTTCCTGCCTCGGAAAACACACTGTTGATGAATTCCACGATAAATACAGAAATAATATTGATGTTTTTCTTGTTGACGATATTCAGTTTATTGCAGGAAAAACCTCAACCGAGGAAGAATTTTTCCATACCTTCAATGCTCTTGTTGATAACGGCAAGCAGGTTGTTTTAACTTCGGACAGACCGCCGAAGGAAATCCACACTCTTGCAGACAGACTCCGTTCAAGATTTGTAAGCGGTCTTCTTGCAGATATTCAGACTCCCGAATATGAAACTCGCTGTGCAATTATCAAGCGTAAGGCAGAACTTCTTAATTTTGAAATTCCCGATAATGTTGTTAATTACATAGCTGAAAGAATTAAATCAAATATCCGTCAGCTTGAGGGAACAACAAAGAGGCTGCACGCAATGTGCGTATTTTCAAATCAGATTCCTACAATATCTCTTGCTCAGACCGCTATTAAGGATATAATTCAGGATGTTCAGCCCCTTCCCGTAACAATCAACAGGATTGTTGAAGAGGTAAGCAGAACAACGGGCGTTTCTGTTGAAGATATTTACAGCAAAAAGAGAACCTCAAATATTTCAAATGCTAAAAAGATGTGTTTTTATGTTATCAGAGAAACAACATCAATGAGCTATGAGGCAATCGGCAAAGAATTTAAC
>Ga0310786_10005334_pt1 | contig 17528 bp, 14 predicted proteins | sample AusTroGonzalo_MG_FD_203881 | JGI IMG/M metagenome (GOLD analysis project Ga0310786, IMG submission 203881) | Bovine rumen microbial communities from tropical cattle in Woodstock, Queensland, Australia - Gonzalo_03 (v2) (version 2) | ecosystem: Host-associated > Mammals > Digestive system >... | reverse complement strand
AATATCTTTACTATACACTGTCAAACCTATTTCGCCCCCGTAAAATTATTGGTGGAGGCGCCGGGTACCGCCCCCGGGTCCAATATACCTATTTCATACGGCTTTTCGTATCAGAGCTTCTGAAAATCAGAAGCTTTGTTAATTATAGCGAGTGATTTTAAAAATTCAAGGATAAAGATTTTATCTAAAATTTAGAAATAATACCTTGATTTTAAACTTTTATTTAGAAAAATTCAGTATAGAATAAGGCAGATTAGATATTTTGAGAGGACAATATGGACGAGATTGTTACGCAGCCGCTTATTTTAAGAAAGAAAAGTCGTTCCAGCCGTTTTTCAAGCTGGTCGGGTGATGCTAATTCATTTCGGGATAAGCTTTTTCGCAGTATTTATATTTTTCTCTTGTTTGCTCTTGATTTAGTTATGTTTATTTATTCCATTAACGGCAGACTTTTAGAAAGTGATGGTATTAATTTGGCTGTGTTTGTTATTTTGGGGGCTGTCTTTCTTGTTTCATTTGTGCTTATTTTGTTATTATCTTTTTCGGTAGATTTGCAAAACGCTCTTTGCGGTCTGTTTACGACATTGATTACGGTTGCGTTTTTTTACCAATTCAGGCAGGGGGATGTTAATAATTTTCTAGAAGTTTGGCTGGATAAACATGCCAGTTGGCTGTCGTTTATTTGTGTTTTTCCCTCTCCTTGGATTATCGGCTTTTTGTTAGGTGCATTGATTTTTGTGGCTTTTCGCTTTTCTGATGCCATTTTGTTTATTACGTTGGTTCTATTGTTTTCGGGGGTTATCGGCGTTGAAAAAAATGAAATTTTAAGAAGAACAAATGCCGAGTATCAAGAAATACAGGAATTACCGCTTACTGCCGGTGAGGTGAGCGAAAACAGTGTTGTTTATTTGATGCTTCCAAAGTTACCTTCTTATCAGTTTTTGAATAGCATTCGGGATACAAATTTTCGCGAGTTCAGAGATTTGTTGATTGGTTTTTATGCCGCAAATGATTTTGAAATTTATCCGAATGCCTTTGTGAAAAACGGCGATACGATGAGTAATATTATTGATATCTTAAATCAGGTTGATTATACAAGCACAGCCAGTTCTAATCGCGGTTTTTCGGAGTTGGAAAATAATTGGAATTTTATTCATGGCGGTTTGGATAAATATGTTTTAGAGTATGATCAGTTGTATGATTATATGTCTAATCAGGGATTTGGTGTGAGCAAATATGCCATGCCGGGCTTTAATTTCTGTGTGGCGGATAATTCTTTTTTCAGTGACAGATGTGTGATTAAAGGTTACAAAACCGTTTCTCTTTTTGATAAAGAAGTTCCTCTTGAAAGTAATATATTTGCATTGCTTGGTGAATGGGTTTTAAGCCTCAAAATTAAAGAATTAAAACCAATAGCTAAAAAGCTTATTGCGGCATCTACACTTAAAAATATGAAAGTTATCTCAGAAAATCGGCGTGTGTCTTTGGAAGGCGGAGTGTCTATTTTTGAAAAACTGAGCAACGATTATAGGCGTGATGAAGGCGGACAGTTTTATTTGGCTTATGTCGATTTGCCATCGGATGTTTATATCTATGATGAATTTTGCAATGTGAAGCCGCGAGATAAATGGATAAGCCTTAAGGATAATACCATTACCTCCGTGGGTATTGATGAAAAACGCAGAGCTTATGCAGATCAGGCAAAATGCTTGGTTGGAAAGCTTCAGGAATATATGGAAGAAATTTCCGAAACACCTAAGTTGAATAAAACGGATATATTTATTCAGGGTGTTAGTCCTTTAAGAGAATTAGCGGGTGTTACGGGTGATATGTATAGCAATTTTGTAGCTGATAAGCTGGTTAATTTGGCTATTCGTAAGGGTAAAAAACCGAAGTTTTTAATTAATGCCAATGTATGTTTGGCCAGTGATTTTACAAAGACGTTGCTTAAGAATCAGGATTATTGTTATACACTTGATAATATGTCAAGCTATTCAGCAGACGATGCTTCAAATCTGAGAAAGAGTTTAATTAATACTTCTCTTATTCGCGGGAGCAGAATTTCTAATATGGTTGCGACATATCAGGATTGGTGGGAAACTTATAAAAACCATAGTGTTTCTTATCAGAGACGTTTGAAACGCAAACATGATGAGGAATTGGCACGTCAACGTCGCGAAGAGGAATTAAGACGCCTTGAGGAAGAAGAAAGCCGTGCTCATGTTATTGCTTCTCCGCAGAAGAGTATGTCGCAGGATAATGATAATATCTTCATTCCTTCAGAAGATGATGGTCGTGTTGATATAGAGGAAAATATTGTTCCAAATGAAGAGATGTTACCGCCTCAGTCTATGGAACTTCCGGAATTGGATAATATTGAAGAAGATCTGAACATCTCGGAAGAGGCCGTCTTAAAAATAGAGGAAGAAAATCTTAATAAAATTGAAGCATCTTTGGATGAGACGCATGAATCTCAAAAAGCTGACGAAAAAGTTTCCCTAGAAAAAGAGGTTATTCGTGAGATTGAAAACGTTCCGGAGGTTAAAAAAGAAGAGACTGAGAAAAAAAGTGAGGACATAAAAGAATTACCCGAATCCTCGTTACCTGTTGAAGTAAATGAAGAAAAGACTTTAGAGGTTAAGCCGGAAGTTGTCGTAGAACCAGAAGTTGAACAGGCCTTACCGGCGGAACCTCGGAATGTACCGGAAGTCGCCACAGAACCTAAGGCAGAACAGACTTTACCGACTGAACTGCCGGACGTATCGGAAGCAATCCCCTCAGCTTTATCAGAACCTCTTTCTTTGCCGATTGCAATTGATAAGCCCGTATCTCAGGATAATAAAGAGAAATCCCCAAATGTTAAAACTGATGATTTGATGGAACTGGAATAAAAACGGTTGATTAATTATTAAACACTTGTCAGCTTTTGAAAGTTTTGTTATTTTCTTATCACAAGATAACATAAGATGATGAGTTTTGATGATTTTTAATCGGTATGTAAAAAATAAGCGTTCCAAGTTCTCTTTGAGCTTTTTGGCTATCATATTGCTGTTGTCTTTGTGTGCCGAATTTATTGCTAATGATAAACCCATCGTCTTAAAATATGATGGGGAATATCTTTTCCCGATTGTTAAGGTTTATACAGATGCCAGATTTGGCGGAGATTTTCCGACAGAGGCTAACTATAAAGATCCGTTTATTAAAAATCAGATTGAAGAAAACGGCTACATGATTATGCCGCCCATAGAATTTTCCTTTAATACGGTTGATTATGAGCTGAATTCTCCTTTTCCGGCTAGACCTTCAAAAAGGCATTTACTGGGAACAGACGAAGAAGGGCGAGATATTTTGGCCCGTTTATTATATGGGATAAGGTTATCGTTTGTTTTTTCTTTTTTGCTTACATTATTGTCATCTGTTTTGGGAATCTTTGTGGGGGCCGTACAAGGATATTTTGGCGGCAAGACGGATATTGTGATGCAGCGCGTTATTGAAATATGGGAATCTATGCCTCAGATGTTTGTTTTGATTATTGTGGCAAGTGTGTTTATTCCGAGTTTTTGGACATTGCTTTTTATTTTATTATTGTTTTCTTGGACAGAGTTGACGGGAATGGTGAGAGCAGAGTTTTTGAGGGCACGTAATTTTGAATATGTTAAAGCAGCTAAGGCAATAGGGGTTGGCAATTTTAGAATTATGTGGCGGCATATTTTGCCCAATGCGTTGGTGACCACGGTAACTTTTGTGCCATTTATTTTAGCCGGAGGAATTGTGGCTTTAACGGCGTTAGATTTCTTGGGTTTAGGTTTGGGACAAGAATATCCGTCTTTGGGCGATTTGGTGCGGCAGGGAAAAGACAATTTGCATGCGCCATGGATTGGGTTGAGCATTTTTGTGGTGCTTTCAATGTTATTAACAGCGTTGATTTTTATCGGCGAAGGTGTGCGTGAAGCTATTGATAAGAGGAAAAAATAATGGAGCCGATACTTGATGTTAAAAATTTGAATGTTCGTTTTATCCGTGATGACGGGGGATTGTTTTCGGCCGTTTATAACAGCAGTTTTGAACTTTATGCCGGCGAAGTTTTGGCTATTGTGGGTGAGAGCGGTTCGGGTAAGTCGGTTACGGCATTATCGCTTTTAGGGTTGATTAATCCTAAGAAAGTACTTTACAAAAGCACAAATTCCATTTTGTTTATGGGAAAGGAATTAACACTTCTTTCTGAGAAAGAGTGGCAAAATATTCGCGGTCGCGATATCGGTATTGTTTTTCAAGAGCCGATGAGTTCTCTTAATCCATTAATTAAGGTTGGGCAGCAAATTTCTGAAGTGATTTTAGCTCATAAAAAGGTTTCAGCGCTAAAAGCAAAAGCACGCGCACGATATCTGTTAAAATTAGTGGGGATTGATAATCCTAATGAGCGTATGAATGCTTATCCGTTTGAGCTTTCGGGCGGTCAAAGGCAAAGGGTGATGATTGCTATGGCTATTGCCAATAATCCGAAAGTTTTGATTGCCGATGAGCCAACAACGGCACTTGATGTCACAGTTCAAAAACAAATCTTAGATTTGATTTTAAGTTTGAAAAATAAATTTAATATGGCGGTTATTTTTATCTCACATGATTTAAGTGTGGTTAAAAAAATTGCCAATCGCGTGATTGTGATGAAAGAGGGTGTTATTGTGGAACAAGGAAGTGTTGACTGTATTTTTAATGCACCGACACATCCTTATACCAAAAAGCTGTTACAGGCTTTTGCCGAGGTTTCTTCTCAAAAAGATTTTTCTGCGCATCCCATTATGGAGGCCCGTCATATCAGCGTTGTTTATCCTTTTAAGAAGAATTTGTTTGGTAAGGTTATTCAAGAAATAAAAGCGGTTGATGATGTTTCTTTAAGATTATATGAAGGTAAGTGCTTGGGATTGGTTGGCGAATCCGGTTCCGGAAAAACAACATTGGGGATGTGTTTGGCTGATCTTATTAAATATCAGGGAGAAGTATTAACATCCAAATCTATTCATATTCAAGATGAAAAGAGCTTTAGAAAAAATGTGCAGGTTGTTTTTCAAGATCCGTATAATTCGCTCAATCCGAGAATGAATATATTAGAAATTGTGAGCGAAGGGATTAAGGTTCATTTTCCGTTTTTTAGCAAGCAACAAATTTATGATCGGGTTAGAGAAGTTCTTGACGCGGTTGGTTTGAATGATGTTGAAAATTTGGAGCTGTATCCGCATGAATTTTCGGGTGGTCAGCGGCAACGGATCGCCATTGCCAGAGCTTTGGCTGTTGATCCCAAAATTATAATTTTGGATGAACCGACTTCGGCGTTGGATGTAACGGTTCAGGCAGAGATTATTAAACTTCTTAAAAAAATTCAAGATGAGCGGAAAATTTCTTATTTGTTCATCTCTCACGATATGAGAGCCATCAGATCTATTTCTCACGAGGTGGCTGTAATGCGGCAAGGTAAAATTGTTGAACAGGGAAGTGCCGATATGATTTTTAATCACCCAAGCGCGAAATATACGAAAGAACTTATTAAAGCTTCTATGGCTAAGGGGTAAATTCGCTTTCGCTTGTAGTGCACCGCTGCGCAAACAAAGTCTGCTACTTGTGCGAACAACTAACCTTTGCAGCGGTTGTTCCTTCCTCGCAAAGTTAAGAGAAGTTTCAAACCCACTTTTGTGGGTTCGGTCCCGAAGGAAGATAGCTTTGAAAGTTTATGGTGGCAGCGGCGGGACTGACCTTCGTTTCACTCGGCCGCACTGCGTTCGTTCGCTTTCGCTCACCGGCGTTCTTTCGCCCGCCTCTCACTTGTAGTCAAACCCACTTTTGTGGGTTCGGTCCCGAAGGAAGATAGTTTTGAAAGTTTATGGTGGCAGCGGCGGGACTCGAACCCACTGCCCACAGTTTAGGAAACTGTTGCTCTATCCTGATGAGCTACGCCGCCAACCTATTTTTTGATATACTTTTAATTGCTAAATGGCAAGAAAATTTTGTGTTAATGTTTATTTTCTAAACAGATTTGTCGTGTCGTTTTTTTGTTGCACACCGTTATAATTTATGTTACACTTTAGTTATAGGAATGGTAATCTTTGTTTCGGAGTTTGTGTTATGGCAAGGGTCCCTGCAGATTTTCTAAGGTTTCTATATGCGAATTATCCTGATGATTGGCGCAAAGTTTCTGTGGCAGATGTCCCAGAAGATGTGATAACTGCCATAAAGTCAAAGCACGCACGTCATTATGAAATTTGGAAAGATATTCCGGAATGGATTAAAAGTGAGTATGGTGATAAATTACCCAAAGACGTCTTAAATGGTAATGAGACAACACAGCATTTTGTTAACGAAGAAATTGAAAAGAAAGAGAAGAAAGAACAAAATACAGATGAAACAGTAAGTTATGCTGTTGATTTGTTGGCTTTGGGTTATGCTGTTGAGACAGTTAAGGTTATGGCTGAAAACAGAGCTATTCGTGAGCAGATATTCCAGGAAGCCAATGGTGAGCCTTTAACAAAAGAACAATGGGAAAGAATTCACAAAACTCATGCAAGTGATTATGCTGCAATTGAGAATGACTGGGATAAATATCAGCCCGAAAAGCTTATGTTACACTTGGCAAAAGCTTTAACATGTGAGAAGAAAAGACAAAAAAGATTATCTTCAAAAGAGGATATAGCTCAGTCTCAAGCACGAATTAAAGAATTGGAGAAAAAATTAAGAGCAACAGCTAAGAGATTTGATACTAGATCTGTGAAAATGAATATGGTTGATTTCTTGAAAGGTGTGCCTCAACAAGCTTGTTTGCGCCATATGCACCCTGAGGTACGGAAAATGTTTACAGATTTGTTGGAAGAGCAGGGTATCAGAATATCGCCTGTTCGCTCAATGCAAGATAGAAACCATACTTTAGTGAGCCGTGAAAGCTTTACTAAGGATTTGGATGTAGCTATGGAAAAAATTAAACAACAAACAAAGAGTGTTAAAGGGGCAGACAGATTTGCAAAAGTTCTTGCCGATAAACGAAAAAAGTCTAAGGGTAAATCTGTTAAAAAGGAAAAAGAACAGGAGCCCAAAACAACGTTGACACTCAGACCGGTTAAAACCTTAGAGATTATCTAAACGCAAAAAAAAGGGAGCAAAGCTCTCTTTTTTTATAGTGCGACGCATGCATTTCCGTGATATTGAAAAGCCGTAACGCGGTTATCTTTTAAGTAAAAAATTGTTTGGCAATAGTCGGTAATATTATCTGCTATCAGATTTCCATCCGGTATTTCGTTTCCTCCGTATGTAAATTGATAAAAGGCTTCATCTTCGGTTAATAAATCCATATTGTTATAAAATGAAGGTTGTGGTATCAGCTCATCATTTTTATAGGTATAAATCAGTATTTTTGTACCGTTTGACATTTCTTGGATTTGATTGGGCTGTCCGAAAGACGAAATTAATTGCTGTTCGGTTTTGCCTTTTTGGTTGTTTAGTTTTTGGGCGTATTTTTCAGGTGTGGCACAGGCATTTAAGGTTAAAATGAGGCTTCCTAAGATGAGTATTTTTTTTAGCATAATATCTCCTTTTTTTAAGATATATGCAAAATGTTTTACTTTTCAAGAAGGGCTATTTTTTTAATTCGCGGTCCCGATTGACATAGAAAGACAGCATTATTCCAAAGCTTGACATAACCGATAAAATGACGGTGCCTCCATAACTTATTAGTGGCAGAGGAATACCCACAACCGGTAATAACCCCGTTACCATGGCAATGTTAATGAAAACATAAAGAAAATAATTGGTGTTTAGGCCTAAAATGACCATTTTTCCAAAATAATTATTATTGTGAATGCGGAAGGCAAACCAGTATCCGTAGGTTATTAAAATCAGGTTTAAAAATAATATGATGGTTCCGCCTAGTATGCCGAATTCTTCAGAAAATGTGGTGAAAATGAAATCAGTATGGGGTTCGGGTAAAAAGTTTAGATGGCTTTGTGTGCCGGATAAAAAACCTTTTCCGAAAATTCCGCCGGAGCCAAGAGCAATTTTGGCTTGTATAATGTGATATCCGGCATTAAGCGGATCTCTTTCCGGGTCTAAAAAGGTTAGAATACGATTTTTTTGATAATCATGCAGAAAATGCCATAATAAAGGAGTGGCGGCGGCAACAGCACCAAACCCTAAGACAAATTTCCACCACTGTACCCCGGCTAAATAAAACAAAGCAAGCGCACAAAATAAAAGCATCAGAGAGGTTCCTAAATCCGGTTGTGTAATAATGAGCGCGACGGGAATGGCCACAAGTATTGCCGGAATGATAAGACCTTTTATGGTGCGGATGTTTTCAAGCGGTACATTGCTAAAATATTTGGCTAATTCCAAAACAATGGCAATTTTCATAAGTTCGGAGGGTTGAAGATTAAAAAAGCCCAAATTTATCCAACGTTGAGCACCCATACCAATGTGTCCGGCAACATTAACAATGATGAGTAATATCAGTGTGAAAATGTAAAAAGGTGTGGCAACTTTATAATAAATTTCCGGCGGCATAAGTGCCATGCCAAGCATAATAACCAACCCAACCAAAAAACGTATTCCTTGATTTAGAGCCCAAGGATGAATGTTTCCTCCGGCAACAGAATAAAGTGTCAGGCAACCGATAAAAGCCAAGATGATGATAATGGCTATAAATGTAAAATTTAGGTTTAAGAAACGTTCTTTAAGAGTTAGTTCCTGATTTTGATTTAAGAGCATTATCATTTTTTATCCTTTATCTTATATCCAGTTTTATGGCTTCTTCTAATATTTTTGACGCAATCGGAGCGGCCACGCCGGAACCTGAACGACCATGTTCAACAATGACAGCAACCGCATATTTGGGGTTATCATGAGGTGCATAAGCCATAAACCAAGCATGATTGCGAAATTTCCAGGGTAAATCTTCATCGCGTTTTATGCCTTGGGCACGTTCTTTTAGCGAAATTCGGCGAACTTGAGTGGTTCCGGTTTTACCACCCATTTTTACATTTTTTAGTTTCAGACGTGCCGATGTGGCTGTTCCGCCAATACCGTTTACCACCTCAAACATACCTTGTTTGACAATATCCAAATTTTCTTTCTTGATGTTAAGCTTTTTAGGTTGGGGCGGGTTTTCTTGTTTGATAAAAGTCGGTATAATTTCGTAGCCGCCGTTAACAACTCTTGAAAGCATGGTAACCAGTTGCAGAGGGGTAACCAAAACATAACCCTGACCGATACCCGCAATTACCGTTTCACCTTTTTGCCAAGGCTGTTTTAATTTTTTTTGTTTCCATTGGGCATTAGGAATAACGCCGGCCTTTTGATTTTCTAAACCTATGTCATAAATTTCGCCAAGCCCGAGTTTATGGCTCATATCAGCAATTTTTTCAATACCTGTTTTTAAGGCTGTTTCATAAAAGAAAATGTCACAGGAATGTTTGATGGCTTGTACCACGTTAAGGTGCCCGTGCCCGCTGTGTTTCCAGCAGTGGAATAAGTGTTTACCGAGTTTCATCCTTCCAGAACAGAAAAAAGTGCTTTTGGGTTTTATTACTCCGGCCTCTAAGGCTGCTAAGGCAACAGCAATCTTAAAGGTGGAACCCGGCGAATATTGTCCGGAAATGGCTTTGTCTGTCATGGGCGTTTTTTCATCATTTAAGAGAGCATTCCAATTATTAATGGAAATGCCGTCAACAAATAAGTTCGGATCATATGAGGGAACAGAAACAAAAGCCAATATCTCACCGGTGTGAACGTCTAAAACTACGGCCGCGCCTGATTCTTTGCCAAAAGCATCATAAGCAAATTGTTGTAAACGAATGTCTAATGTGAGGTCTAAATCTTGTCCTTTTTGCCCTTCTTTCTTTTCTATTTCCTGCATAATGCGTCCGTAGGCATTCACTTCATAGGTTAGGCTACCCTCGTGTCCTCTCAGTTTTTCATCATAAGTTTTTTCAAAGCCGATTTTGCCGATTTTGAAACCCGGAACTTGTAATAACGGAGCATCCGATTTTTGCAAATCTGCTTCCGAAACAGCGCCGACATAACCTAAAGGGTGAGCCGTGTAATGTTTGTAGGGATAGGAACGAACCACACCTTCGTCAATAATCAGTCCCGGAAAGCGGGCATTGTTTATCATGAGTGTTGCCACTTCTTCCCAGCTCAAATTGTCTTTAATGCTAACCGGAACATAACGTTTGTGGCGGGCAATATCTTTTTTAATGTGGGCAATATCATCTTGCGATAATTGCAACAGAGGAGTTAAGTCTTTTAAGAGTTTGTCAATGTCGTGATTTTGCTCGGGGATGAGCATGGCTTGGAAATTTTGTACGTTGAGTGCAAGTTCTGTGCCGTTGCGGTCATTAATGGTGCCGCGCGGTGGAACCAACAAACGCTTGGACATACGGTTGCTATCTGCTAAAAGCGCATATTTTTTTCCTTGGTATATTTGCAGGTAATATAAGCGTCCGACTAAAATAAAAAGCAGCAAGATGTTTATGCTGAATATAAAGAGCGCCCGCTTGAGGAATATACGCAATTTATTGTTGGATTTTTTCATAGCGTTCCTCTAGATGAATGTAACGGCGTTCTACCCAAATATATATGCGCGCGAGCAACGGATACAGAGCGCATGTGAGTAATAGTTCAATTGCCCATAAATTTATGGGAATGATCTGTCTGTATAAGATGCTTACGATGAGGGCCTTAAAAATGAGTGTGGCAAGCAATGCCGTGATGAATAAAAGCCAAGAATATGAAAATTTTTTGATATTAAATCTTAGCGAAAATTGCACGGAAATGATGTATAAAACCAAAAAAGTCATAATGTTAATGCCAATCGGAACGCTTCCCAAAACATCGGCAAATATGCCTAAAATGAAAGCCGAAAAAATGTTAAAAACATCGGGTCTTTGACTTTGCCAAAAATAGATGCCGGCATAAAAAGGAGATTGTCTTAAAAAATTCCAATAATCACTTGAGCGCGGAACGGACAATAGCAACACCAAAGCAAGAATACTTATCAGAGGTGTTAAAAAAGCAGAAAACTCAATATAAAAATTTTTTATGCTGTTTTTCATTCCAGATCTTTCAAGGTTTTATTTGACGGTGTTATGTCATAAAGCAAAATTTTTACAATCTCAATTTTTGAAGTGTTAAACAGTGGTGTTGCCGTAATGGAATCCATTTTTATTTCTTTAATGCGTGCAATTGGAATATCCGGCGGCAAGCCTCCTCCGATACCGGATGTAACAAGTAAATCTCCGGGTTGTAATTCGGATAATAGAGGTGTGAAAATCAACCTTAATTCATTGGTGTTTGTTCCGGTTAAAATACCTCTGTCACGACTCTTTTCTGATACCACGGGAATCTTTGAGTTAATATCTGTGATGAGAATTACTCGTGCATATTTTCCGCTTACAATATCAATGCGACCAACCATGCCATTCGGGGTTAGAACGGCATAACCGGGTTTTATTTCTTTATGGGCTTTTCCAAGATAAAGAATAAGTGATTTGGCAAAAGCGTTACCGTTTTCAGAAATAACGCGCGCCGTGCGGCTTTTGATTTGCGGTATATCAATATGATGAAGCATATTTTTAAGTAGCGCATTTTCTGCTTTGAGCGCTTTTATATTATCTTTTAGGAGAAACAGCTCATCATTTTCTTTGGTCAGACGTTGGTTTTCTTTATATACATTAATGATTTCAGAGGTTTTTTTGTAGGCGTAACTCAGGCCTTTTGCCGGAAGTGTTATAGTATGGATAATGGGGGTTGTTATGTAAAATACACCTTTGGAAATACCGGAAAAAACACCAATATCAATCTTATGAACTAAAATCAAGAGCAGGGCTATCGCAAACAGCCCTGCCATAATAAACGTCTTTAAGATACGTAAGATGTAGTTTTGTTTTATGAACAGAATCTTTTGGCGTCTCATCTTTTGCTCCTAAAAGCTTTATTCATATAAAACGCCGCGAAATTCCTCAAAATGATCAAGAGCTTTACCGGTTCCGCGAACCACGCAAGTGAGTGGATCTTCTGCTAAAGAAACAGGTAAGCCGGTTGCATTGCGAATAACCGTATCAAGATTTGATAGTATGGAACCACCACCGGTCATCATGATACCTTTATCAACAATATCTGCGGCCAATTCCGGTGCCGTGTTTTCAAGAGCAACCTTAACAGCTTCAACAATGGCCATTACCGGTTCAGCCAAACTTTCTGCTATTTGACGTTCCGTAATGACAATTTCCTTTGGTACGCCGTTCACCAAATCACGACCTTTAATTTCCATGGTGCGACCATCACCCTTAGCCGGTACACAGGCAGAACCTATTTCTTTTTTGATGCGCTCGGCACTGCTTTCACCAACCAATAAGTTTAAGTTACGACGAATGTATGAAATGATGGCACTATCCATCTTATCACCGCCGACGCGAATAGAGCGAGAATAAACAATGCCGCCCAAGGATAGCACGGCAACTTCGGTGGTACCACCACCGATATCCACCACCATTGAACCTGTGGCATCATTGACCGGTAAACCCGCACCAATGGCCGCGGCCATCGGCTCATAAATTAACCAAACACGCTTGGCTCCGGCATTAAGAGCAGACTCTTTAATGGCTCTTTCTTCCACTTCGGTAGCGCCCGATGGAACGCAAATTATAATGGTCGGACTTAGAAGACGTCTGCGATGATTTACTTCTTCAATAAAGTATTTAATCATTGCTTCGGCTGCATCAAAATTGGCAATAACACCATCTTGCAACGGACGAATAGCCTCTATATCACCCGGCGTACGTCCGAGCATCTGCTTGGCTTTTGCGCCGACAGCCCAAACCTCTTTTTTACCTTTGATATCTTTAACCGCTACAACAGACGGTTCATTTAAAACAATACCTTTACCTTTGACATGAACTAAGGTGTTGGCAGTTCCCAAGTCAATAGCCATATCTGCAGAAAACAGACCCAATAAATTTTGGAAAAACATATTTATCTCCCATCTCATTTGTTTTTTTATCTTTTAAGGCTAAATCACTTATTTTGCAAGTGTTTTATAGCGTTTTTTCTATATCATCAACAAAATTTTTATCTTCATTGTAGCAGAGTTTATAGCAAAAATCTGCTGCAAACCTGTTATTAAACCAAGTGCATTGACGTTTGGCATATTGGCGTGTGTGCAGTTTTGCCAGTTCTATTGCTTCATTTAATAAACATTTTTTTGTGATGTAGGCTTTAAGTTCTTGTACCCCCAGAGCACGCATGGCCGGAAGCGAATCGGATAAATTCCGTTCAATCAAGTTTTCTACTTCTTTAAGTGCACCATTCTTCATCATCATATCAAAACGAATGCGCGCACGAATGTCTAGTGCTTCACGCGGTGGATTGATATAGATTTTTGTTAATTCGGCTGGTTCAAAAAAACGTTTTAGAGGTACTTGCTGCCAGTAGGTCATATTTTTCTTGGTGTGGTACCAAACTTCAAGTGCACGGCGAATGCGTGTGGTATCATTTGGGCTTAAACGTGAAGCAGTGTCTTTGTCAATTTGTTTTAGTTCTTCATACAAACCTTCAAGACCGATTTCTTTTTCTTTTTTTCGTATTGATGAGCGGATTTCTTCAGGTGTTTCTGGTATGGGGGTTAAACCTTTTTCCAGAGTTTCAATATACATACCGGTGCCGCCTACAACAATGGGGGTAAGTTTTTTTTGTCGTGCAAGATTTATTTCGTCTGCGGCACGATTTGCCCACTCTACCATGTTGCCGCGAACAGACGCATCGTAAATGCCGTAAAGCTTGTGAGGTACACGTTTTATATCTTCATTTGTTGGGGCAGCAGCCAAGATTGGAATGTCTTTATATACCTGCATGGAATCGGCATTAATAACCACACCGTTTAATCTTTCGGCAAGTTGTATGGCCAATCCCGATTTTCCGGATGCCGTTGGACCGGCGATAATGATTATCTTAGACGACATGAGGCTTCTTCCACTAAATTTTGACATAAGTCTTCGTAGGAAATACCGATGTATTTGGCCTGTTCGGGAACCAACGAGAGCGATGTTAATCCCGGGTGAGTGTTGATTTCCAGGAAGATAACACCGTCTTTTTTGTTATAACGCAAATCAGAACGCGAAACTGTTTTACACTTGAGAGCGGTGTGAATTTTTTCGGCATAACTTAAACAAGTTTTTTTAATATCTTCGGGGAGATCTGCCGGCAGAATATGATTTGTTGCGCCGGAGGTATATTTATGCTTATAATCATAAAATCCCTTTTTGGCATCAAGTTCGGTTACAACATAGGCTTTTCCTCTATAACACATCACAGTGAGTTCTCGTCCTTCTATATATCTTTCAACCAGTAATTCGGCAGAGGGCGAATCGTATTTTACTTTTTTTAAGTCTTCTTTGTTTTTGATAATATAAACACCAACGGATGAACCGTCTGATACGGGTTTAACGACAAAAGGCATTTTAAATGATGATGTTTTTTTCTTAAATTCGGCAAATGTCAGGCGTTCGCCGGCGGCCGTTTTTATGCCGAGTTTTTCGGCAATTAATTTGGTTATGTATTTGTTCATACCCACAGATGATGCTAACATGCCGGAATGGGTGTAGGGAATCTGCAATAAATCAAGAAGAGCGGGAATGGTTCCATCTTCTCCCCAGTTGCCGTGCAGGGCATTAAAGACAACATCGGGTTTATGCGTGTTGAGGGCTTTTATAAATTTTTTGGTATCAGAAAGCGTATGTTTGATAACATTATAACCTTTACTTTTAAGGGCTTTAACAACCCCTTTGCCACTTTCTATGCTCACTTCACGCTCGGAAGAAAATCCTCCCATTAAAACCATGACTTTTTTAGTCATTATTTAACTCCTTATTCATTAATTTGGTATTACGTTATGTGTGTGATTTTAAAAGAAAAAATTTAAGAAAGGCTAAAATTTTGACTAAAAAAATACTTTTATTTGGGTTGATGATGTTTGGTGCTTTGTCCTGTAAAGCAGACACATTAGAACAAAAATTTAATGTCGGTCTTGGTATTTTTGATGCGGCGCAGGCTGGATTTGTTTATAAAGAAACGGACAAAAGTTTTTCTATTAATGCCGATATTTATACCACAAATTTGTTTGATATGTTTTATCCGTTTTCGGGGCAATATCAGAGTAAAGGTCATTTTTTGATGAATAAAGTTGTTTCTGAGATTTATCAAACCCATACAAAATCACGCAACCATGTGCGTAAGAAAAAGATTTTTTATGATTCATATGGTGCGCCCTACAAAAGAGTTTCCATAAAAGATGAGAAGGTTAACGAAGCGGCCATTAGAAATGTTCCGGAATCTGCTGATACAGCAGATTTGCTCAGTGTCTTGGTAGAAGTTATTAATATGATTAGATTAACCCAAGGGTGCGAATTGAGCCGTGAAATTTATGATGATAAAAAGCACTTTAGAGTGGTCTTTAAGGACAAGGGCATGGAAAAACGTTATTTTGAATTTACTCAAAATATTGATAAGGGGCATTTGTGTACCATGCATATTGAACACCTTAAAAATAACAAAGATGATGTTTTGCTTAAAATAGATGCAAATAACCCCGTTAAGTTTTGGTTTAGACTGGATAAAACGACAAAAATGCCTTATGTTATGGAAATAAGGATTGACTCTACCCCTCTTGGTGCGTTAAAAGTAGTGCCAACAGCAGTTAAAGTTAAATAAGGAAATAAAATGCAAAAATCAGAACTTTTGTTGCCGGCAGGTGATTTGGTTAGGCTTAAAACAGCTCTTTTATATGGGGCTGATGCCGTGTATGCCGGAACACCGGATATGAGCTTAAGAACGCAGTCCAAATTTTCGCTTGAAGATTTAGAAGAAGGAATTCGCATTGTTCATGAGGCAGGCAAGAAAATTTATTTAACGCTTAACCTCTATATTCATAATGTAGAAGCGCATAAATTGCCTCAGTTTATTGAAACATTAAAAAAGCTTAAGCCAGATGGTGTGTTGGTGGCTGATCCCGGTGTTTTTTATTATTTAAAAGAAAATGCACCCGAGCTTAATCGTTTTGTTTCTACGCAAGCAAATATTTGCTCTTCTCAAACGGTTAAGTTTTGGCAATCTATGGGCGCAAAACTCTGTGTGCTCGGACGAGAGGTAACCTTTGCCGAAATGGAGGAAATTCGCAAAGATTGCCCGGATATTCTTTTAGAGAGTTTTATCCACGGTGCAATGTGTATGTCGTATTCGGGCAGATGTCTTATCTCTAATTTTTTGGCAGACAGAAGTGCCAATAAGGGTAAGTGTGCACACTGCTGTCGGTGGCATTATAAATTGCACTTAAAAATGAAAGATGGTTCGGTTAAAGAGCTTATTATTAATGATGAAAATAAGGATAATTTTGAATATTTGCTCAAAGAAGATTTTCGTCCGGGTGAATATTATGAAATTGTGGAAGATGAGCATGGAAGTTATATTCTAAATTCTAAAGATATGTGTTTGATGCCGAGGCTTAATGACTATCTAAGAATAGGTATTAATTCGCTTAAAGTGGAAGGCCGCAACAAAACGGAATATTATGCCGGTGTGGTTGCCAGAGCCTATCGTCAAGCCATAGATGACTACTATAAGAATCCTGAAGCCTGGACTGCCGATAAATATATGCCGGAGTTGATGACACTTCAAAACAGAGGATATTGTTTGGGTTTTCATGATGGAAAGATTACAAATATCAGTCAAAATTATGAATATACACGAACCATGGGAGAATGGCTTTTTGCCGGTTCAATTATTGAGTGGCAGGGTGATGAGGCTGTTTTTGAAGTTCGTAATTATATTAACAGCGGCGAGGAAATAGAGTTTTTGGTGGCCGGCGGGCTTGATAATATAAGACTGAAGTTAACGGAGTTTTGTGATGCCGTTAATGGCCAAATTACGCCTAAGGTTTCTGCCGGTCAGGGCAAAAAAATCCGCCTTAAGCCAAATGTTTGGGACAGAGATGTTAAAGAAATTAAAAAGCTTCTGCCGCAATACACCATAGCTCGTAAATTTGAGGGACTTAAAGGCGAAAATAAAGAAATGTATCAGCATAAACTTGATGAATGGGGCAAACTTTGCTCTAAATAATTTTGCTTTACAAAATTTTAAATATATTGTGATATAAGCTTACAGTAGATAGCAAAAGGTGTATTCATGACTGCAGCAGATATAATTGATATTTCTCAAAATAAGGCCGGGAATGACAATGAAATTGTTAAAGAGCAACCATATTCGTATGCCCATTATCTAAAAGTTTGCCTGTGGGATAAGTTTTTTTGTTTTAAGGGGCGGGCGAGACGTAAAGAATATATCACTTTTCAGCTTGCAGATTTGGCAATAGCGGCAATTTTTTATGGTCTTATCTTTTATGGCGGTTTTCAAAATAAAGCGATGGGGATGGCATACGATATTGTGAGTGCTATTTTGATTATTCCGTTGCTTAGTGTAACTGCCAGACGGTTTCATGATAT
>Ga0310786_10005333_pt1 | contig 17528 bp, 14 predicted proteins | sample AusTroGonzalo_MG_FD_203881 | JGI IMG/M metagenome (GOLD analysis project Ga0310786, IMG submission 203881) | Bovine rumen microbial communities from tropical cattle in Woodstock, Queensland, Australia - Gonzalo_03 (v2) (version 2) | ecosystem: Host-associated > Mammals > Digestive system >... | reverse complement strand
CCGTAGTGCAAGCAAGTTGCGGCCATGTGGATGCTGATATCCGTCGAAGAAGAAACTTCAATCTGACCCCACTTGCCATTGCGGTAGTAGCAGCGGACATTGTAATCGGTATCAGTGTAACCGAAGGGGAGAGTCTTCCAATCGACATTGTTCAAATCAACTTGCATAATATTCACCTTTTTTGCAGTTAGTGCATTTTTAAAGGTATCGTTCGGTACCGCAGAAAAAAATACAATTATGCCGGGGATTTTGGCACGATTTGTCGTGAAAAATTAAAGAAATATTGGCAATCTCTACTTTTTCCGTTCCTTTTTGACCTTATGTTTTATCTTGAGCATTGCAAAATTCAGCTCAATTTCAGTTTCGGATTCCGCTTGTTCCAAATCGCTCGTAAGGACATTCGATATAATCTCTCCGCTTCGTTTCAGCAAGGATTTTCTTTCCACATCGTCTGTGGTATTGGTTTAGCTTTTCAAGGTGGTCAAAATTTTTTACCACCTCCTTTTTCTCTTCACTTGTAGTTTGGAAAGTGTATCCCGCAGGAAATTTCTCGGGATTATTTCGGACAGCTTGGTTTATTTCCTTGGTTGGCACACCATTCTGATACTTTTTTTGAGCGGAGGCTTTGCTAGTCCTTGAGGCAACGAACAGAAAACCCGTAGTACTTGTTGCTAGAGGTATGGTCCTCCGCAACGTCAAGGTAGTAAAACAAGAGCACATGGTATGCAACAGAATCTGCCTTCTGTGAAGAACTCCAGAAGCTCGCAACGGCACCTCCGTGGCCGTACCCAGCGTCGTACCTGCCACCAGCAGGCAACGCCGAGAAAGCGTAGGCGTCCGTTCCGTTGCCGCTACTGTTCCAGCCGCTCGTGGACTTGAGCATCTTGCCCGCGGTCGATTTGCCGCCGACCGCCGTGAATAGTGTATGCCATTCCGTTGTATCCGGCAAATGCCAACCTTCGGGACAAATGCCTCGCACCGGATAGGTCGGCGAACAAGTCTTGCCATCGCCACAACCCATGCCGTTCGTAGACAATGTTCCCACGCTGTCCATCGCGGCTGCCCAGGTGTAAAGACGACCGTACTTGGTGCAGTATTCTACAGAATCGCGATAGCACCAACTAGTGGAATCGGAGGTGTAGCTGATGCTACTGTTAGGGGTAACATTATAGGGAACGCCCGTGTAAGCATAGTTGAGGTTCTCCGCCATCCAAGTCTGCGTACCGATTTTCACAGTCTTGTAAGTCTGCCCGTCACGCTCGTCAGTAAATGTTCCATACTCGCAAGTATCCACACTGTCTGTCCTACAAGGCTCCACATACGCAACACTCGAAGAAGACTTCGCAGAACTACTACTCGACTTCGCCTTCGAACTGCTCGAATCGTCGCAGTCCTCGCAAGCAGACGAAAGACCCCCGCTCGGGCGTGTCGCAAAACTGCTGTCGTCGTCGCCGCAAGCAACCAGCACCGCCGCCACAACTGCAACCATCAAGAATTTTTTCAAAGTCATAAACAAACCTCCAAGCAGGCACTCACAAATATACATTCAAAGCATCGATTCTGTCAGTTTTATTACAGAATATGAAATATATGCTTCCTGTAGCCTTTCCGAAGGCTTATTAACGAGAATTCCGCCATTTACCCGCCTTGCGGCCACACCCCCATTTTTCTATCTTTGCGCGCGGAAATTTTAACAGGACATCGACGATGAACTACAATCCTCTCGCAGAACAGGCCAACGCGGAACTCTCCGCCAACGGCTGCAACGTTCTCTCCATGCTCTCCGAAAGGGGCAAGGCCATCTTCTTCCCGCGCAAGGGCATTCTGGGCCAGGGCGCCGAAGCCAAGGGTTCCGAAATCAACGCGACCATCGGTACCGCACTCGAAGACGACGGCAGCCCGCTCGTGCTCGACTGCGTGCTCAAGAGCCTGAACCTGCCCAAGCAGGCATTCCTCTATGCCCCGAGCTTCGGTAACCCCGACCTCCGCAAGGCATGGAAAGACCAGATCCTGCGCAAGAACCCGAGCCTCGCCGGCAAGGAGTTCAGCAATCCGGTCGTGACCTGCGCCCTCACCCACGCCATCAGCTGCGCGGGCTACCTGTTCCTCGACGCCAGTGACGAAGTCATTATCCCCGACCTGTACTGGGACAACTACGAGCTCGTGTTCGTGAACAGCTGCGGCGCCAAAATCCGCACGTTCAACACCTTCAAGAACGGCGGTTTCGATACCGAAGCCCTCAAGGCAGCCCTCGCCGAAAGCAAGGGCCAAAAGAAGGTCGTGCTCCTGAACTTCCCGAACAACCCGACGGGCTACACCGCCACCGAGAAGGAAGCGGTCGAGATCGCGAAGATCCTCACCGACTGCGCCGCCGCCGGCAACAAGGTCGTGGCCCTGCTCGACGACGCCTACTTCGGCCTCGTGTACGAAGAAGGCGTGACCATGGAATCGCTCTTCGTGAAGCTCGTCGACGCTAACGAAAACCTGCTCGCCGTCAAGCTCGACGGTCCTACCAAGGAAGACTACGTGTGGGGCTTCCGTGTCGGTTTCATGAGCTTCGGTTTCAAGGGTGCCACCGCCGCCCAGCTCAAGGCCCTCGAAGACAAGGCCGCCGGTACGGTCCGCGGCAACATCTCTAACGCCCCGAGCATCAGCCAGAAGATCCTCCTCGCCGCCTACCAGAGCGAAGAATACATCCAGCAGAAGCAGGCCAAGTACGAAACGCTCAAGAAGCGCTACGACATCATCAAGCAGGTGTTCGCCGCCCACCCGGAATACGCCGATGCCTTCGAAGCCATGCCGTTCAACAGCGGCTACTTCATGTGCATCAAGCCGAAGGGCGTGGACGCCGAAGAACTGCGCCAGAAGCTCATCAAGGACTACAGCACGGGCACAATCATGCTTTCGGGCCTTATCCGCATCGCTTTCAGCGCCGTTCCGACCGAAAAGCTCGGCAAGTTGTTCGAAAATATTTATAATTGCATTTTGAAGATGAAGTAAGCCCTACCGGGGCGAAAAACGGAGGAATCATGTCCGATAAAGCGACCTTGAATTACAACGGAAAGAGCTTCGAGCTCCCCGTGGTTGAAGGCACCGAACACGAACACGGTCTCGACATCAGCAAGCTACGCAAGGACTCCGGCCTTGTCACGCTCGACTACGGCTACCTGAACACGGGCAGCACGCGTAGCGCTATTACCTATGTGGATGGCGAGAAGGGCATTCTCCGTTACCGAGGCTACTCCATCGAGGATTTGGCAGAGAAGGCGACCTTCCCCGAGACGGCGTGGCTCCTGATTTACGGCGAGCTCCCGACTCCAGAACAGCTCGGGCATTTCCGCACGCTCCTTACCGAGAACGCGCTATTGCACGAGAACCTGTTGCACTTCTTCCGCGAGATGCCGCCTAGCGCGCACCCGATGGGCATCCTGAGTTCCATCGTGAACGCCGTGGGCCTCTTTACTCCGCGCTTCTACGACGACGAAAACATCGCGAGCGCATTCGAACTTACGACTGCGGGCCTTATCTCCAAGATCCGCACCATCGCCGCTTTTGCCTACAAGGCAAGCATCGGCGAGCCGTTCGTGTACCCCGAGGCGGAACGCAGCTACTGCAGCAACTTCCTAAACATGATGTTCAGCAGTAAGGCACGCCCGTACCACCCGGACCCGATCATGGAAAAGGCGCTCAACACGCTCCTCATCGTGCATGCCGACCACGAGCAGAACTGCTCCACGTCGACCGTGCGTATGGTGGGCAGCTCTCAGGCGAACCTTTACGCGAGCATCTGCGCCGGCATCTGTGCATTGTGGGGCCCGCTCCACGGCGGTGCGAACCAGGCCGTGCTCGAGACGCTCCTGCGCATCCAGCAGAGCGGCATGACCATCGAGCAGGTGATGGACAAGGCGAAAGACAAGAACGACCCGTTCAGGCTCTCCGGCTTTGGCCACCGCGTGTACAAGAGTTACGACCCGCGCGCCAAGGTATTGAAGAAGCTCATGTACCAGGTGTTCGAACGCGAACACGTGCACGACCCGCTGTTGGACATTGCCATCAAGCTCGAAGAAGCCGCCCTGAAGGACGACTACTTCATCGCGCGCAAGCTCTACCCGAACGTGGACTTCTACTCGGGCATCCTCTACCGCGCCATGGGCATCCCGACGAACATGCTTACCGTGATGTTCGCCATCGGCCGTTTGCCCGGCTGGATCGCCCACTGGAAGGAAATGCACGACGACCCGAATTCCAAGATCAACCGTCCGCGCCAGATTTACACCGGACAGACGGAACGCCCCTGGATCGATAGGGATAAGCGATAAACTATAACGAAAAGTCGCCGGCGAGATGCCGGCGATTTTAATTTTACCGCAGTCTCCTGAGGCCTCTCGGCATCGGGACTTCTTCGCCGTCCTCGCCGAGCAGATAAATGTTGTCGAGGCTTATATAGCCCTTGCCGCTATGGCGGGCACGGAACGCGAAGTTCTTTATTTTCGTCGGGTCGAGCTGCGGAATTGTCTTGCCCCAACCTTCCTGCGCCATGTTCTCCCAGATGAGCGTGTCGCGCACCCAGGAGCCGCGGGTATTCTTCAGGCGGACCATGAACTCGTCGTAGTCTTCCACCTGGCTGCTCGCAATCTGCACTTCAAAGTAGCCATCGGGATTGTTGTGGTTCGTCGCGTAGTCGAACACGATGCCCACGGAGTTCTTGACTTCTTCGGGGATCACGTAGTAGGCGCCCGCGAAGTTCGGCCAGCTCTGCGTAGGCGGCTGCTCGATAACGAAGTCGTGACGGATGAATCCGCCATGCGGAGGAGCGCCGTTGAACACCTTCGCGTCGATAGCTGTCGCGTTGTCGCCGTTCGCCACCGGGTACCAGTCGACCGCGTCGAGGCCGTTGTCGAAGTTCTGCATGGCCATCGTGGTACGGTAGGCGCCACGCACGCGGACAGGAATATTGAGAACGGCAGTCTTCCCGCCAAGTCCATAAAGCGTTACGGCGAGGGTACGCTTGGCGCTGTACAGGTCTTCGGGAATAGGAATCTTCACATGGAAGCTCTCGATGGAAGAATTCCACTTGCCGTCATCGGGCGCCACAGTCGTATAGAACATTCCGCGCTTGCCCCAATTGTCAACAGTCACTACGCCATTCGTGAGCTGGCCATCTTCCTGCACGCCCGTCACGAACAGGTCTATCGTATCGCCCGCTAGTAGCACCTTCTTCTCGAGAGCCGCGGCAAGAATCTTAGGCTGCGCCGCCTGAGCTTTTGTCGCCCCATCAAGCCCCACAACGCGCGGGTTGATGCGCACCACGGCAAGCCCGAACGGAGGAATCGTGATATCCTTGCTCTTGCTCGGGTTAATGCGGCGCCCGCTCGGGCCCATCTTCGGGTACGGATACGAATTCTGCCACGTGCCCACCCACTTGAACTGGTCGGCGCCGAACACGTCCACTTCAGTACGCACCAGGTCGCCCTTGCCCACTTCGGCAGCACCCGCGGCGGCAACGCTCGCACGGTCGATCTGCACCACCTGCGCAACATCGGACAAGTTAACAAGCATCACGCGGGCAGAGTCGCCCTTGCCAATCGCATACGCCTCCACATCGGGGCTTGCGCTAGATACTGGCAACACGGAGTAGCCGTCTTCCAGGAACCGCTTGAACGTCATGTAGAGTCCGTAGTATTCCGCCGTCGGTTCCAGCGACTTCCAGTAGTTCCAAGAACCTTCCTTCAACAGCGCCGTCATGCTGATGGTGCCCCAGGTATCGTCCGGGCCCTTGAACAGGTTGCCAAACGCATCCCACGGGAGCACTTCCAGGCGGTTGCCAAAGCGCACCGCATGCTGGGCAAAAATTGTCGCGACGGCAGTTGCCTGCGGGTAGTCCATGAGCAGGCTGAATCCTTGCACGCAGGTGCTGAATTCCGAGAGGAACACGCGGCGTTCGCCTTCGAGGTGGCGCTTCATCCACACGTCGAGCGTATCCATGTTCGGGCCCACCGCCAGCATGGCCTTGAGCATTTCGGCTGCACTCGGGGCGTTCGCCGTCCAGTACGGGTAATTGTGGAGGTCCACCACGTCGAGGTAGCGCTTGCCGTCTTTCTTTTCGGCCTCGCCCACGATGCGCAGGAATTCTTCCATCCAGTACTTGCCATCGAGAATGCCGGCGCCCTTCAACAGCATGTTGTATGTACTCAGAAGCGGTCCATGCAAAATAATCGTGGAGTCCACGGCCTTCATCGCGCGAGCATATTCCAAGAAGCGGGCGGCATACTGCCTTGCCGAAATCGGGCCGGATTCTTCCCACTCGCCGTCGAGCTCGTTACCGATTTCCCAGCGCTTGATGTTGTAGCCCTTCACCTTGTTCGCGTAGCGCACCCAGGCGGCAGCTTCCTGCGCCGTGCCCGTTCCAGCGTTCACGCAAATCACCGCCTGCGCATTCGGGAGCGTCTTGATATACTTCATGAATTCTTCAAAATCCCACTTGATGTCGGTCCAGTCCGTGCGGGCCTTGTCGCCGTTGCGGGTGGACATCGCGTAGAACTTGTAGTTGTTGCCTTCGAGCAGGTCGCTTTCACCGCTAAACAACTTCATCTCGCGAATCTGCACGCCCTTGCTCGGCAAGTCGCTCGTCTTGAAGCGGATCGCCACGTAGCGCGTACGGAGCTGCTTGAACTTGTACTTGGTAGTATTGCCCGTGACCTTGACAACCGATTCCACCTTCAATCTGTTCTCGAGCGCCTGGTGCACGCCCGGGTATTCGGCGTAGTCGCCGTCCCAGTACGCAAACTCGAATGACTTCGGGCGAAGCGTTCCCCAGTCGATTTGCAGGGAGTCGAGGTTCATCTTCTCGGGGAACTCGATCACCACCCAAGGCGGGTCGACCGGGTCGAGGATTTCGCCCCACCACATCGTTTCCATCTTGCCGTCGGCAAGGTGGCTCCTGCGAATAAAACCGTAGTTGTCCTTGGTCGTGCCGCGGTAAATCGTCTCGCCCAAAAAGCCGCGCGCCCACTTGGTAGAATCGGGCGTCCAGAGGCCGGTGCTGTCGTACTTGCCGATTCCGTTCCAGTGGTAATCGTTAGAAAGCGAACCGTTCGGGAAGCGGAACACCGTGTAGCCGCCATCCACCAGCGCCTGCGTCATGTCGTAATAACGGCTGGGCGGGTTCCAGATGGCAAGGTCGGCTGCCATCATGTTTTCCTTATTGATGACGATGCCCGGATGCAAGTCATCGACAATCACCGCATTCTGCGCGGCAAGCACGGGAATAGCAAACGCGGACAGCGCCGCAAAAGATACCAGTTTCATCGCCATATATACCTCTTTTACCGAAATATATATAAATACAGCAATGTTCTGGACAAGGTCTTTAATTCGGGCGCTTTACCACCAGGGAGTCGCGACCCATGCTCATCTGGCCATTCGGATTGCCAATGGAAATCCAGTAGACATTCTCGGGGAGCCCGTAGACCATGACGTAGCCGTTTGCCTTGTCTTCTTCGGTCACCATCTGGCAGGGGTAGAAATACGACGGCAAGAGTTCTTCAGCATAGACATATATATCGTAGGCGTGTTTCACATTCACGCAAATGCCAAAGCCATTTTCCTCGATAAACTCATCAGCCCCCTCGCTACTCAGCACATGAATGGAATCCAGATACAGTTTCGTCGTGTACACGGGTTCCAGCGCAATGGGCCGGAGTTCAGCAATCTGCTCGCCATTGATTTCCACGAAACTAGCGCGGGAATAACTCGCATAGATGTTTGCGCCATAGATTGAATCCGCAGAAATCGCCCGCAGTTGCAATTCTTCGTAGGTATGCGAAAAGGCCTTCTTCTCTCCGAGTTCTTCCAGAGCGCCCTCGTACTTTTCCCAATACGAAAGGAAGTTTACACTGTCGATGTAGACATAGCCGTCCTCGTCCGTTACATACTGGCAACTTTCATCGTCATAGAAGCAGCGGCCTTCGTAGACCTTCGCCCCTGCCATCGGGTTTCCCTCAGGATCCAGCACGCGGATACGTGAATTTATATACAAGTGGATATCCCTGTATGCCCCTCCGCCACAACTGGGCCGGACAACGTATTCGTCTTCGTCAAACCCGTAGGCGTATTTCTTTGCCAGCGCGCGTGCAGATTGTGCGTCAAGTTCATTTGCGGTGAGCGAGTCTTCCGGCAGAGGAACAGCACATTCAGAGCCGCCTCCCTCATAAACGTCTTTGCGGAGCAGGGACGTATCGACCTTCGCGATAGGCTCCCCCGGCTGCTCGTAGTTCAATGTATTGGGGCTGCTGACATCATCGCCGCAGGCAATAAAGGCAAGACAAAGCGCCACCGAGGCGCCGCCAGAAAACAGATAACGGGAAATATTCATGATAGCCTCCTTCTTACAAAAGCTTGCTCTAAAAATAGGATATTTTGCGGAAAAACGCTCGCAAAAAGTCTAATTTTTCGACTAGGGGATATAAATAGGGGCAAAATCACTGATTTATACGCCCCTAAACTCTCCAAAGCCTCGCTAGCGTAGTTAATTTATCCGCAATTCTACAAAAAGGGGCGTATAAACCGAATTAAAATAGCGAATTTATATGCCCCAAGAACATTTTAGAGCATTTGAGAAGCATCCTCAATGTAAATTTCGTGCCGACGCAAGCTTAACGGCCGGCGAACTGGTCGCCGAACTTGAGTTCCGTCTCTTTCGCGCCGTTCAGGTTCACGAGGCGCGAGGGGTCGTAGCGCATGTCGCGGGCATCGCCTTCGCGCAGAGCCTGCAGGCGGTCGAAGAACTCCGCCGGTTCCTGCGCCGTAAGGAGCATCTGCCGCACACGCATGGCGACATCGTCCGCGCCGTCCGAAGAAGCGCGGGAGTCCATAGCGCAGAACCCCTTGCAGAGCCTTGCGGCAAGCTGCTTCAGGCGTCCGAGCGCGCCCATCTCGGTAGAACCGTCTTCCAGCTTGAACTTATAATACAGCGGGAACACGTCGAGAGCCTCGACCGCGGTAATCTCGTGCGCGGGCTTGCCTTCCCAGGCGTCGGCAATTTGCCCGAATATCCAGGGGTTGTGCATGGCGCCGCGGCCAATCGACACGCCGGACACACCGTAGCTATCTATACGCTCTCGGGCGACTTCCACGCTGTTCACGTCGCCGTTGCCGATGACCGGAATCTTGGCCGCGGCCGCGACCTTGCCGATCCAGTCCCAGTCGGCAAGGCCGTTGTACCCCTGCAAGCGGGTACGGCCATGCACCGTGAGCATTTCCACGCCTTCGCCCTCGGCAATCCGGAGGGTCTCCATCACGTTGATACTTTCGCTGTCCCAGCCGATGCGGCACTTGAGCGTGAGGGGCATGTCTACCCCGCAGGTATCGAGAGTCGCGCGCACCTCGTGCAATATCTCCTGCAGGCGGGGCAGGTCCCGAAGCAGGCCCGAGCCGCTCCCCTTGCCCGCCACCTTCGGCGCCGGGCAGCCGGCGTTCACCTCTATAAAGTCGGGCTTGAGCGCCACAGCGATTTTCTTCGCCGCAGCCGCCATCTTGTCGGGGAAACGCCCGAAAATCTGCACCCCGAAGGGCCTCTCCTCCGGGAAAAAACGCAGCTGCTTGTGCCCGTCCAGGTTGAAAACGGCATCGCCGTCCGTCGGCACGAACTCCGACACCAGGAGCCCCATCCGGTTCCCCGAAAGTACCCGGCACAGCCTGCGGAAAGGCGCGTCCGTCACCCCATCCATCGGGGAGAGAATCGTGTTCGGGAACACCTCCAGACCGCGCAAACGGAACGATATCCGGGCCGGCTTTTCGGCGTTTTTCAAACTTTCAACATTTTTCAACATATTAACAACAATTATCCACAAATTTTCCGCAACGAGAGCCCCAAAAAAATATTTAATTTTCAATTAGGTCTTCCGCTAACTCTATGTTAAACTTATATTTAAGGCATCAACAAATCTATTAACCAAGATTATTGACGTGTCCAACATAACGAAACAATCCCTGATCCAAGAAATCGCCAAGTCCACCGGATTTGTGCGTAACGACATCAAGACCGTCGTCGAGCAGTTCCTCGACCTCCTCGGAGAAAAGCTCATCGAAGGCAACACCATCGAGATCCGCGGGTTCGGCACCTTCGCCTGCAAGCCCCGCAAGGCCCGCCCCGCACGCAACCCGCGCACCGGCGAAACGGTCCAGATCGAAGAGCGCATGGTCCCCACCTTCAAGTTCAGCAACGACATCAAGAACAAGATCAACAGCCTCGAAGGCGTCGTCGGCGAAGCGGTCAGCGAGCCCGAAGAAACAACCGTCGAGTCCGGAATCTAGTTTCCAACACACAAGTTTTGCTAAAGCCGACGCTTCCAAGCGCCGGCCTTCTTTTTTACATCAGCGAGGCAATTTCCTCTTCCGAAAGGAAGCGCCAGCCACCTTTACCTAGGGACTCGTCCAAAACCACAGGTCCGATGGAAATCCTCTCCAACGTCACCACATGGTTCCCCACAGCGGCGAACATGCGGCGTACCTGGTGGTAAAGGCCCTCGCCTATGGTAATCACCACAGAGCCTTCCTCGCGCACAATCTCGCGGGCCAAGACGGGCCTGCGCTCGTCCTTCAGCATTACGCCCGCCAGGAGCTCCTTCTCCTGCGCTTCGGTGAACTCACGCGCGAGGGTCACGCGGTAACGCTTGAGGCAGCCCTTCTTGGGGCTTTCTACCTTGTGGATAAAGTCGCCCTGGTTCGAAAACAGGATTATCCCTTCGGAATCGGCATCCAGGCGACCCGCCGACTGTATGCCCATCGCAGAAAAACGGTCGGGCAAGAGTTCGTACACCGACCTGTGGTCGCGCGGGTGGTGGCTGCATTCGAAATCTACCGGCTTGTGGAGCATTACATACAACTTCTCTACCGTCGGAACTTCCTCGCCATTCACCGTGATGTTTTCGGGGCGCGCCGCCAGTTCCAGGAACGGGTCGTCCATGACCTTGCCGTCCAGTTCGACAAGCCCCATGCGCACCAGCGCGCGGGCTTCCTTGCGGCTGCCAAATCCAATGCTCGAAAGCAGGCGGTCCAGGGTCAACGCAGGCATCAGTCCTCCACGAAAAACGCGCGAATCTTCTGGCGCACAAACCCGAGTTCGGGCAGTTCGCCTGTCTTGAGCACGCGGGCACGGCGACGCCAGAATATCAGGAACACGATTCCCGCGAGCACCGCAAATTCAAGCAAGAAAAACAACACGCGGCAAAGGTTCGTGCGGGCCAGGATGTTCCCCTGCGCGCGCAGTTCCTTCTCGTTGCACCAGTCCATGCGGATATCCCAGTCCCTGAGGAACGGGAACCCCTTCATCACGCCGTTTACTGCAGCACCATAGCCCATGGTCTTGTAGTCGGCACGGATGCCTTCCACAAAGCAGTTGTCGAACTTTACGTTAAACAGGCGGACAAGGTCAATCAGTATGCGCTTTACGTAGCGGAAACCGCGTTCGTCCAGATCCGGAGTGAGCACCAGTGTCCAGAACTCAAAGTCCGTGAGGTCGCGCTTCTCGGGCTTTTTCTTTTTCGCAGGTTCCTCTTCTTTCGCGGGCTTCTCGGCTACCGGAGCCGGCGCAGTTTCTTTCGGCGCAGTCTCTACCTTCGCAGGTTCCGCGGGCTTCTCTTCAACCGACGCAGTTACTGCCACAGGTTTCGGCGCATTATCCTGTGCGGGCTTTTTTTCTTCAACAGGCGCAGTTTCTTTGGCGGGTTCCGCAGCCTTTTTCTCTACGGGCTTCACCGGCGCTGTAGCGACAAACTCCGGCGCGGCGCTGTCCTCGTCGTGAGAACCGCCCGAAGCATTTGAATCGTCCGCAACGTCATCACCGTCCAGCGACTCTTCCGAATCGTGGCCCTTCCCCTTGCGGAACTTTTCCCATGTATAGAATTTCTTCTTGAAGATGTAGAACTTCGCACCGCCGCCGGTCTCGTCCGCCCCGAATTCAATCTTGAACTTGATCGGAAAAAAGAGGATAACCAGCGCAACAGCGCATGCAAAAATCAACAGTCCAAAAAGAACACCGCCCATTACTTTTCGGCTTCGTCAGCCTTCTTGCTGATAATGTCGATGAGTTCGGCGAAGCTCTTCGTCTTGAGGATCTGGCCGAACTGTTCCTTGTAGTTGCGAGCGGTCGAAAGGTCGTCAATCACTAGGTCCCAAGCCTTCCAGTTGCCGTTCACGAGGCTCATCTTGTACTCGAGCACCGATTCCTTGCCCTTGTTCCACAGGTGCGCCACCACGCGGGCCTCGTCGCTGCCCTTCATCTTCGCGGGTTCGTAAATCGTGGAATCGGCGCGGTAGAGTTCAAGCCTCTTCGCGCTGGAGTTGCGGACCATGCGCTGGAATTCCGCAACAAACTTTTCCTGCGAGGCGGCATCCTGCTTTTCCCAGTCGCCCTTCGCAAGCGACTTCTTCGCCAAAAGGGCAAAGTCGAACGAATCGTTCAACAGCGACTTCACGCGTTCCGTCTCCTTCGCGCTACGGCTCGACTTCTTGAGCAAGGTCTGCAGTTCCGCATCCTTTTTCTTCACTGCCGCGACAGGGTCCTCGGCGGCAAACGCCATTACGGCAAAAACCGTAAGCAAGGCAAACATTTTCCTAAACATACACTTCTCCTATTGTTTTTCTGTAAATTCGTCGCGGAATTCCCTGAGCGACATGCCCATCCGGGAAATCAACTCGGCAAATTCCACATTGTACTTGCACACGGCAAAGTAATAGTCCTTCTGCATCGTCACGTTCTGCGTGTACGCCGAAACCAGGTCACCCGTCTTGGACTTGTCCAGGTCGTACTGCATGGCGGCACCTTTCAATATCGCCTCGGAGGCACGCAGGCTCTCCCTGAGCGCATCCATCTTGTCCTTGGCGGCTTCCACCTGGTAATACTGTTCCATCGCCTGCGCCACAAGCCCCGACGCTGCGTAGTTTTCCTTGAGCTGGAGTCCGCGATATTCCGTGCGCGCCTCGCGGAAGGAATTCCAGTCCTTCCAGAAGTTCAATCGGTAGCGCAGCCCGACACCAAAAAGGCCCGAAAGTTTGTTCACGGCGTCTTCGGCAAAGGCGTTCTTCACCATCACCTTGCGGTTGCCGGCCCAGCTCTTCACGTACTCGAACTTACCCATAATAAAGAACTCGGGCGCGAGTTTCGCTTCGGCCAGGTCCATCTGCAGGCGGCGAGCATCTAGGCCCGCAGCAAGCTGCTTGAGTTCAGGGTGGTGGTGTATGGTAAAATACTCGACTTCGTCAATGCTGGGCAAGCGTTCCTCGCGCGCCGTGAGGCAGGTATCCTCGGCAACAAACACGTCGCCCTCGTTAAGCCCGAGCGAGAATCTAATGGCGAGCTGCACGCGTTTCATGCCCAAGTTCGCCTCGGTGACGCCTTCCTTTACCGTGTGGAGTTTCGCCTTCAGGTTCAACAGGTCCATCTGCGATACGTTCGGGTCATCATCGTCGAGAGCCTCTTCAAGCTTTTCGTACGCCTCGTCCACGCGCTTCTGCGCATCGTTTGCCAGCTTCTGCATTTCCTTTGCCAGCAGGTAGTTGTAGTAGTAGGACTGCAGTTCCACATCCTTCTTGTGGATTTCCTGCTCGATGGCGAACGTTTTCTGCTTCAGGTCGGCCTCAAGAGCCTTCTTGCCCGTGCGGTACTGTCCAAAGTTGAGCGGCTGGATAAACTTTCCCTCAACCCCCCAGAACGGGCCCATCTTCGAGAAGTCGTAGACATCCACCGTATCGCCCCAGTTGTCCACGGATTCCTTCAAGCCGGGAGCGGGGCCCACCATCATCGCGATATTGAGCGTCGGGAGTATCACCTCGGAGGTGAGCGCGTTCAGGCTGTTCTTCTTGGCCTCGCTCGCGAATTTCGCCTCCGCAACGCGCGGGTCCTTCGAAAGTCCCTCTTCCACAAAGTGCAGGCAGTCGTACCGGATTTCTCCGGCCAGGGCAAGCCCAAAAAACACGAATGGGAAGATTCGTTTAAACATCAGCCTAAATTTACTAAAAAAGCGATGTGCCGGGGGCATTTTTCATCGCCTTATTTCTTTTATTTATCGGGAAATCTGGACCGTTTACAGGAACGAGTTCTTGGCGAGGTTCCTGTACTTCGCCAGCACCTTCTCGTAGTACCCGGTAGGCAGCGGCTGGTTCAGTTCCAGCATGCGGTCTACGGCGGAATGCCCGATGTTGTAGGCGATGAGAGCCTCTTTCCAGTTGCCGTACTTGCCTATCAAGCGGATCAGGTAGGCAGTACCCACCGTCACGTTCACCTCGGGCTTCAGCAAGTCTTCCGTAGATTCAATGCGCATCCCGAAACGCGCCCCCATCTTCTGCGCGGTTTCGAGCTTTATCTGCATCAGGCCCAGCGCACCCGAAAAAGCACCCGACTGCATGCGCCCGCGGGCATTGGGGTTGCCGTGGCTTTCCTGTGCCACCACCGCGAGAATCATGAGCGGGTCCGTGGAATAGGAATGCGAAATCTGCCAGATCTGTTCCGTGAGTTCCCGGCGGGTCTCTTCGGTAAGGCGGTCCTTCGAAAGGTAGGCAAGCGCCTTGTCTATCTTCACGTATTCCATGGTCCAGCGGCCCCAGGTATCGAGCCTCTGCAAGTCGCTGCGCAAGGAAAGTTCCTGCCCGGCAAGGTCCGCCATGTGGCGCTGCCTCACAAGCCATATGTCGGCAAACACGAGAATCGACAAGAAGGCCACCGCAAAGGTCACGACCACAAGCGGGCCCGGAATCCGCACGCTACTTTTCACGGCGGGCGTTCTCCAGGTATTCGAGATAAGAAATCCAGTCATGGATTACCCCGAACGACGTGAGCATCGTGGTATCTTCCACCACGCCCAACTTGCGGAGCGGCCCAATCGAGGTTTCAAGCCGCTCGATTTCGTGCACGTAGCGGTCTTTCTGGCTCTGGAGCGCAATAATCTGGGCCTGCTTATCGGCAATGTCACGGCCCTGCGCCGCAATGATTAAGAACAAAGTAATAGCCCAGCCCACAATCAACAGCGACACCGCAATGGCAACGCTCGGACTCAAGCGGATGCCCGTCTTGGCACCGTAATGAACGCCAATCTGCATCAGCTGCTTAGAAAGGCCCGAATCCTTGTACGCCTCGCGGCTCTCGTATATTTCAAATATGTTCCTGTATTTTGCAAAGTATGCCTGCTGTTCCTCGCTCTTGAAGATGAGGATCAGCTTGGAGTTCTTGGCCTGCAGCTTGTTCAAGAGTTCCAGGAACAAGTCCAGGTAGTCGTCCGCCTTAAAGTGTGCACGTTCCAGGTTCACAAAAATAAAGCAGCCGGGACCATCGGCAAGCATGTCGATCTTTTCGCGCACGGCGGCCAGCTGGTAAGACCCGAGCGAGCCGGAGAGCGTAATCTCTACGTCGTCGCCGTGGTCTTCGACCTGTATGTCAATCAAGTCCGCACGCACGTTCTACCCCTTCGATACCGAAATAGTCATTCCGAAATTCATCTCGTCGGCAACAGAGAGCGCCGTACGCCAGAACGGGTAGACCCTCACGCCCTGGAACATCTCGGGTGCGGCAGAAGACGAAGCCCCGAACACCGCACCGATAAACACGGCCGCAGGCTTCACGAAGGTCATCGTGACCGTACAGCGCGTAGCGTAGTCATGAATCTCGAGCTTGGACGCTTCCGGGTAAACAATCGGGTTCTTGCCGTCCCACTTCATGTCGAAGCCGTCCACCGTAATACGCCCGCCGGTTTCACCCATCAGGCCAAATTCAAAAATGCTCCCGAAGAAGCAGCGCGAATCCATATAGGTGGAATTGGCGAGCTTGTAGTTCGCGACAATCTCAGAAGTTGACGGGTTCAGCGTGAACGTCTTTGCCACATGGAACACGCCGCGCTTTTCGCCAACGGTAAAGCCCTGCTCTTCCAGGAGTTCAATCTCTGCACCGGAGTCAAGCCGCTTAATGCGGTACTCGTACGGTTCGCGCAAAAGGTACTCACGCATCGAGAGCGCTTGTTCAATCTGCTGCGCAGTCATGTCTGCATTCGGGAGCAGGCAGTCGAGGAACGCGAAGGTCGGCTCCGCATCGTCGCGCCAGGCATTCAGCAGGTTCACTTCGGAATTCTTGTGGTACAGGGATCGCAGCACGCCGCCCGCATGGTAATCGAGCAGCATGGAAATATCGGAGTTCTCAATCCAAATCTGCTTGCGGCCCTGCAGCAGGTAGTCGCATACCTCGATGCGAAGCCCGCTAAACTTCATCAGCGAGTCAAGTGTGCTCGATGCCGCCACCAGGTAGCGGAAGCCCCATTGCCGCACGTTCAAGCAGCGCATGCCCTCCGCATTGCCCAAGTCGCGGAAGAACATCGGGGACATCGCCGGCATCAACGCTTCGTTGAATTCATCGAAATCCTTGTCTTCCAGGTTCGCGCGACCTCGGCGGTACAAGTTCAGGAACGATTTCTGGAACAAGTTAATCTCGGGCCTGCGCACAAGCGTCTCGCGGCACGTCATTGCCGAGGCAGGCAGGCCAAGCTTTTTCCCGGCAGACATCAAGTAACTCAGCGAACCTTCCGGCGGGAGCTGGTTGATCAGGTAACCCACGGGCCAGGTCTGCAAATCATTCGTTTCCACGAAGTCGACGAGCCGCTCAAAGAACGCCACAATGTTCGCCGGATCAGGCGGCAGGTCAAGCACCACCACCGCGGACTTTCCGCCGTGGCAGTACGATTCCGCAATCACACGCCAACGCAGGTCATCGTTCTCGATGGCGCGGGTCAGCGCGTCGGCCACGGGAACTATACGCATCAAGGAACCCTTGTCCTCGACCGTGAACCAGCCAGACACTGGAGTCGAACGCCCGACAGTCGCCTGTACCGCGGCCTCGCTTACAAGCGCGTAGTCGAAACCCGATTTCTCAAGCACGGCAGTCATGCCCATTTCCCACACAAACGAGGAATTGAAGTAACCCTGCGGTTCAATGCCGAAATACTTCTTCAAAATCTCGCGGTGGCTGTCCAACTGCAGGGACTGCGCCTCTTCGGGGAAAAGCGGGAGCATCGGGTCGTAAAAGCCGCCGCCTAAAAATTCCAGAAGCCCCTCGCGAATGCCGTTACGGATTTTACCGAACGCGAGCGGCTTCGCCACCTTGTTGAGCATCTTGATGGTGGGGCCATCCATGTACACCGAACACTTCACGAGCCCCGACGAAAGAAGCACGTCGAGACCGTCCAGCAAATTGCGGGCGACCGCCTCAAGATTCTTGTAGGCCGTCGCCGGGGACAACTGGAGCACAAATGAAATTGTCGGTTTCATGAAGATAAGAATAGAAAATTTGCGGGTATAAAAAAAGCCCGCGGGATGACGCGGGCGGCATATAAAAAAGAAGGGCCCCTCGAGCTTTCGCTCAAGGGGCCCGTGAATCCAGCGGCGCCCTACTCTCCCGGGCCCGGAGGCCAGGTACCATCGGCGAAGGGAGGCTTGACTTCCGTGTTCGGAATGGGAACGGGTATGACCCTCTCTCGAGAACCGCTGAA
>Ga0310786_10005331_pt1 | contig 17531 bp, 17 predicted proteins | sample AusTroGonzalo_MG_FD_203881 | JGI IMG/M metagenome (GOLD analysis project Ga0310786, IMG submission 203881) | Bovine rumen microbial communities from tropical cattle in Woodstock, Queensland, Australia - Gonzalo_03 (v2) (version 2) | ecosystem: Host-associated > Mammals > Digestive system >... | reverse complement strand
TAAGTATCTTGTTGTATGCTTTGTGGTCTGTGTAATAGGCAACTGGCTGATATACGGTGTTTTTGATTATTTACAGCGGTGGTATGTAGCGAGGTATATTATTTTGCCGATACCCGATTTCTTTTCTCTTGATGATATTCGTTTATGGGAGAGCATTCCTGATGATATGTGGATATATGATGTTCTTCGTTACGGAAGATACATTACAGTCTCACTGTGGTCTGTATTTTGTATATGGTTTACGGTGAGAAAATTCTATGCGTCAGAGGTGAAAAAGCCTATAGATACGCTTCTATCTGCATCTGACAGGATACTGCATGATGATCTGGATTTTGAGATTAGCTCTGAGTGCAAAAACGAAATAGGTCAGCTTTGTATTTCTTTTGAGAATATGCGTAAAAATCTCTATGCAAGCAATTATGAGCTTTGGAAGTCTCTTGAAGAGAGAAAACGTCTTAATTCAGCCTTTTCACATGATCTTCGCACACCGATAACAGTTCTTAAAGGCTATACCGAGCTGGTGAAGAAATTTGACGGCAGGATAAGTCCTGAAAAACAGGCAGATATACTCGGAAAAATGAGCGTTCAGGTTGAGCGTCTGGAGCACTACACCGAAAAGATGAGCTCTGCGCATAAGCTTGAGGATATTATCCCTGAGGAAAAAGCGATATTATATACGGAGCTTTGTGACAATTTAGATGAGGTAGGTAAGCTCATATGCGGAGATGCGGTTTTCTCCATGTCTGTAAATGAAGCTTCGGGAGCAGTTATTTATAATGACAGAGAGCTTATAATGCAGGTTTTTGAAAATATTGTATCAAATTCCGAGCGTTATAAAGAAAAAACAGTTATATGTCAGGCTGAAATCGTAAATGAAAGACTGAGGATAACCGTGACCGATGACGGAAAGGGCTTTTCCGAGGAGGCACTGCGAAAGGCTTGGCAGCCATTTTATCGTGATGAAAATGAGAATGAACCTGATCATTTTGGTCTGGGACTGTACATCTGCCGACTTCTTTGCCGAAAATGCGGCGGTGAGCTTTATGTTGCAAATACGGAAAATAGCGGTGGAAAGGTAACAGCTGAATTTTCCGTAAAAAAATCGGAAAGTAGATAAAAAGTTGAAATTCATAGATTATTATAATGACATGATAGGAAAAGCTTATCATGTCATTATTTTTGGAGGCGAGAAAATGGAAGAAAAAATCGTGATTAAAAATGTCAATAAGTTCTACGGAAAAAAGCAGGCATTATTTGACATTGATCTTACTATTGAAAAAGGAATGTTCGGACTCCTTGGGCGAAACGGAGCAGGAAAGACCACACTTATGAAAACTCTTGCTGTACTTCATAAAAAGAAAAGCGGCGACATAAACATATGCGGTATCACTGTTGAAAAAGCTAAGGAAATACGTGCTATCACCGGGTATCTGCCGCAGGATTTCTCGATGTATCCCAATATGAAGTGTGATGAGGCTCTTGAATATCTCGGTTACCTTTCGGGTATAAAAAAGGCAGAGTGCCGAAAGCGTGTAACATCTCTTCTTCGCAAGGTAAATCTTATTGAACACCGCCATAAGAAGATCAGGGAGCTTTCTGGCGGTATGAAGCGCAGACTTGGTATAGCTCAGGCACTTATCCACGAGCCGAAGGTGCTTATAGTTGATGAGCCTACGGCAGGACTTGACCCCGAGGAACGTATCCGCTTCCGAAATCTGCTTTGTGAGGTGGCACAGGAGCGTATAGTCATTCTTTCTACACATATTGTAGGTGATATCGAAGCTACCTGCGAAAACATGGCTATAATGGACTCGGGAAGGATACTATGGAAAGGGACTGTCCATGATATAATTGAAAATGCAAGGGGACATATCTATACTGCAAATGTGGAAAAGCGATTTCTTCCTCAGATAAAAAAAGATTATATCGTAACAGGTATGCTTGCACAGTCTGATTACGTTACATTGAGGATAGTATCTGATGCTGAGCCTGATCTTCCTAATACAGTTCTTACTGAGCCCGACCTTGAAGGGGCATATGTATACTGCCTCCGCAGCATGGGCTGTGATGTTTCGGGAGGTGATGAGTGATGCTGTTTGGTAAAGAGTGCAGAAAGATATTTCATTCCCTTACTTATATTATATATTGTATAATTGTTATCCTGATGCTTACGACTCAGTATTTCTCCGATTGTGCTGAAAAGGAATATCGTCCTGTACGCGGAGAATATGATTACGGAGAAACAATAATCGAGGATCATGACCTTGTAATGTCCAATGCAACAGATGATCTGACAACAGAATTTCTATCAAACAGATATGTTTGCTATCCCTTCGGTTTCTATAAAGCTGTTCAACTAAATGATAAGAAGAAGGCAAAGATAGAAAAATATATCTTTGAGATAACAGGTCTTGATAGTGATGGTATTGCTGAAAAGAAGAATAATTCCATGCTATATAATTTTACTGATGGTACTCATAATTACAGCGAGTATGAAATAGATGGGATGCCTATAAGCGATACGGTCACATATGAGCGTTTCAAGGAGATAATGTCAGATATTGATGATATACTTGGCGGAGGCTCGGATTATGCTGTTGATAGTCTGGTATTTCGCTTCTCTCGTGTGCCTATGACATATGAGCAGGCAATTGAGGAGTATGATGAGATGATGGAAAATGACCGAATATCAGGGGCTTATGCAAGACTTTTCAGCGATTATGCGGGCTTTGTACTTGCTATAATTCCTGTATTTGTTGCGGCGGCTCTTTCAGCAGCAGACAGGAGGCACAGAACGAGTGAGCTTATATATTCAAGAAAAACATCTTCAATCTGCATAATTTTCACACGTTTTGCTGCTCTTGTAACTACGATGTTCATACCTGTACTCATTTGCATGACAGCAGCTTTTTTACAGATTCTCTCTCTGTATGGAACTAAGGATATGGATATGACTACAATGTTTACATTACCTTCATTCTGGCTCATACCCAATATAATGACAGTTTCTGCAGTGGGAATGTTTGTAACAGAGTTGTTTTCTGGAGGAACAGCTATACTCGTTCAGTTTGTATGGTGGTTCATGAGCATGATGACCGCAGGAGCAGCAGGACTGATCGGGAGGATAGAAAAGTTTACCTTTGTTTGCAGGCATAATTCACTGTATTACAGGAATGAGTTTATTGGGAATTGGGATAATTTTGTATTCAACCGTATCTTCTATATAGCTGTTTCCTTAACTGCTGTTGTATTGACAGTATTTGTTTATGAATTCAAGAGGGGAGGAAGCTTCAATGGTATCAGGCTGTTTGGCAAGGATAGTATATTCAGACATAAAGCATAATTTTTTGTTGCATTATCTCCTTGCACTTGGAATTCTTCTTGCGTCACCTGTCTTTTTCAGCTTATCCGAGCTTGATAGCAGACTTGCTGCTCAGCCTCTTGAAGCCTATGTGCCGTTAATAGGTATTATTCTGATGACTCCCGTATTTTTGCCTGAACAGAATGAAAGCATATATGATGTCGTCTGCTCAAAAAAAATAAGCCATGATATCATTTGTGCCCTGAGACTAATATGCTCTGTAGTGATAGTTTTAGCTATGACAGGAGCTTTTGTGCTGAACATGAAGTATAGCTCCTCTCAGGTGAATATAAGGCATTATATAGGTTCAGCGGCATCTGCCCTTTCTTTGGGGGCTGTAGGCTTTGTGTTTGCGGGAGTCAGCAGAAATGTGATAATAGGTTATATGGCTTCGATCACATATTATATTCTGAACTTTGCTATTGGAACTAAGCTGGGAAATCTGTATCTTTTTTCAATGATGCATGGAAGTTTCGCGGAAAAAAAGTGGATATTGCTTTTGGCGGCTATCCTGACAGCTTCAGCTTTTCTTCTCAGAAAGGTGATCAGGATAAAATAAATAAAAGCCCGTAGAGATGCGGGCTTTTAAGTATGTAACGTTTATTGGGTTAAACAGCTGTGTTTTTTAGCTTTAATCTTATCTTGTCGGTTACAAGTGCAATGAATTCAGAGTTAGTCGGTCGTCCGCGGTAGCTGTCTATAGTGTAACCGAAAAAGCTGTTCATTATCTCGGTATTTCCACGATCCCATGCTATCTCAATGGCATGACGCATTGCTCTTTCAACTCGGGAAGAAGTTGTATCATATTTCTTTGCTACGCATGGATAAAGCTCCTTGGTTATACATTCCATAAGATGCCTGTTTTCAATCGCACTAAGTATTGCTGTACGCAGATAATGATAGCCTTTGATATGAGCAGGGATACCAAGCTTCTGTATAACATCTGTTACCATGATCTCTGTATCAACACAATTCGCAGATATCGGCTTTATACATACCGATTTTACAATATAGCTCAGTGATTCAAGATCATATGGTGATGATAAGAAATATGAAGCTCCATTTTCCATTACCTGCCGTTCAATAAAACTGTTGTTTACATCAGATACAATAATGAACGCAGGCGGTGATACAAACGCTTCCTTGACTTGCTTCATTATCATCAAGGCATCTGCATCAGGCAAGGTTAGATCTACCAGGACTACATCAGGTCTGTCATTGAGAATGGAATCAAGTATCGCTCTGCTATTTTTTCTTCTGGTAAAAGCTATTATGCCGTTTTCCCTAAGCTTTGCTGCTACTCTTACTCCGTCTAATGCTGAATCGTCACCGATCAATACTTTGATTCTTTCATTTTCCATGTTATTACTCCTTTTCTTTGTTACTATGTTTATTATTTTACACCCGATGAAGAGAAATTTCAATAGATATTTATAGCGCAAATTGTCGGATTTTTTGATTTTTTATGTACTTTTCTTTTTCATAGTTATTTTTTATTAGTTATATTATATGCTGATATTAGTAATAATAAAAATATATTTTACTGCCTATTGACATAAATTCTTTTTTGATGTATAATAATTAGGTACTTTGCGAGTGTGCTGGAATAGGCAGACAGGCACGTTTGAGGGGCGTGTGTCGAGAGACGTATGGGTTCAAGTCCCATTACTCGCACCATGGGAGACTTTTTAGTCTCCTTTATATATGGACAGATGGCTGAGCTGGTCTAAGGCGCACGACTGGAACTCGTGTATACGTTAATAGCGTATCGAGGGTTCGAATCCCTCTCTGTCCGCTTTTTTAAGAAGCCTGTATTTAGCAGAAAACGCTAAATACAGGCTTTTCTGCTGTCTATTCAAATGCAGTCAAAAATGCGCGTGTGATAATGAAACTGCATAAAATCACACGAAAATGCAGGGGCAGTCACACGAAAAATCACACGAATAAACCTGAAAGGCTGTTCTAATTCTATGCATAGCTCGTCTGTCAAAGACGAGCTTTTGATTTTACACAAGACGAAAGGCAGCATAACGATACAAAAGAAGCCAGCTCCATACGGAGCTGGCTTTCATTTAATAAATCGAGTATATCCTTATAGAAAACAGGCGGTATGATTGGCACTGAAAAGTGAATAGACAGAGCAATCCCCGTATCACTGAGTTTAGTGGTACGGAGGGTGTGTTAGTATATCTGAAACTATTTGTCGCTGTAAAGTATCTCCTCGCTTTTATAGCTGTATCCTGCAAAAGCCGCTTTCAGGAAATCAGGTGTCTTTTCGTAGAGGAACGCCGACATCTCCTCGGCGTTCATTTCAAGAGTTTCGTAGATCAACTCATAGAAAAGACCCATGACACCGTAGGTGTGATACTTGATCGCTATGATCTGCTCAGCAGTAAGCTGTTCTTCGCCCGATACAGCTTTTACGATGCTTACGGCGTTCTTTACATTGAAATCAAAGATATATTTATTGACGGCATTTTGCGAATGATCATTGTAAGCTCTCTGATAGAATGTCCGCCGTGATTCCATGTGTTTGGTCATTTCGGTGATTCGTTCGGGAGAGTATTCCGGCTCGGCATCACCGACGATATAGGCAAAATCATGCAGGAACACCCACGCAGCCAGCTCATACTTATCATGAAAGTGGTAGTAAAAGGTCTGCGGAGTAGTCTCACACCGTTTGCAGAGGTCAAGCACTCTGACCTTATCAAACGGCTTATCCTGTAATATTTCTTCAAGTGCTTCTGCGAACATCAGCTTGGTGCGGTCTTTCATTGTCATGGCTGTGACCTCCTTTTTCATCTGATTATATCATAGATTTTAGAAAATGTAAAGTATCTTGATAGAATTGCATTTTTATCAATTGAAATTGGAACAATCTTATCGTATAATAGAATTACAGAAAAAACGATCAAGATCAAAAAGGTCTTAAACTAACTACGAGGTGAGATTATGAAAACAATCATTATCAACGCAAGTCCGAGAAAGAACTGGAATACCGCACAGCTCCTGAAAGAAGCACAGAAGGGTGCGGAATCTGTCGGCGCAGAAACAGAGTATATCGACATCTTTGACCTGACCTTTACGGGCTGCCGTTCATGTCTCGCCTGTAAGCGGAAGGGGGCGGAGCGCAACAAGTGCTATTGGAAGGATGACCTTTCTCCGCTGATCGAAAAAATACTCGCAGCCGATGCAGTCATTATCGGTTCTCCGATCTACTTCGGACAGCCGACTGCTTCTTTCCGTGCATTGTGGGAACGACTTGCATTCCCCGTGCTTTCCTATGACGGTCAACCGATCAGCTACTATGACAGCAAGCTGAATGTCGGCTTTATCTGGACGATGAATGCAACTCCCGATTACTATGAAAACGGCTTGAAGTCCGTGCTTGCGGTAACTGAGAATACTGCTCCGATGTTCTTCCACGGCGAAGTCAAGTCTTATGCTGCACTTGACACCTTACAGGTCAAGGATTACAGCAAGTACAGTATGGGTGCGTTCAGCGAGGAAGCGAAAAAACAGCATCACGATGTCCAATTCCCGATAGATATGCAGGAATGTTTCAGGATGGGAGCTGATCTCAGCAAATGAAAAAGATTCTGATACTCAATGGATCTCCACGCAAAAACGGCAGTACGGCTTCTCTCATTAAGGCATTCACAGATGGCGCAGCAGCTTCCGGAAACGAAGTTCGTGAAGCGTACATTCAGGGTATGGATATTAAAAACTGTCTCGGATGCGATGTCTGTATGAAAACACATAAGGGCTGCGTACAAAAAGACAACGGTATGGCAAAAATCTATGAAGACCTCGCATGGTGCGACACAATTGTGTTTGCGTCACCGGTGCATTTCGCTTACATGACCGCACAGCTCAGAGCCGTTATTGACAGAATGTGGGCATGGTTCAATCTTCCCGGTAATTTCGGCGCGAAAAGAAAAGCTGTATTGATCTCGACCTCAAGGGGGGGAGATTACACAGCGATCATACAGCAGTACGGTATGTATGCAATGCTCGGATGGGAAGATATCGGGCATATCTTAGGCGCAGGCAAAGAAAATGAAGCAAAAGCACTCGGTGCATCAATAAAATAACAGCAACAGCCGGCACTCAGAAATGAGTGTCGGCTGCTATGTTTATCCGTTTTTTCATTGTTATTCTATTTGCCTATATGCATATTCCAGCAGACCTATATTCAGTACGGCAAATAACGTCAAATAGACAGGCATTATTCCAATTCCGACAGCCTGCTGAATGTGACCGAACACCATAGGCATAAATGTGCTTCCTATGTATGCAGATGCCATTTGCAGACCTATGACGGCGGCACTGTTACACTTGCCAAAGTTTTCGGGAGCCATGTGCTGTATCGCAGGATAAACAGGTCCCATACCAATGCCTGTTATCACAAAGCCTACAGCAGCAGGAATATAGCTTTCAAACGGCAGGAATATCAGCAATATGCCGACTGCTTCGACTGCAATGCCTATGCGTATTAGTAGCTTGTCACCCAGCTTATTGGAAATAAAAGCAGAAATAAGCCTGCCAAACATCAGTCCGCCGAATATGAGAGAGCCAAAGGCCGCCGCTGTCTGTGCGGATATTGTCTTTGTGCCTGTGAAATAGCTTGAAGTCCAGAGAAAGCAGGTCGCTTCACCCGAGCAGTAAGCATAAAACGCTATCAGCGTAGGGATAACCCCTTTTATTTTCAGAGCCTCTCTTATGCCGGCAGCGTTCTTCTCGCTGTCATCATCGGTTTCAGCATTTTTCTTCCAGAGAGGTGCTGACAGCAGACATATCAGCAGTATGCTCGATTGTATGTAAGCCGTCCAGCGATACCCCTCGTTCCAGTGAGCCTTAGTGAGTGCAAGTGACATAATGTATGGACTTATCATAGCTCCCACACCATAGAAACAGTGCAGGAAATTCATCACCGATGATGAATAGTGCTTTGCGACATAGTTGTTGAGTGCCGAATCCACCGAGCCTGCACCCAAGCCGTATGGCACTACAAACAAGAAAAGCATAGCATAAGATTTTGACAGTGAAAAGCCGATAAGACCAATGACCGTCAGAAGTATCGAGCCTGTCACAATATGATGTGTACGAAGCTTTAGTATCAGCGTTGGGGCGATAAGAGCAGAAATAATAGTCATAAATGATATTGCCATTGAAACATATCCTGCATAAGATGAAGGTACGCTGAAATCCTTCTGCATAGTCGGCCAGCCTGAACCGAGCAATGAATCGGGTAGGCCTAGACTTATAAACGCAAGATATATGACGGCAAGCAGTAATGAACCCATGTTATATATTCTCCTTGTAGTTTTTTATCTCAAAATGATTTTTATGGCAGCTTATCAGCCCGTCTCTCTGCATCTTGCTCAGTTCGTTGGAAAGCACCGAGCGTTCCACATTGAGATAGTCCGCAAGCTGCTGTCGGTCAAAGGGTATATCAAACTCACGGGAATGCTTCTGAACCGATACGGTATTCAAATACGCCATAATTCGCCCACGCACCTGTCTCGGAGCAGTATGAAAGCTTCGGCTCGACAGGTGCAGATTTTTTCTTGTGGTGATAGTGAGAAGATTTGTGAGCAGTCTCGCCCTGACAGTATCACTGAGGTTTGCCAGTGACTTCATGCTCAGAAAAACGATACTGCAATCCTCGGCAGCACACACATCGACCAACATAGGCACATCGGGCAGGAGTGCATAGCTCTCTGCAAAAAATTGTCCTTTGCCTACAAGGTTGAGTATTGTGCGGTTTCCCCACATATCGTTGCTTTCTATTGTAACGCCGCCTGCGGTCACAAAGCATAGGCTATCTGTGATCTCTCCCGAAGAAAAGATCATTGTTCCCTTACTGTATTTCTTTTCAACTGCATTTAGTGCTTTCAAAAGCTTCGATATTTCGGTATCATCAAAGCCTTTGAACAGTATAGAATTACGCAAAACTGATATATCCATATTTTTCTCCTGAAATGTTGTAATTACAACATACTTTCTCTTTTGATTATACTATAATGGATACAGAAAGTCAAGGAGGTATGGCTATGATACGGAAAATAATTGAGATAGACGAAGATAAATGCAACGGCTGCGGTCTGTGTGCGAAAGCTTGTCACGAGGGAGCTATCGCAATAGTGAACGGCAAGGCAAAGCTCATGCGTGACGATTTTTGCGACGGCTTCGGGGATTGTCTTCCTGCCTGTCCTATGGACGCTATCCATTTTACAGAGCGTGAAGCGGCTGCTTATGATGAAAAGGCGGTTCAGGCAAACAAGAAGAAGTCTGCTTGCACCGGATTCACTTGTCCGGGTTCTGCTTTGCAGAGCTTCACCCCGAAGGAAGATGACAGCGATGTTCGTGTACCAAGCTGTCTGAGACAATTCCCTATACAAATAAAGCTCCTGCCGACGAATGCACCATACTTCAACGGTGCTGATCTGCTTATCGCTGCCGATTGTACAGCTTACGCCTACGGAAACTTCCACCATGATTTTATTCGTGAAAAAATAACGCTGATCGGCTGTCCGAAGCTCGATGCTGTTGACTATTCCGAAAAACTGACAGAGATATTCAGAAATAACGATATAAAGAGCATCACCCTCACAAGAATGATTGTGCCGTGTTGCGGCGGTATGGAGTATGCGATAAAGCGAGCTATTGAAGCAAGCGGTAAGGAAATTCCGCTTGAAGTTGCAGTCATTTCGCCGAACGGCAGTATAGTTGAGATAAGAAAATAACGGAGGTATTTATCATGGAACAGAAAATGTTTTGCTATCAGTGTCAGGAAACAGCAGGCTGTAAGGGATGTACAATGTGCGGTGTCTGCGGTAAACAACCCGATGTCGCAGCAATGCAGGACTTGCTTGTGTATGTAACAAAGGGATTGTCTGCGGTGACAACTAAGCTCCGTGCAGAGGGACAGGCCGTCGATAAGTCGGTCAATCACATTACCAGCGTAAACCTGTTTATCACAATCACCAATGCAAATTTCGATCTTGACAGCATTACTGCTAAGGTCAAGGAAACGCTTACTATCAAGGAAGAACTGCTCGGAAAGGTGCAGAATAAGGATTCTCTTCCCGAAGCAGCTCTGTGGAATGGCACGGATTATGCCGAGAAAGCAAAGACCGTCGGTGTTCTTGCAACAGAGAATGAGGATATACGCTCTCTGCGTGAGCTGATAACCTACGGTCTGAAAGGTCTTGCTGCATACACGAAACACGCAAATGCTCTGCTGAATGATGACGAGGAGCTTGATGCTTTCTTGCAGTCAGCACTTGCTAAAACTCTTGATGACAATCTGACGGTCGATGACCTTGTTGCACTTACGCTTGAAGTCGGCAAGTACGGCGTTCAGGGTATGGCTGACCTTGATACAGCAAATACAACGGCTTACGGCAATCCTGAGATAACGACCGTTGATATTGGTGCCCGCAATAATTCTGCGATACTGATCTCAGGTCACGATCTCAAAGATCTTGAAATGCTCCTTGAACAGACAAAGGACACGGGTGTTGATGTTTATACCCATTCGGAAATGCTCCCTGCACACTATTATCCGTTCTTTAAGAAGTATCCGCATTTTGTAGGAAACTACGGCAATGCGTGGTGGAAGCAGAAAGAGGAATTTGAGAGCTTTAACGGTCCGGTGCTGATGACTACAAACTGCATCGTTCCTACGAAGGACAGCTACAAGGACAGGCTCTGGACAACAGGTGCCGCTGGCTATCCGGGATGTAAGCATATTGATGCACCCTACGGCGAAGTAAAGGATTTCTCACCGATCATCGAACAGGCGAAGAAATGTCCTCCGCCTACTGAGATTGAAACAGGATCTATTATCGGCGGTTTTGCCCATGAACAGGTATTTGCACTTGCCGATACAGTTGTAGAAGCTGTAAAATCGGGGGCTATCCGCAAATTCGTAGTCATGGCAGGCTGTGACGGCAGAGCGAAGTCCAGAAGCTACTATCAGGAATTTGCAGAGAAGCTCCCGAAGGATACAGTTATTCTCACCGCAGGCTGTGCGAAGTACAAGTATAACAAGCTGGATCTTGGCGACATCGGCGGTATCCCGAGAGTGCTTGATGCCGGACAGTGCAATGATTCTTATTCTTTGGCGCTTATCGCTCTGAAACTGAAAGAGGTGTTCGGGCTTGACGATGTGAATGATCTGCCTATCGTTTACAATATCTCATGGTATGAGCAGAAAGCGGTCATCGTTCTTCTTGCTCTGCTGTATCTCGGTGTGAAGAATATTCACCTCGGACCGACTCTGCCTGCGTTCCTGTCTCCGAATGTGGCTAAGGTTCTCGTGGACAGCTTCGGTATTGCAGGCATTACAACCGTTGACGAGGATATGAGGATTTTTGGCTTATGAGAAGAAAAGACCGTGAAGTGACTGATTTTAGCGAGATCATAGAGATCATGAAAAACTGCGATGTATGCAGATTGGCTCTGAATGATGAAGGCTTTCCGTACATTCTGCCGCTGAATTTCGGAATGGCGGTGAACGAAGATAAGATCACACTCTATTTTCATAGTGCATTGGAGGGCTATAAGGTCGGGCTTATCCAAAAGGATAATAGAGCATCATTTGAAATGGACTGCAAACATGAGCTGCAATACTTTGAGGACAAGGGCTACTGCACAATGTCATACGAAAGCGTGATCGGCAGAGGACATATACGTATCCTCTCGGAAAAAGAAAAACTGCCTGCCCTTAAACTGCTCATGGCGCATTATCATAACGGAAAAGATATGTCGTTCAGCACGGCGGCTATACCGAGAATACTTGTGTATGCTCTTGGAGTCGAAAGCATAACAGGCAAAAGAAAGCCTGTAAAACAATTCTGACTTTGAACCCAATGGATTCAAATTCAATGATACCGAAGCCCTCACAATGAGGGCTTTTGGCTCTTCTGACAATTGACCTTTCACCTGTTGTATGATATAATTGAGCTATACTTTTTACAAGGGGGCGAACAAATGGAACTGCGATTACTGGAATACTTCCTTACAGTCGTTCGTGAGGAAAACATATCAAGAGCCGCCGAGGTGCTTCATGTGACACAACCGACGCTCAGCCGTCAGATGAAAGAGCTTGAGGACGAGCTGCACACAACTATATTCATCAGAGGCAAAAGGCTTACGCTTACAGACTCAGGAGTTATGCTCCGCAGACGTGCCGAGGAAGTCGTGTCGCTTATGAACAAGATAGACAGTGAGTTCCGTGAACAGGAGGAAATCAGCGGAGTTATCTCCGTTGGCAGCGGCGGACTGAAAGCAGCAAGCATTCTTCCTGAGCTGATAGAGCATTTCCGTGAACGCTATCCGCTTGTGAGTTTTGAAATAATTACAGGTACTGCCGACCGCATCAAGGAAATGCTTGAACACGGCCTGCTTGACTTTGGTTTCTTGTTAGAGCCTGTTGATATAGAGAAATTCGACTATCTTCGTCTACCCACAAAAGAAGTATGGGGCGTTCTTTTTCCTGCGAATCATCATCTTGCGTCCGAAAAGGCTATCACACGGCAGCAGCTAAGAGAGCTTCCGCTTGTAGTAACGAGTCGTACAGCTTTGCGTGGTGAAATAGAAGAATGGTTGAAATACCCCGTTTCAGAGCTTGACATAGTTGCGACCATGAATCTTATCGACAATGCCGCACCTCTTGCAGAACGTGGTATAGCCTGTGTTATGTGTGTAGAAGGTGCTGTGGATATGTTCGATCCTGCACGTTTCGCGTTCCGTCCACTAAAACCGGAGCTTTCCATGACCTCGGTACTTGCTTGGAAGAAGCTCAGCCCGTATGCAGGTGCGGCAGGCAAATTCCTTGAATATATCAAAAGTATACATTCTTAGCATACCAAAGTATGAAATACAGGCATTTGGCTTTTTCAATATGATTTGATATAATATAGGTAAGGGTGAGAATAATAACAGCAGTTTTCTGCGGACAAGGAGGGGCATATGGAAATGAATCAGGAGGCGATCAATCAGATCGCGCGTACATTGACAAAGCACTTTGACAGCTTGTATTACGTAGACATTGAAACAGGTAATTATACAGAATATACTTCCGGACAGATGCTTCGCTCGGCAGGAATTCCGCAAAATGGTACTGACTTTTTCAACGACTCCCAGAAAAACGCTTCAAAATGCGTTCATCCAGATGACCTGGATCTGGTGATAAGTCTTCATAGCAAGGCAGCAATTCTTGAGCGTTTGAGCCATAATCGCTTTTATTCGGTTGCCTATAGGCTGATAATCAACGGTAAGATCATTCGTGTACGTCACTTTGAGATCATGTGCGAGGATAATGCTCATATCTTGTGCTGCCTTGAGAATATAGAAGATGAAGTCAGAGAGCGTGAAGAACGTGAAAGAAATCTTCAATCCGCACAGAGAATGGCACGACTTGATGTTCTGACAGGAATACGAAACAAAAATGCTTTCGCCGAATATACCGAGGAAATAAAAAAGAAGATCCTTTCAGTTCCTGAACATCTCCATTTCGGTATCGTAATGTGTGATATGAATGATCTCAAGCTGATAAATGATACAAGAGGTCATAGCTTTGGCGATGAGGCATTGATGAGAGCAAGCCGAATGATATGTGAGATATATGACCATAGTCCTGTTTTCCGCATCGGCGGAGATGAATTTGTAGTAATACTTGATGGACGTGATTATGATGATCGTGACTCTCTGCTTGGAAAGTTAAAGGAGGAATCATTAGCCAATAAGCGTTCACGTTCCGGTCCTGAGGTTGCCTGCGGAATGGCAATCTTTGAAAACGGTGATACATTCGATACAGTTCTTCACAGAGCTGATCAGGAAATGTATGTCAATAAAAAAGATCTGAAATCCGTTTTTGTAAAAGATTACTTCATGGATATGGAGAAAATAGATACACCTATAACCGCTGAACGGAAACGTCTATTGGACGGAATGTTCGGTGCTTTATATACGACATCTGGCGGCGGTTATGTGTTCCTGAACGATATGCGATATGATCTGTCACGCTGGTCATTGCCGCTTGTAGATGACTTTGGCATGAAATCCGAGTATATGTATCATGCTGACATTCTCTGGCAGGAACATATACATCCGGAAGATATGAAAGTATACCGTGAGGCTGTAGATGCTGTTTTATGCGGAAATGCCGAAGTGCGTGCAATACATTATCGTGCGCGGAAGGCAGACGGTACATATGTAGTTTGCTCGACAAGAGGTTTTGTTCTTAGTGATAAAGACGGTAATCCTGATTATTTCGGTGGTATTATTACCACAGAGGGCGGCAGGTGAATTCGTCAATATAATTACTTACGGGAGGCGTTTTTGAATTATGAAGTTTAATTGGATAAATGAAGGACAGCTCAAAGAAGAGAAGAACAGGATAGAAATGTATGCACCTGCTGGAAGCGATTTTTTCTGTAATAATGGAGCTATTAGTGAGGAAGGTATCACACCGGAAACATTGTGTAACGCTCCATTCTATTATACGGAAATAAAAGGCGACTTTGTGATGAAGGTCAAGGTAACTCATGAATTCAAGGATACCTATGATTCTGCTTCTGTGATGATTATGATAGATATGCTTAATTTGGCAAAGGCTTGCTTTGAAAAAACTGATTTTGGAACACACGCAGCAGTCAGTGTTGTAACAAGAAACGGTGAATCTGATGATGCAAACGGCTGTAATGTTGATTCAAATACTGTATGGTTACAGATAACAAGAGTTGGAAATTCCTTTGCTTTTCATTACTCTGAGGATGGAAAAGCTTTTTATATGATGCGCTTTTTCAATTTATCAGCAAGCGACAGCATAAAAGTCGGCCTTTTAGCACAAGCTCCGCAAGGGCAGGGCGGTGTTAGAATATATGAGAATTTCAGTATCGAGAACAAAACCGTGAAAAACATTAGATTCGGGGAATAAGCTTATTCGTCATCAAAAGATGCATATCTGCTTTTTATTTATTGACTATATCAAAAGTATACATTTTGAGCATACCAAAGTATGAAATATAAGCATTTTACATATCCAAAATCATGTGTTATAATGAGTACAGGACATAAACCTGTACTCTTTTCTTTTTTCGGAGGTGATTGAATGAAGGTAACGATACCTGAAATAACCGAAAAGGAGCTTGCTGACTTACTGAAAAGCTCTGGAATGACAGATGAAGAGGTGGAATCATTCCTCAAGCGCTGTGAGAACAATTGCTGCTATGCCGAGAAGGTTCGTATCCTGCGTAAAACACGGAAAGCTCTGCTCGATATGATACACAAAGAACAGAATGTGCTTGATAAGCTCGATAATCTCATATGGAACATGGAACACGGAGGTGCTTTATGAATAAGCTGATCTCAATACTCACTTCAACAGTAATCGCAGTTTCAGCTATGCTGACAACAAGCGGAACGATAAAAACATCAGCATATGCAGATGCTGTTTCAGCTGCGACAGAAAAGATAACATATACAATTCAGGATGTACGCAATTTGCAGGACTTTATTCTTGCTAAGCCTACAGAAGAAGATCTGACAGGAAAGCCTTATGATTTGAACGGTGATGATCGCTGGGACGTATTCGACCTCTGTATGATGAAGAGCGAGGTTTTCAAGGATATTGATACTGATTCCGATACGCTTGTTATCTACTTCTCGCGTACCGGAAATACTGAAAAGATTGCTGAATACCTGATAGAACTGACTAATGCAGACAGCTATGTTATCGAGGCGGCTGTGCCTTATAGCGATGCAGATATAAAATATCAGGACGATAACTGCCGCGCCAACAAGGAGCAGAACGACAAGTCAGTTCGTCCTGAGATAGCAAACCCTATAGCTTCTATCGACAGTTATGATACCATATTCCTCGGATACCCTATATGGTGGGGACAAGAACCTCGAATTATAGATACCTTCCTTGAAAGCTACGATTTCTCGGATAAGACCGTTATTCCGTTCTGCACATCTGCAAGCAGCGGCATAGGTACAAGTGAGAAGAACATCAAGGTGCTTGTTCCAATAGGCAATCAGCTTGAAGGCAGACGTTTTTCTGCAAATGCCACAAAGTACGACGTAAAGGCGTGGTATGATACGCTCCCGTTGAATGAGGAAAAGACTGACAATAAGCTGAAAATAACCGTAAACGGGAAAGAGCTTACAGCAACTCTTGAAGATAACAGCTCGGCTCAGGCTTTGACAGAACTATTGAAGCAAGGCAATATTACCGTAGATATGAGCGATTACGGCAATTTTGAAAAGGTCGGCAATCTTCCTCAAAGTTTACCGAAAAATGATGAAAAGATCACAACAGTACCGGGTGACATTATTCTGTATCAGGGCAACAAGATCACAATATATTACGCCGAGAATACATGGGATTTTACAAAGCTTGGTCACATCAATAATATCACACAGGAAGAACTGAAAACCTTGCTCGGTGACGGAGATGTCACGGTTTCACTTTCAATATCATAAAAGGAGAACTCATTAATGAATATCACAAGTAGAATTCTGCTTTATATTATTACAGGTACTTGCTTAGTATCGTTTACAGCTTGTGGAAGTTCAGATAGCAACAACCAATCATCACAGCAGGTAACAACCACACAGCAGGAACAGACAACGGATACAACTACAACAGCTACGACGAAAGAAAATAAAACTACTCCCGAAGTTACAGTGGAAAACAACGCAACAGCAGAAGCAACCGATAGCACAGAGAGCAATACTCTTGTAGTTTACTTCTCACGCACAGGAAACACTGAAAAGATAGCAGAGTATCTGATAAACATTACAAATGCTGACAGCTATGTTATCGAAGCGGCTGTACCTTACACGGACGAGGACATTGAATACAATAACGCTTCCTGCCGTGCTAATCAGGAGCAGAATGATAAATCAGTACGTCCTGAGATAGTTGATCCTATTTCTTCCATTGACAGCTATGATACAATATTCCTTGGATACCCTATATGGTGGGGACAGGAACCACGCATTATAGACACCTTCCTTGAAAGCTATGATTTCTCAGAGAAAACAGTTATCCCGTTCTGCACGTCTGGTAGCAGCGGTATCAGTACAAGTGAGAAAAACATCTCGGAACTTGTAACTATCGGAACTCAGCTTGAAGGCAGACGTTTTCCTG
>Ga0310786_10005330_pt1 | contig 17531 bp, 14 predicted proteins | sample AusTroGonzalo_MG_FD_203881 | JGI IMG/M metagenome (GOLD analysis project Ga0310786, IMG submission 203881) | Bovine rumen microbial communities from tropical cattle in Woodstock, Queensland, Australia - Gonzalo_03 (v2) (version 2) | ecosystem: Host-associated > Mammals > Digestive system >... | reverse complement strand
TTTCCTTAAAGAAATCAACGCTTTGCTCTTCTGATTTTAATCAAGTTAAAATCGGTACTTGCTTGTACTTGTTCTTCCTATTCTTTCAATGAACTTGCCGTTCTTTCCGAAACGGGCTGCAAAGGTATGCGAATTTTTTTAATCCGCAAAATTATTTTCAAAAAAATTAATTTTTGTTTTGCCTTTATCAGAGGCTCACATCTGCAGCACTATGTCAACTCACTAATCTTGCCCTATCGTTTCCCGAACGGGACTGCAAAGGTAGTTATTATTTCGACAAAACAAACTTTTTTTTGAATTTTTTTAGAGATTTTTCTCAAAAGAGTCGCGGGTAATTGTCGTCAAGCTGCTCCAGGATGTGGGAGATCACGATGTTACGGATAAACGCCGATTTGTTCCGCACGGAATACTTTTCACAGAACTGGTTGATCAGGGAAAGCTCCTTTTCGTTGAAAAGGATGGCCTTCCGGTAGCGACGGACCAGCTTGCTCTGCCGCTCGCTCCGAAAATCGGGTGAGAGGCTGTGTTTCTTGGATTGCTTTTTTCGAGCCATACCTATTATAATACTTATTCGATGGGTTCGCCTTCGGCGTTGCACCAGGTCGCTTTCAGCAGCGAATAGTCGCTGTCGCCGACAATCTTGATCTTGCAGCTATACTTGCGACACCACTTACGGCGGATACTGTTGAAGCCCTTGGTCAGATAAGCCTCGAAGATGGGGCTGACCTTCAGGACGAAATCTTTCAACTTGCGCTCCTTCACATAATAGGCAAGCTGCCGCTCGACCGCTTCGTCAAAGAGGATGCTCGGTCCCACCTTACCGGTACCATTGCAGGTCGGGCAGACTTCCGTGGTATTGATCTCCGTGGCGGGACGCACCCGCTGGCGGGTGATCTGCATCAGCCCGAACTTGGTCAGCGGAAGGATGGTGTGCTTGGCGCGGTCGCCCTCCATGAGCTCCTGCATATGCTTGTAGAGCTGCAGACGGTGACTGCTGTCGTCCATGTCGATGAAGTCGACGATGACGATACCGCCCATATCGCGGAGGCGAAGCTGGCGGGCTATCTCTTCGGCTGCGTTCTTGTTGACTTCAAACGCATTGTTTTCCTGGTCCTTCTGTTTGGCGCGAATGCCGCTGTTCACATCGATCACATGGAGAGCTTCAGTATGCTCGATCACCAGATAGGCGCCCGACTTGATCGAGACGATCTTGCCGAACGAGCCCTTGATCTGACGGCTCACCTCAAAATGGTCTAAGATGGGTTCATGCCCTTTATACAGCTTGACAATCTTCTCCTGCTCGGGAGAAATCATCGACACATAATCGTCTACTTCCTTGTAAACTGCCTCGTCGTTGACGTAGATATTGGTGAAAGAATCGTTGAGCAGGTCGCGGAGGATGGTGGTCGTGCGGCTGTTCTCGGTGAACAGCAGCTGGACGCCCTTGTTTTTGGCTATCTTGGGCCAGGAGTCCTCCCACTTCTTGATGAGACTCTTGAGTTCGGCATCGAGGACGGCGGCCCGCTTGCCTTCAGCAGCGGTGCGGATGATCACGCCATAGTTGGGCGGAAGAATGCTGTAGACCAGTCGCTCGAGGCGTTTCTTTTCTTCACGCGACGAGATTTTCTGCGATATGCTGACCTTGTCGGCAAAAGGAAGCAGCACCAGGTTACGCCCCGCAATCGAGATCTCGGCAGTCAGCCGCGATCCCTTGGTGGAAATGGGTTCCTTGACGATCTGGACGGCGATGGGCTGGCCGGGCGACAGGAATCGCTCCACCTTCCCTTCTTTCTCCAGAATATCGTCGATGCGCTCGCTCCGGTAGAGCTGCGTAAAATCGCTGTTGGGGGTGATGCTGCGGACGAAATGGTCGAAGGCCTTGAAATTCAGGCCCAGGTCGAGATAGTGCACAAAAGCGTCCTTCTCGTCTCCGATGTCGACGAATGCGGCGTTGAGCGAGGGAAGGATTTTTTTGACTCTTCCAAGATAGACATCTCCTACACTGTAGCCGCGTCCTTCCGTCTTCTCCTGGTTCAGCTCAATGAGCCGCTTGTTTTCCAGCAGGGCGATGGAGATGTCGGACGGGCCTACGTCAATGATCAGATCTTTGTCCATACTTGTACAATACAAAATTGATCTAAGGCAGACGGTGTCTGCCTTAGATCAATCGGTGATTAGAATTCTCGAGACAATCTATTTCTTCTTATGTCTGTTCTTGCGCAGGCGTTTCTTACGCTTGTGCGTAGCCATTTTATGTCTCTTATGCTTCTTTCCGTTAGGCATAATATATTAATTTAAAGGTTTTCCTTGCTGACCTTAGCGATGAAAGTCTTGGCAGGCTTGAATGCGGGGACGTTGTGTGCGGGGATCACGATGGTCGTGTTCTTCGAGATATTGCGGGCGGTCTTCTTCGCACGGGTCTTCACGGTAAAGCTACCGAAGCCACGAAGGTACACGTTCTCGCCCTTAGCCAAAGAATTCTTCACGCTTTCCATGAAGCTCTCGACGACGCTCTGCACTTTAATTTTCTCTACACCAGTGCCTTTAGCGATTTCATTTACGATTTCAGCCTTTGTCATAATTTTGAATGTTATTTATTTTTGGTTAATTGTCTTTTTGGGGATGCAAAAATAGGTCTATTTTTTTAATTATCAAAAAACTAGTAAACTTTTTTCGGCTTTTTTCCGCTTTTTCGTTTGGCACAACAATTGACCATATACGCTTCCGGCGAGTTTTTGCCCGCCGACTGACATTTTGACACATACGTATATGGATAAGAAAGATATATTGAAAGAGATTTTTGGCGGATCGGGGCCGGATGTCAACATCATCCCGGTCAACCTGGAAGGCACACAGGATCTGAAAGAAGTGGAACTTCCCGGATTGCTCCCCATCCTGCCCCTGCGCAACGCCATCCTGTTCCCCAATACGGTGATCCCCGTCACGGTGGGTCGCCCCAAGTCGATCCAGCTCATCAACGACACCTTCCGCGCCGGGCGGCTGCTGGGCGCCGTCACGCAACTCGACGCAAAGATTGAAGAGCCCACACCGGCCGACATCTACCGCACCGGAACCCTGGGCCGCATTGTCAAGACCATTGAGATGCCCGACGACACCATCACGGCCATCATCCAGGGCGTCAGGCGCTTCGACATCGAGCAGATCAACATTACAGCCCCCTATATGATGGCCGAGGTGCATTATCGCCGCGACCGCATCCCTGCACCCGGCGATGCTGACATGGATGCTCTGACCGGGTCGATCAAGGACGCTGCCATCCAGATTGTCAAACTGACACCCCATATCCCGCAGGAAGCGGGCTATGCCATCAAGAACATCGAGGGCTACGAATTCACCGTCAATTTCATCGCTTCGAGCGCCGAGATTGACCCGCCTACCGAAAAGGTTCCGCTGCTGGAACTCGATGACCTGCGGGAACGTGCCCAAAAACTGCTGGTGCTGCTCAACAAGCATATCGAACTGCTCAAGATCAAGGACGACCTCCAGAAGAAGGTCAAGTCGGAAATCGACCAGCAGCAGCGCGAGTATTATCTTAACAACCAGCTGAAAACCATCCAGGAGGAACTGGGCATCAATGCCGAGCAGGAAGACCTCGACGAGTTCCGCAAACGTGCGAAAGACAAAAAATGGTCTGCCAAGGTGGCGGAGGCTTTCGAAAAGGAACTCCGCAAACTGGAACACACAAACCCCAACTCGGCGGACTACAACGTGCAGTACGCCTATGTGGACTTCCTGCTGGAGCTGCCCTGGGACAACGTTTCTGACGACAACCTCGACATGAAAAACGCCCAGAAGGTGCTCGATGAAGACCATTTCGGCCTGGAGAAGGTAAAGGAACGCATCATTGAATATCTGGCGGTGCTCAAGCTCAAAGGGGATATGAAATCGCCCATTCTCTGCCTCTACGGGCCTCCGGGTGTGGGCAAGACCTCGCTCGGCAAGTCTATCGCACGGGCACTGGGACGCCAATACGGCCGGATCTCCCTGGGCGGCCTACACGACGAATCCGAAATCCGGGGACACCGCAAAACTTATATCGGTGCCATGCCGGGGCGGATCATCCAGACCATCAAGCGGGCCGGGACCTCCAACCCGGTAATCGTGCTTGACGAGGTCGACAAAGTCACCGAGGATTTCCACGGCGACCCGGCGTCCGCCCTGCTCGAAGTGCTTGACCCCGAACAGAATACCACCTTCCACGACAACTATCTCGACATCGACTACGACCTGTCGAGGGTACTCTTCATCACAACAGCCAACGACATCAGCGGCATCCATCCAGCCCTGAAGGACAGGATGGAAATGATCAACGTATCGGGTTATCTGGCTGAGGAAAAAGAAGCCATCGCCCAGGGATACCTCATCCCCAAGCAGCGGGAGGCACACGGACTGACAGAAGCGCAGTTCCGGCTTTCGCGCGAAGCGGTGGAAACCATCATCGACAGTTATACCCGGGAATCGGGCGTGCGCGGCCTTGACAAACAACTGGCCAAGGTAGCCCGTCTGACCGCCAAAAAAATCGCGCTCGAAGAGCCCCTGCCGGAAATCATCGGTCCCGACCAGGTGAAAGAATACCTGGGTCTGCCGACCAATTTCCACGACCTTCAGGAAGGCAACGAAGCCCCCGGCGTGGTAACGGGCCTGGCCTGGACCCAGATGGGCGGCGAGATTCTCTTCGTGGAATGCAGCCCGAGCGAAGGCAAAGGCGTGCTCTCGACCACCGGCAATCTGGGCGAAGTGATGAAGGAATCGGTGACCATCGCCTATCAGTATCTGAAAGCCCACCCCCAGTTGGCCGGAACCACGTCCAAAGAACTGGCCAAGAAAGACTTGCACATCCACGTTCCGGAGGGCGCCATTCCCAAGGACGGTCCATCTGCCGGCATCACGATGGTCAGTGCCATGGCTTCCGCGCTGCGGGGACAGGCCGTCCGCAGCAAAGTCGCGATGACAGGTGAGATCACCCTCCGCGGCAAAGTGCTGCCGGTGGGTGGCATCAAGGAGAAAATTCTGGCCGCCAAACGAGCCGGCGTGAAAACCATCGTTCTTTCGAAAGAAAACGAAAAGGATATCAAGGACATCAAACCACTCTACGTCGAAGGTCTCGAATTCCACTATGTGGACACCATCGACGAAGTGCTGGACTTCGTATTCGCTGCCTGACCATGGACGTCAAGATAGAAGAAAGCTGGAAGCGCCGTCTCGCGCCGGAATTCGAAAAACCCTATTTCGAAGCGCTGGTGCGGCAACTCCACGAGGAAAAGCGTGCCGGACAGGTAATCTACCCGCCCGGCCCGCTGATTTTCAATGCGTTCAACCTGACTCCCTTCGACCAGGTAAAGGTGGTCATCATCGGGCAGGATCCCTACCACGGTCCCGGACAGGCAGAAGGACTTTCCTTCTCGGTACCTCCTGGTGTGGCCATCCCGCCGTCGCTGGTGAACATCTACCGGGAGATCGAAACCGACCTGGGTGTGAATCTCGCCGGCAAGGACGGTTCTCTGCGCGGCTGGGCTCGCCAGGGCGTGTTCCTGCTCAACGCCGTACTCACCGTCCGGGCCGGACAGCCGACCTCCCACAGCCGCATCGGCTGGACGGAATTTACCGATGCCGTGATCCGCACCCTTTCGGCACAGCGCACCGGTCTGGTGTTCCTGCTTTGGGGCAATTTCGCCCGCAGCAAGCGCGAACTCATCGACACCAGCCGCCACAGCGTGCTGGAAGCCCCGCATCCCTCCCCCCTGGCCCGCGGTGCCTTCTTCGGCTGCAGGCATTTCTCAAAAGCCAACCAAATCCTTATCTCACAAGGACTTCAACCCATCGATTGGACAAAATAGAAAAGTACCGGAAGGTACTTTTTTTTATTTCTCGTCCCACCCTATTTTTCTTTTTTATAAATTTGTATGTTTATCCGTATAGCGGAACTGAGCGGGTGGTATTCCTTCCCGGGAGCATTTTTTCGCGAGCGGGAAGGAATACCAGAGCGAAGTGGAGCGAAAACAGACTAAAACGAAATATTTATAACCTATATAACCTATGAAAAATATTCTATCTGCCATGATCTGCACGGCCCTCCTGCTGGCCGGCTGCGGAACCATGAACAACGCCACCAAAGGCGGCCTCATCGGAGGCGGTTCCGGCGCAGCCGCGGGAGCTGGTGTCGGAGCACTCATCAGCAAAGACGGTAAAGGCGCCGCCATCGGTGCCGCCATCGGATCCGTGGTCGGATCGGGTGTCGGCGTACTCATCGGCTACAAGATGGACAAGAAAGCCGAAGAACTGGCAGCCCAGCTTGAAGACGCCAACGTGGAAGTCGTGACCGACGCCAACGACCTGAAGGCCGTCAAAGTAACTTTCGAGAGTGGCATCCTCTTCAAGACCAGCAGCTTCGCCCTCAGCGACGCTTCGAAGGCCCAACTCTCCAAATTCGCCGATGATATCGACGACATGCCCGACACCGACCTCACCATACTGGGACATACCGACAACACCGGTACCCCGGAATACAACGAGAAACTCGCTGTCGACCGCGCCGAATCCGTCGCAACGTATCTCCAGGGCTGCGGCATCAGCAAAGACCGCATGACCATCGAAGGCCGTTCGTTCCGCGAACCCATCGCCGACAACTCCACCGTGGAGGGTCGCCTCCAGAACCGCCGCGTCGAGATCTACCTCACCGCCAACGAGAAGATGATCAGGGACGCAGAGGCCCAGGCCAACGCAAATAACTAATTATCAGACTAAAACCAAACAAACTATGGCATATCAAGAAACAACCCGTACTTCTTACGGGAGCAAGGTCAAAGGCTCCTTCCAGGGCATCCTCTGGGGCCTCATCCTGATTATCGCCGGCACCATCGTTCTCTGGTGGAACGAAGGCCGTGCCGTCAAGAGCAGCAACGCACTGAAAGATTTTCAGAAGAACTATGTAGAAATGGCCGACATCAATTCGATTGACGTCGACTTCGAAGGAAAAGCCGTCCACGCCACCGGCGTGGCCACCACCGCCGATACCCTCCGAGATCCCGCCTTCGGCATCGCCGTCAACGCCTTCCGCCTGACGCGCGACGTGGAATACTACCAGTGGCAGGAACAGAGCAGTTCTGAAAGCAAGGACAAGCTTGGCGGCAGCACCGAAACGACGACCACCTACACCTACGAACCCGAATGGTGCAGCGAACCGGTCAATTCCGCCGAGTTCAAGGACCCTGACTACAAGGGCAAGAACTTCGTATGGCGCGTCGTCGAGGACGCCGACCAGCATGCAAGCAACGCCACCTTCGGCGCATACAAGCTCACCGACGGCATCATCGGAGCCATTTCCGGCGCGGAACCAGTCTCGCCGAGCCTTACCGAAGCACAGATGAAACAACTGCTGGCCAAGGTCACCGACTCGACCGTCGTGGTGACCGTCCGTGGCAACCAGGTCTATATCGGTGCCGACCCCGACGTACCGCACATCGGCGACGTCCGCATCACCTTCAACCAGGTAACATCGCCCAAGACCATCTCCCTGCTGCAGAAAGTCGTCAACGGTACCTTTGAAAGCTATATCGCCAAGAATGGCCAGTCCTTCTCGAAAGTTGAGATGGGGACCGTCAGCGCTGAGAACATGATTGCCCACCAGAAGAGCGCCAACAAGATGATGCTGTGGCTGCTCCGCATCCTGGGCATCATCCTGGTGATCGGCGGCTTCAAAGGCCTGTTGGGATTCCTGTCCACAATATTCGCCGTGGTACCTTTCATCCAGAAGATCATCGGTACCGGCGTCGGACTGGTCGCTACGGTTGTCGGCCTGATCTGGAGCCTCGTGGTGATCGCCCTGGCATGGGTATCCCATCGACCAGTGCTCGGCATCAGTCTGCTGGTGCTGGCTGTAGCACTTGTCGCCTGGCTCATCATCCGGGGCCGTAAAAAAAAAATCAATGATGTAGCCGCCCTGCTGGCCATCGTCCTGATGATCGGCCTGGCAGGCTGTACCAATAAAGCAACCAACAATGGAGGTGGTGACGGAACGGCCGTTGCCGCCTCCGTTGCCAAAGGCCCGGTCCAAACCATCAAGGTTACCTATTACCAAGGTGAGGGTGAACCCTATTCGACCTTCTACTATTACAACGAAAAGGGCGAGATGACCGGTGAGGAGGAAGAATATTATGGAGATTATGAGGGCGAAGGCAGCTCCCTGATCGAGGCCCTCTGCGAAAAGGATGCGGAAGGACGCTATACCAAGGAGGTCTATGGCAGCGACGGGGAACCCGAACTGATCCTGATCTACGAATACGACGACAGGGGAAACGTCTTGATGAGCCAGTCGAGACAGGGCGACGGCACCGTGATGAACACGAGCCGCAACACGTATAATGCAGACGGCCGCATCATCCGGAACGTCAATGTGAACAACTACGGAGAAAGCGCCAACTACTACGAGTATGACGACAAGGGCCGTCAGGTAAAATCGGACTTCTCTTCCAACGGTACCCCCCTCAACTCGTGTGAAAACACCTATGATGACAACGGAAACCTGATCTACCAGAAAACGCACATTTTCCAGTCGAATCAGGTCAACGAGTATTACACTTTTTACGACGATAACGATGAGATGACCGGCTCCCGGAACTACGTGACCGACGAGAAGGGCCGCCGTCTCCAGCACAGCGACTCCACCTATGTCGACAGCAAGGGCCTCCGCCACGAACGCACGTACTACAACTACGACGAAACCCCCCGGACCAACGAAGGTGTCTTCAACAAGCAGGGACAGCTGACCCATTTCGAGTATTTCAAGGGAACGGCCGCCAATCCCGAGTATGTCGTCGACTTCAACTACGACAAAGACGGAACAACCCTGTGCGACGTTACCTGGAAGGAAATGTCGCTCGGCAACGTCAAGAACACCTACAAGCGCAAATACACCCCACGCTACGATACCTTCGGCAACTGGACGCGCCGCACCAACGGGATCGCCTATCTGCTCGACGGTGAATACACCAAGTTCGAAAACCTCGACGACAACCTCTCGCAAACCGTCCGCGATATCAGCTACTACGGCGATGACCAGGGGCAGAACTATGGCTTCGAAGGCAAGGCCGGCAAGGCTGCCATCCAGCTCCTCTGTACGGAAGACGAGGGCGTGCTTTTCGGCGAGCTGACCATCGACGGTAACGCCTGGCGGACGGTCGGCACACGCGACAAGGAGGACAACCTGTTCTTCGTCGCCCTGGAGGAAGAAGGAGACATCCCGTGGTCACTCTCCATTCCTGCCGGCGAAGGCAAGCGCAACGCCACGCTTTTCAGCGCCGACAACGAAGCGATTTCCGTCACTCTCAACCCTACCCGCAAAGGCACCTTTACCTATGACTTCGAGGGTGATTCCGACGAAATCGTCGGCCTCTACCGCTACAATTTCCTGAGCGGAACGACCAGCGGCGAACTGGATACCTACCTCACGGGGGATAATTGGGACAACATCAAATTCGAGATCGAGAACGTCTGGAATGCAGACTTCCCCAAAGTAGCTGCTGAAGAGTATGTCGATTATTTCGGCGACCGCACGGAATTCTATGAGTACAAGTGGACGGAAGATAGTGACGCCCATCTGGAGTATACCATCCGCTTCTTTGATGGATTTGCCGTGATCTCCGTCACCGGCGGAAACCCTAACGACTTCTATCCGATCGGGACCACCATCGCCGGCATCTACGCCAAATTACCCGCTGTTGGATAATATGAGAACCGCCCTTTTCCCCGGCTCCTTCGACCCCTTTACCCTGGGTCACATGGATATTCTGCGCTCAGCGCTCACGATGTTCGACAAAGTGATCGTGGCCGTAGGCTACAACAGTGCCAAGAGCGGCTTTTTCTGCCCGGACCTCCGGGTCCGTATCATTGAAGACGCCGTCGCCGGCCTCGATAACGTGGAGGTCTGCTCTTATCGCGGACTGACCGTCGAGTTCTGTCGACAGAAAGGAGTCAACTGCATCATCCGCGGACTGCGGACCACCACCGATTTCGAGATGGAAAGCGTCATCGCCCAGGCCAACCGCAAGATGGCTCCGGAAATCCAGAGCATCTTCATCCCTTCGGGTCACGAATATTCCTTCATCTCCTCGACGGTCGTGCGCGACGTACTTAACAACGGCGGCAGCGCCAAATGCTTCCTGCCCAAGAACGTCGATATCGACAAGTATCTGAAATTGCGGGAGGAGGACTAGGTCATGAAACGGCTGCTTGTCTTCTGGATGCTGGTACTGGCTGCGGTCTCCACCATGGCGCAGGAGTCCCCTGCCACCCATGCCTCCGTGACTGCCTATCTGCAAACCCTGCTCACGGAGCCGGTCGACACCATCAACCTGCGCGTCGACCAGCTCATTGACTCGGTGGGACGGCAACAGCCGGAATTGCAATCATCGGTAGCCGGCATCGCTTTCGACTACTTTTCCACCTCGCCCATCATGGGCCACGAAGGAGTGGCCGTCCATATCGCCGACAACTGGTTCCTCAACAACAAGTTGAAACTGGAGAACGAGCAACTCTATCCGATTCTCTACACTTTCGCCGAATTCAACCGAAGCTCACTGGTGGGCAGGCCCGCTCCTTCGCTGCAGATGCAAAGTCTCGACAGCATTCCCACGGAGATCCGTGAGGCCGCTTCGACCTACAAGGTTCTTTTCTTCTATGAGCCCGACTGCAGCAGCTGCCGCAAGGAAACCCCGCTGCTGGCCGATCTGGCCCGCAACTACCACGGTGATCCCATCACTCTTTTCGCCATCTATACCCAGGCAGACCGGGCCGCCTGGGAAACTTACGTGCAGGAATGGTTCAGCAACATCGAAAACCCCGACGTTACCATCGTCCACCTATGGGATCCTGAAGCCGAAACGGGTTTCCACAAGAAATACGGTGTACTCTCCACCCCGATGATGTTCCTGCTCGACAACCAGAATATCATCATCGGGCGCGGACTCGACACGGAGTCGCTGTCCCAGATGCTGGGGCTCCAAAACGCCCAGACACTACAGTACAAGCAACTGTTCGACAATATCTTCGGCAATTTCGACCCCTTGACCATCGATCATGTGGAAGGTCTCGCCGACGCCTTCGCCGAGCGGGTACGCGAAGACCCTGATCTCTATGCCGAAGTGATGGTCCATCTGTTCAATTACCTGCGCAGCAGTGACAACTTCGCCCAGCAGCAGGGCGCGCTCTATGTCGCGGAGAAATACATCGCATCGGAGCCGGATTACTGGTCGCCGGAATTCCTGGAGCGCACCGTCTACGCGCTGGCCAAGGCCCGCCTCAATCCGGTAGGAGGAAAAGCCACCCAGCTCTATCTCCAGAAAAAGTGCGGCAAGACCGTCCCGATGTACAAGACTGGCAGGCACTGGTACACGCTGGTCTTCTTCCACCTGATCGACTGCCAGCAGTGCCAGAAAGAAATCAAGGAACTTCGGCAACTCAATCCCGCGTTCTACGATCTGGACATTCAAGTAGTGATGGTCTATGTCGGCCAGGACGAGGACAACTGGAAGCGTTTCGTCCGCCGGCAGCAACCCATCCGCTGGACCTTCCTCAACGATTTCAAGGGCACCAGCAACATGCGGATGCTCTACGACCTCGACTTTGTTCCCCACCTCTACCTGCTCGACGAGCAAGGGACGGTGGTAGCCAAAGACATACGCGCAAGCGAACTTAAAGATCTTCTTCCCTTACTATGATCACTGGTGAATACCGACAATTCTACGATGCGCTCCTTCCGGTCATCCCGAAGGAACGGATGTTTCACGATGCACTCAGCACCCTGGCCTACGGCACGGATGCTTCCTTCTACCGGCTGATTCCCAAACTGGTGATCCGTGCCAAGGACGAACGGGAGATAGCGGCCATCCTGCACCAGGCCGACCTGCTGAACATTCCCGTGACCTTCCGGGCTGCAGGCACGTCCCTCTCGGGCCAGGCCCTCAGCGACTCCGTGCTGGTCATCGTCTCACACGGCTGGCAGAACTGGAAAGTGCTGGAAGAAGGGCGGAAGATCCGCCTGCAACCCGGCATCCGGGGCGGGCGCGCCAACACTTATCTGGTGAAATACGGCCGAAAGATCGGCCCCGATCCCGCTTCCATCGACTCCGCGATGATTGGTGGCATCGCCGCCAACAACGCCAGTGGCATGTGTTGCGGCACCTCGGAGAACTCCTACAAGACCATTGCCGACATCCGTATCATCCTGCCCGACGGCACCATTCTCGACACGGGCGATACGGCTTCCTGTGCTTCCTTCCGCAATACGCACGCCGATTTCCTCAAGGGCATCGCCAAGATCGCCGCTGAGATCGCTGCCGATCCGGAACTCGAATCGCGCATCCGCCGCAAATACAAGATCAAGAACACCACGGGCTACTCGCTCAACGCCTTCGTGGATTACAGCGACCCCATCGACATCGTCAAGCACCTGGTCATCGGTTCCGAAGGTACCCTGGCCTTCATCTCCGACATCACCTACAACACGGTGGTGGACCACAAGCACAAAGCGCTGGCGATGATCACCTATACCGACATCGCCCGGGCCTGCGAGGCCGTACAGATCCTCAAGGCCCAGAATCTGGTTTCGGCCGTGGAACTCATCGACCGGGCCGGTGTCCGCAGCGTCGACTCCGCGCCCGGCATTCCTGAATTCCTGAAGACCATCGGTAACGAAAGCTGCGTGATCCTGGTAGAGACACGCGCGGCGACGGCGGAAGAACTCGAAGAGAAGGTATCTGCCATCACGGAGGGCATCGCTTCCGTGGCCACGGAACTTCCCTGGGCCTTTACGACCGACGCCAAGGAACAGGCCACGCTCTGGAAACTCCGCAAGGAAATGCTGCCCACGGTAGCCGGCATGCGCCGCAGCGGTACCACGTCCATCATCGAAGACATCTGTTTCCCCATCGAAAAGTTGGCCGAAGCCACCGTCAGACTCCGCGAAGTCTTCGCATCCGACGGCTATGCCGATGCCGTGATTTTCGGACACGCGCTGGCCGGCAACCTCCATTTCATGTTCAACCAGGACTTCTCGACGGCCGCCGAGGTAGAGAAATACAAACAGTTTATGGACGATATCGTCCGGCTGGTCGTAGACCGCTACGACGGCTCGCTGAAGGCCGAACACGGCACGGGGCGCAACATGGCACCATTCGTGGAGTACGAATGGGGCAAGCAGGCCTACGGGCTGATGCAGCGGGTGAAGCGTCTGTTCGACCCGAAAGGCATTCTGAACCCGGGCGTCATCCTGAACACCGACCCGATGGCGCACATCTCCAACCTAAAACCGTGCCCGTCGACCAAGCAGTTGGTAGACAAGTGCATGGAATGTGGTTTCTGCGAAGGCTACTGCGTCGCCGAGGGGCTGACGCTGTCTCCGCGCCAGCGCGTGGCGGCTTTCCGCGAGATCGAGCGTCTGAAGGCTTCCGGCGAGGAGCCGCACCGGGCCGCGGAGATGCAGAAATTGTACAAATACGCGGGCGAGCAGACCTGCGCGACCGACTCGCTCTGCAACCTGCACTGTCCCGTGAAAGCTGATGCCGGTAAGCTCATCAAGGAGTTGCGGCACGAAGGCCATTCGGCGCGCGGCGAGAAGCGGGCGGTCTGGCTGGCAGGCCACATGGCGGGTGTCACTTCCCTGCTGCGCGGCGGGCTGAAGTGCCTGAACGCCTTGCGACTGCTCTTCGGCAAGAAGGTCTTCGGTGCGATGGCACGGGGGCTCCGCTGGCTCACTTGCAAGAAGCTGCCGCTCTGGAATGAATTCATGCCGACCGGAGCGAAGAAGATCAAGATGCCGGATCAGGTCCGGCATGACGAAAAGCGGCATCAGCCGCTAGCGGAGGCCGTTGCGGGAGAACGCGCAATAGCAGGCCGTAGCGGCAGGTCTGGGCAGAGCCCAGTAGACACCGTCGTTTATTTTCCTTCCTGCATCACCAGGAGCATGGGTACCACAAAGGCCTACAGCAAGGAGAAGGAAGTCACGCAGGTGACGGCTGCCCTGCTGGAGTCCGCCGGGTTCCAGATCATTTACCCGGAGAAGATGGATTCGCTCTGCTGCGGCATGCTCTTCTCGAGCAAGGGTTATGTAGAGGCGGGTCAGAAGGCTTCTGATGACCTGAAGGCAGCGCTGCTGAAAGCCTCCGATGGCGGAAAGATTCCGATTCTCTGCGACATGAGTCCCTGCCTCTATACCATGAAGGCGAACTTTGGTGACGAACTGCCGCTCTACGAGCCGACGGAGTTCATCGAGAAATTCGTACTGGAGCATCTGACCCTGAAACCGGTTGACGAGAAAGTGGCTCTGTTCGCTGTCTGTTCAGCCAAGAAGATGGGCGTGGATCCATGCCTCAAGCGGGTAGCCGAGCGCTGCGCGCGCGAGGTGGTCGTGGTCGATTCGAACTGCGATGGTTTCGCGGGCGACCGCGGCTTCTTCTTCCCGGAACTCAATGAGCATGGGCTACGCGATCTCAAGCGTCAGGTCGAAGGCTGCGACGAAGGCTTCGCCGTGAGCCGCACCTGCGAAATCGGCCTTTCCCGCAACAGCGGCCTGGTCTTCAAGTCCATCGTCTACCTGGTCGCCGAAGCCTCCGGCGTGAATACACGAAAGTAATCTCAGAAAAGGCTTGAGCTAAACATGCGCGGGTGGGAGGTTGATTCAGAACCCATGCCACCCTCGGCGTTGTAAGAGGGAGGGGCCCAAGCTTGCTTGGGAGGGGTCGAGCGCAGCGAGACGGTTCTGAAGCAACTCCCAGAGCGCCAAGCTCAAGCCGATATAAATAATTATGATAACCATTATCATTATTATCATCACCGCTGCCATCAGCATCCTTTGCTTCTCGCGGCCGGCGGCATTCAACCGGTTGAAGTTCTGCGCATATAGTGTGTGGCACCGGCGGGAATGGGACCGGATGCTGACGTATGGCCTGGTGCACGGCGGCTGGGGGCACCTGGTGTTCAATATGATCACGCTTTACTGTTTCGGTCGGATTGTGGAACAGTATTTCGGCGTGGCTTTCGGAGCAACGTCAGGACCGATTCTCTATGTGGTTCTTTATGTAACGGCGCTGATCGTCTCGACGGTCGGCGACTTGCTCAAGTTCCGAAATGATCCGTACTACAGCGCCGTAGGCGCATCGGGCGCTGTGTCGGCCATCCTCTTCGCCTCGATCCTGTTCGAACCGCGGATGGGCATTTATATCTACCTGATTCCCATCCCGATACCGGCCTACATCTTTGCGCCCATCTATCTGGTTTACTGCATCGTTATGGCCAGGAAGAACGTGGACAACATCGGCCATTCGGCACACTTCTGGGGTGCCGTCTATGGCCTGGTCTTCCCGCTTCTCCTCCGCCCCGACATTTTCACACACTTCCTCGCGCAGCTGCAGCGCTAGAAGAACTTGACGATTTCGTCAAAGTCGCGGTGTTTGGGCTGGTTGGGTTCTTCGGCGCGGTAGCCAAGGGCGATGACGGCCGTCACCGTCTCTTCGGCAGGAATCTGGAACAGGGTCCGCAGGGCACTGGCATCGCGCATGCCCATGATCAGGGTATCATAACCCATGGCCCGGGCGATCAGCACGAGATAGGCGTTGCTCAGGCCATTGTCGTACGCACCCCAGAAGTCGCCGAGTTCGTTGGTCTGCTGGCCACGGAAGAAGCCGGACTTGCCTTTTTCGAAGGTCGAGACAATGAGCACGGGAGCACCCATAATGCGTTCTTTGTTGCCGCCGACCATATCCTGCACGGCCGCTACTTTCTCGGGACTGATGGCCACGTAATACTTGCTGGGCTGAAAATTGGCCCAGGAAGGAGCATTTTGTGTGGCGGCCAACAGCGTCCGGACTTCCGCCTCGGAGATGGTCTTCGTGGCGTCATAACTGCGCACACTCCGGCGCGAAGTGATCACATCGTTGAAGGAAAGGGTCTTGTTCCCGTCGCCGGCGCAACCCGCCAGGGACGTCAGGCAGAGCAGCGCAGCTGCCGCCAGTAAAATCATTCTGTGTTTCATGGCTTTCGGTTCTTTTCTACAAAGATACATTTTTTTCGCTGCAATGTACACATCTGTCCGTCAATCGGTTACAACAACTCCTCCCTCTTGTGACGGAGGGGAGGATATTCCATAAATAACTGAAAACCAATTGTGTACATCGCAGAAAAACAAGGAGGAATATATTATGTAAAAAGATGTAACTTTACTGCATGAAAACGACGTATTCCAACGTTAAGAATCCCAAACGGCTGACCTGGATTCTCGGTTCGGTAGTCATCGTCGGCTATGTCGCCTACTTTGCGATGATCGGAATCGATCATACCGGCTGGCAGATCCTGCGGATGGTCCTGTACATGATCGCCATCGCCGCCATAGTGTGGATTCCGCTGACTTCCGTCAGATGCACGGTCGACGATGAGGAAGGCACGCTTTCCACGCCCGAGAACAGAAAGTGGCCGATCAAGATCGCCGACATCGACCGCATTACCCGCGTGACCAACAAGAAGGGCAAACTGCGCTATCTGAACATCCACGAAGCCGGTGTCCGCTTCGTCGACGTCAAGTTGCTTTCCGCCCAGGCCGACGCCCTGATCGACCATCTGGTCCGGATCAATCCGAACATCACCGTCCAGAGCAGAAACTACATGTAATGGCAGTGAGCTTCGAAACCCAGAGCAGCCATGCGGCCTATTTGAACAACTTCTGCGCGAAGACCGTCAGATAATCGCGCCAATTGCGCCAGATGTGGCCGCCTTCGGACTCATAGAAAGTGACAGGATAGCCGTGGTCGCGACAGTATTGCTCCAGTTTACGGGAGTTTACCATGATGCCGTCGGCTTTGCCGCAACCGATCCAATAGAGCTTGGGATGCGCAGCGAAGACGGCGTCCAACGCTTCTTCATTGCCTTCCGGTGTCGCGACGCCCGAGAAGAGGCCCACGTATCCGAAACGTTTGGGATAGTGCATCGACAGCATGCAGGACTGACGGCCGCCCATCGACAGGCCGGCCACGGCCGTATTGGCGTAGCCCTTCGCCACCCTGTAGTGCTTCTCGATGTAGTTCATGATGTCGGGAAAACTGTTTTCCACCTCGATGGTGCTCTGGGAACGGCTATTCTCGAAAGTAGGCTGGAACATGTTCACCGCAGCGCCCGGAGCGGCTTGGTTGAACCATACGCCGTTGGGCATCACCACGATCATCGGCTTGGCCTTTCCCTCCGCGATGAGGTTGTCCATGATCTGTGCCGTACGGCCCAGGTCGGACCATGCATCCTCGTCACCACCGGATCCATGCAGCAGATACAGCACAGGATACTTCGCTTTGGGGTTGTCTTCATATCCGGCCGGCGTATAGACCGTCAGTCGGCGCTGGGCGCCCAGTGTCGGGCTGTCGTACCACACATGCGACACCGTTCCGTGCGGCACGTCGTGTACCTCGTAGTTCCACCCCTTGTCACCCGGCTGGGCACACAGAGTAAAAATATTGGTCCAGGTGGCCACGTCG
>Ga0310786_10005329_pt1 | contig 17531 bp, 17 predicted proteins | sample AusTroGonzalo_MG_FD_203881 | JGI IMG/M metagenome (GOLD analysis project Ga0310786, IMG submission 203881) | Bovine rumen microbial communities from tropical cattle in Woodstock, Queensland, Australia - Gonzalo_03 (v2) (version 2) | ecosystem: Host-associated > Mammals > Digestive system >... | reverse complement strand
ATCCATGAGCCGCCGCGACAGCTCAAGGACAGGACATCCCGCCACCCCTGTGCCGAGGACGATTGCAAGCAGCTCTTCCTGCGAAAGCGAGTCCCCCTTGGGATCAAGAGCGAACTTCTCACGCGGCATCGCGTCATCTGGATGCGTCGTAGCCATCGTCGGCGTTCTCCTTGCTGTCGCCCTTGGTCGCGGCCTCGGCGTATTCGTATTCGTCCTCCGCCCTGTACGTGGCGTTGAACACGAAGTCCGAGAGCCACCTCTTGAACGACGGATTGCCCTGGTACTGCTTGAAGAGCTCCATGTTGTCGTTCATGATGGAAAGGATCGTGTCCAGAAGCGCACGGTCGCTTTCAAGCCGCGCATTGTCCCGGCTTGAGTTGCGCATGGCATTCTGATAGCGCTCGTCCTTCGACACCATGCCCGGCATCTCCCGAATCTGACGGAGGACGTTGTCCTTGTCGTTCCACGCGATGTTGCCGAAGCGGTCGTTGAACTCCGCGATAATCGCCGAAAGCGGGTCGAGTTCCACCTCCCTCGGCCCCGCCGCGACACCCGTGGGGACCGGCGCAAGTTCCGCGTCCTCGTCCTCCAGCGCGATCTTCATTGCCGCCCCCGCCTCGTTGCGGTAGCTTTCAAGGTCTATCGTCTCAAGAATGCCCTGCGAGAGGTCTTCATCCACCGGCGACGGCAGTTTCGGGACGAGGAGGTTGAGGAATATCGACAGCCGCTCCCATTCGGCGTTCCCGTAGGGAAGGATCGCGCTGAGGAAGTTGTACGTCCGCATGAACGCCTTTGCCGCGCTCTTGAAGCGTATCTGTCCCGCCGTGTCGAGACTGTCCTTGTACGTCGCTGCGCAGGCATCCAGCCTCGGATCGAGCGTTTCGCGCCCCGCCCCGCCGAGGTAGAGCCTGACGGTCGCCTCCACGTCCTCCGGCGCGAACACCTGCGCACTCTCCATGTCGGAAACGAGGTCATGCAGTTTGTTGGGGTCCGTCTCGCCGCAGAGGAGCGTCGTCTTGTAGTAGCGGGAGAACGCATCCTTGATCGCCCCCGCGTCGTTGGCGAAGTCGAGGACGCACGTGTCGCGCTTCTCCGGGTGGCACCTATTGAGGCGCGAGAGCGTCTGCACGGCCTTGATGTCCGAGAGCGTCTTGTCCACGTACATCGTGTGCAGGAGCGGCTCGTCGAACCCGGTCTGGAACATATCGGCCACGACGAGGATGCGATACGGCTCCTTCTTGAACGTCTTTGGAATCTTCGCGTCCTGAAAGCCGTTGATCCCCTCCGACGTGACGGTTGATCCGTCCTCAAGCCGGTGTTCGCCGGAGAACGCGATAATCGCCTTGTAGGGACTCTGCCGCGCCGCAAGGCACTTCTCGATGGCCTTGAAATACTCGATGCACCGCGCAATGCTCGCCGTCACGACCATCGCCCGCGCCTTGCCGCCGATCTTCGCCTTGGCGATGACCTGCTCGTGGAAATGCTCCACCATCATCGCGGCCTTCTTGCCGATGGTGTACGAATCGCTCTCCACAAACGCCCGCAACTTCTTCTGCGCCCGCTTCCTGTCGAACACGGGATCGTCTTCCACGGACTTTTTGAGCCTGTAGTAGCTCGCTATCGTCGTGTAGTTGGCGAGAACGTCGAGGATGAAGCGCTCCTGGATCGCCTGCTTCATCGTATAGACGTGGAACGGACGGTGCTTCACCTCGCCGTCCTCCACGTACTTCTCGCCGAACACCTCCAGCGTCTTGTTCTTGGGCGTGGCCGTGAACGCGAAGTACGAGGCGTCCTTCAAAAGCCGCCGTCCCTCCATGAGGACGTTGATCTTGTCTTCGTCGTCCATGTCATCGGTGAACTTCTCGCCGGCGAGCGCGATGTTCATCTTCGCCGATGTGAGACCGTTCTGCCCGGAGTGCGCTTCGTCTATGACAATCGCAAACCGCTTGCCCTTGGCGAAGTCGCCGCTCTCCGCCACGATGTACGGGAACTTCTCGATGGTCGTGACGATGATGCGCTTTCCGTCCTCGATGGCCTTCTTCAGCTCGCCGGAATGCTCCGCCCATGCGAACACGCTCTTGACCTGCATGAAGCTCTTGATCGTGTCGCGTATCTGCTTGTCGAGTATGCGCCTGTCCGTGACGACGATGACGGAATGGAACATCGCCTCGCCGTTCGCGTTCTCCAGCTCCGCGAGCTGGTGGACGAGCCACGCGATGGAGTTGGACTTTCCGCTCCCCGCCGAGTGTTCGATGAGGTAGCGACGCCCCACGCCGTTCTTCCGCACGTTGTCGAGGATCTTCTCCACGGCGTCGAGCTGGTGGTAGCGCGGGAATATCTGCTTGACCGTCGTCTTCTTCGTCTCCTCGTCCGTCTCCTCCACGACCTGCGCGTAGTTCTCGATGATGCGGGCGAGCTTTCTCTTCGTGAGAATGTCCTTCCAGAGATAGTCGGTCTTGATCCCGTCGGGATTGGGCGGGTTGCCCGCCCCGTCGTTCCATCCCTTGTCGAACGGCAGGAACCAGCTAGCCTTGCCCGCAAGCCGTGTGCAGAACTTGACCGTCTGGTCGTCCACTGCGAAATGCACCAGCGTCCGCCGGAACGAGAACAGCGTCTCTCTCGGATCGCGGTCGTTCTTGTACTGCTGCACCGCATCGTCCGTGCATTGCTTCGTGAGGCTGTTCTTCAGCTCGAACGTGATGACCGGCAGTCCGTTGATGAACACGCAGAGGTCGAGCGCAAGACGCCCCGCGTCCGTGGAGTACCGGAGCTGCCGCGTGACGCTGAAGATGTTTTGCGCGAACTTCGCCTCGGACGACGCGTTCTTCGCTCTCGGCAGCATGTAGAACATGACGAGGTTCGCGGGATAGACCTTGATCCCCTTGCGCAAGACGTCGATCACGCCGCGCTTGACGAGTTCGCCATTCAGCCGATTCAGGAACTGCCGCTTCTTCTGCTCGCTCTCGAACACGCCGAGCTTCGCCATCTCCTCCGGCTGCGTCGCCTTGAGGAACCGCCACAGCCGCGCCTCGTCAATGGCGTACTCCTTGTCGTAATCGGCGTTCGCTCCCTGCTCGTAGGCGTTCGCCTCGACGAGATGCCGAACGATCAAAGCTTCAAGCCCGCCCTCGGACGTGTCGGTGGTGTTCATCATTCGACCTCCATTCTGCCGGTCACGGCATCGGCGACGATCCGCGCCTTGAGCGCAATCAGTTCCTCAATCGCCGCCTTCCTGTTCTCAATCGCCTTGTCTATCGCCGCGCATTTCTCGTCAAGATAGGCGGCAATCTTCCGCTGCTCGTCAGCGCGAGGAAGAACGATCAATGTATCTCGCAATAGTCTCTGTGTTATGCTGTAAACCTTGACAGCACACACCGTCTTCCAAACTTGATCTCGCCACAATTGCGACTGGAAGTAATAGGCAAGGTACTTGTTCCTTGGTTTCTCGATGGGATGTGCGATGATTGTATGATAGCCGGCAAATATCACATCGTCGCGATCAACATAAACACAATTGCCACAACCTGGAACATCCTCAGAAGTATCGGCGAAAATGAAATCCCCGCACTGGACAACTGCCGATTTGTCGGTTCTTAGATACGATTCGTTTACGAATCTAAAGAAGCTGTCAAGCAGAGAAGTGCCAGAATTATCCTTGGAGTGGATCTGTCCGTAACTCACCACCGGAATGCCAGTCTCTTCCAAGTTGGCCTTGGTGATCGACAACCCCTTGCGAAAAGTGAATGCCTCTCGCATCCGTACAGTCTTCCACCCGTTGGGTAGTTGCACATCCGAAGGCTCCTCCTCTGCGTTTTCTGCGTGAGATATGCCCCGTGTTACTGCACGGTTGATGATGGTCTTGCGCAGTTCGTGCAGCTCGTCAATCTGCTTCTGCCGTGTTGCGATTACTTCGTCAATCGTATTTGCCTTCTCGTCCAGGAGGCGAACGATCTTGTCCTGTTCTGCTCTCGGCGGCACGGGGAATTGGATCGTCAGGAATTCGTCTGGATAGAGACGTCTGCGGGACGGGCGGATGCCGGTCGAAAGCGAATAGTACACGTCCACCAGTTTCGGCTCTCGAAGGAGGAAGTCGAGATAGCGCGGATTGTAAGTGTCCTGCCGTTGCCGATACACATTGTAGGACGGGCTGATGACGCCGAAGTAGTCCGACACGCCAATTGCCCCTTGCCACGTCCACATCGTGTTTGCCGCGATGTCGCCGGGACGGCATATCTTGTAGCCGACAAGCGACTCCGACTGGAACATGGTGACGTTCTTCTGGCTGCGCGGCGTGATGCCGGTTATGTGCGAGACGGAAAGCAGCTCCTCCGAGCCGTCGGCGGATCGCTCGTCGATCTCGCGGAACAGTTCCTTCCCCCGGCGCATCGTCCACCGCGCCGGGTAGTCTCGCCTGTCGGCCGGATTGCGCAGATTGGTACTCATGCGCCCAGCCCCTCCATGATGCGGGACATCATCTTGTCCGCCTCCCTGTCGAGGGACTTCAGCGAATCGACGATCTCCCTCGCCTCGCGCAACTTCGCCGGCTTGTAGAAATACTTGTTGAAGTTGATCTCGTAGCCGACCACCGTCTTGTCGGCATCCACCCATGCGTCCGGGGCGTATGTCAGCACCTCGTTCTGCATGAACGCCTCAATGCCGCCCTCGTACTTGAACGGCACGATCTCGGTGTCGCGCAGGTCGGGGTCTGGCTCGCCCGCGATGGGCTTTGCGGCGGCATCCTTCACCGTCACGAAAGGCCGCACCTTCTTGAGCGCCGTTGCCTTGAGCCGCGTCGCGGCGGCAAACGCCGTCCAGTCGTCGAGCGGCGCACCGGCGGCGACAGCGGCCTCCAGCGCGCGCACAGCGGCGTCTCGCTCGTCCGGCTTCTTGAACACGCCGTCGGGAATGTGGATCGGCTCCGTCACGCGAAGGCGCAGGGGGCGTTCGACCGTTATCTGCCAATAACCGAACTCGTCGGAATCGAACACCTTGCTCGTCTCGCCGTTCTCCATCTCCATGAAGAGACGCAGTATCTCGGCGCGAATCTCGGACGTGAACTCGCAGTTCTTCTTGCCCATGTTCTTGCGGAGCGGCGACTTCATGCCCGTCGCGTCGATGAGCTGAATCCTGCGCTTGCGCCGATCCTCCTTGCGGTTCGAGACGATCCAGATGAACGTGCCGATGCCAGTGTTGTAGAACATGTTTTCAGGAACGGCGATAATCGCCTCCACGAGGTCGTTCTCGATGAGGTAGCGGCGGGCGTTCGACTCGCCGCTACCAGCGTCGCCCGTGAAGATGGACGAACCGTTGTGAACCTCCGCGATGCGGCTGCCGAGCGGCGTGTCCCGCGACATCTTGGCGACGTTGTTCAACAGGAAGAGGAGCTGCCCGTCGCTCGTGCGCGGAATCATCGCAAGCGTCTCGCCATCCGGCATCGTGGCGTTGAAGCGCGGGTCGAGAATCTCCTTCTTGCCGCCCATCTTCTCGGCATCGATCTTCCAGTCCTTGCCGTAGGGCGGATTCGAGAGCATGAAGTCGAAGGTGCGCGACGAGTTGGCGTCGAGCGAAAGCGTCGAACCGTAGCTGATGTGGCTCGCCTGCTCGCCGTCACCCTTAAGAAGAAGGTCGGCCTTGGCGATGGCATACGTCTCAGGGTTGATCTCCTGCCCGAAGAGATGAATCGACACCTTCTTGCCGTTCACCTTGGCGAGCGCGGTAAGACGCTCCTGTGCGACCGTGAGCATTCCGCCCGTGCCGCATGCGCCGTCGTAGCAGGTGTAGGTCGAGTTCTTGATCTTGTCCGAGATGGGCGTGAAGACCACGTCACTCATCAACTCCACCACATCGCGCGGCGTCCAGTGTTCGCCCGCCTCCTCGTTGTTTTCCTCGTTGAAACGGCGGATCAGCTCCTCGAAAATCGTCCCCATACCGTGGTTGTCGAGACCGGGATGGCGAAGAACGGTCTTTGCCTCGTCCTTCCACACGGGCTTCGGGGAAAGGTTGATGTCCGACGAGACGAACTTCGAGATGACGGAGCCGAGGATGTCCGCATCGGTCATCGTGGCGATCTGGTTGCGGAACTTGAACTTTTCGAGAATCTCCTGGACGTTGGGCGAGAAGCCGTCCAGATACGCCTCGAAGTCCGCCTTGAGCGTCTGCGCCTTGGCGCGGCTCGTGAGGTCTTTCAGGCGGAACGGCGACGAGTTGGAGAACGCCTGCCCTGCGGCGGCGGCGAGTGCGGGCCACGCATCGACAACACCCGCCGCGTCCAGCTTCTTCTTGAGCGCGAGAACCTTGTCCTTGGTCTCCTCCAGGATCGCATCCAGCCGCCGAATCACCGTCATCGGCAAAATCACGTCGCGGTACTTGCCCCGCACATAAACGTCCCGCAGGCAGTCATCCGCAATCGACCAGATGAAGCCAACAATCGAATTGTAGAACGCGGCGTTCATGCCGCCCGTAGCCGTTTCGTTCCCAGCCCTCATTGCACACCTCCTTCATCGTCTTGAGGCTTGGGGTCGGGAAGATGATTCACAATGTCGCCAATGTCGCATTTCAGCACGTCGCAAATCTTCTCCAGCGTCGTCGTTGCGACTGGTTCGCACTTGGAAAGTTTTGCAAGCGTGACGGAAGACATGCCAGTAGCACGCCGAAGTTCAGTCTTCGACATGCCGCAGTCTATGAGCCTATGCCACAGATTGTTGTAACTCAATGCCATTTCTCTACGCTCCCTCAAGAGCCTTTTTGATTTTTGTGCCATATATTATAGCATATTTCGGTGTAGAAATGCAAACACAATCTTTACCTTGTGCGTCTCAAAGTTTATACAAAATACAAATTCCGCAGCAAAACACGCTTACATCCGCCAAGAAAAATCCGACATGAAGCAAGAATCGTAATTGTCCAGCGTCTATATGGATGTAAGGCAACATCAACCAACCAAGAAAGGAACAAGAGAATGTTTGGAATCAATGAGTGTTCGATTTGCGGTGGGCGCGGATATAACCGCGTTCCCTGTGACCGCTGCGGCGGAACTGGCTACCGTGAGCATCTCGACTCGAATGGGGATTGGGTGCGCGAGTACTGCGATAAGTGCAATGGCGGCAAGGAGATCGACATAGAGTGTTCTTGTCGCAAATAAATCAAAAAAATGTGAAGTGCTACGTCTTAGTTAACGAGGCATGATGCCTCAATCAACAAAGAAAGGAAAAACAAGATGGGCTGGTGGCAAACAGACGAAGACAAGGTCAACGACACCATCACGGTGACACACCCTTATTGTGGCAATCCGAGCGTGGTTTTGGATGCTCCTGACTGGGGGTGTCCGGACGTCCGCCGCGATCAGGATGGCAACCGGTGGGATCGTAGCGAAGACGGCTCCTGGAATCAAAGCTTGTGGCCGTAAAAAGTACCTGTCAGCGGCAAGAAGAATATTCTTGCCGCTGGCAGACCGACTGGAGCGAGAAATGAAAAGGCACTAACAAGAAAGGAAAACCGTAATGAAAAAGATACCATTGGTTGTGAGGAACCCCGAAGCTCTTGACAAGGGCTTGGCCCGTGAGAGTGTGCAGATGACATACGAGGACACCGGGTCGCCCATCGTGTTCGACGCAGAGAAATTCCTCCTCGAGTGCGAACCCTTGAACAAAGCAGCTCCCATTTTGGAGTGGCTTGTCGATTTCGACAATCACAAGATGAAGCTCGCAGGCGACCCGGAGGAAGGCCAATCGGAGGACGGGTATTCCCCCATTGACCTGGAAACTGCTGTGTCTATGATGGGACAGAATATCCAAGATATGGGCTTGGAGTCCTTTCAGGGATTTCTCAAGTCGCTAAATGGCGGTGGGGACAAGCCCAATGATTCTGAGAAATCATTGGATGAGCCGACACCGTCAACTCCTGGGAAGCCTCAAAAGTCTCACCAGTAAACAATACGCACAACAAGAAAGGAATCAAGAAATGAGCAAGCTAGTACAACGTCCGATTCAGGTGCAGATCCAAGGGCTTGACAATGTCTTTCACATGATGATCATTGCTCTGGAACGCCTTGAAGCTTTCCTGATGATCAGTCGTTCGGGAGGGGGGGGCTCCAAATTGTCGACCACGGCAATCAAAACAGACCGGGATCTTCACGATGACAAGAAGAATCCTCCAACGCTTTCAGGCGTGATGAAGGAGGTTCTGCTCCAGTGTTCGGCTTTATTCTTTCAAACTGAATTCGACGATGAGGAGCTGTTCACAAAAACGATGAAGTTTTTCTTTGCCGATCTCTTGGAGTGGTATGGCGGTCGAGGGAGCGATGTTCCTTATGATGAAATCGATAGGTATATTCTCCCTATCTGCGTTGCGCTCAGTCGGCAGGTTGATTCTGTGGCTGGAATAATGCAAGTGTGCGAGATGTACGTCGCCAATATGTCCCGGATAGAGGATCTGGACGAAGAGAGAAAGGAAAAGGCGGTTCGCGAAGGGATTGAATCATTGATCAGAGGAATGGAGGCTGTCAATCACAAAAAAGAAATGCTTTTAGAGTCCGGCGAGGAAGTTAAACTCACAACGCATAAACGCGGTTCGGCGGTAGAAGGCTTTATCCGGCTGATGAAGGCCATGATTTCGTTCTACGATACTTCCACTCCGGCTAAAAAGGTGCGCAACATGTTCACATCATATGTCGAAGGCCTGCCTGAGTTTTCGGATGATGAGATTGAAAAGGAGATCTCGTCAAAGTTGAAAGACGATACAAATTCTCGGTCTACTTCGTCAACGCAAGACAACTCTAACAAAAACTAAAGAAAGGAGCAAAAACAATGAGTCTCAGAAAAATCCACGAAAACGGGCATACCTATTTCCGGTTGTATATCCGTTGCCCAGTTTGCCTTGACCGTGGGAATAAGGATGTTCCTGTCAGGTATTGGACACACTATGATAATGCCTGTCATGGGGACATATATATTGGGGATGACGCAAACTTTAAGTGCATCAAGTGCGGGCTTGTATCTCATGTCGAAAACTGGAAGTACAGCTGTCCAGATCACAGCGGATCGTCAGATGAGTTTGTTGGTGCCAGCGCGGCGGCACTTGCCGAGGCTGTTTCGACAGCTGGACAGTTGGTGACTGAGGCCGGGCTGGACTGGTTGCAGAAGGTGTTGGAGAACTTGAAGCGTAGGGGCGCGTGTGGAACGCGGTAGGAAAGGAGGTGGATCGTGAAAGCGAAAACACTACGGCTCAATGTTCCGCCTGACGGCGGTGGCAGATTCCGCGATGACACATCAAGTGTCTGGGCGACGGCTCGTGATATCCGCGAAATGTTGCCGGATGGCCTCAATTCTGATGATCAGCCGAATTACGTCAAAATCGTCTCGTTGAATCCTCTGTCGCGCTTCACACTCTATGCGAAGATTGACAGCCTAACCCCGGATGCCCACGATGCGGACGGCATCATTTTCGTCCCACGGAAATTGATGAATCCCACGTGGGCATACGATCAGGGAATGAAGGTAGAGGTCAGTTATGTTGATATCGCTGAGCTTCCTCATGCGGAAACGGTCACGGTGAGTTTGAACCCGGACGATACGATCTTCTGGGGCGAGGACGAGGTGAAATCCGCCAATGGAATTTTCCTCGCGAAGACAGGGGTCGTTTACCTTGCGCAACAGACTCTCGTGAAGCCAACAACAAAGGACAGCGTCATGGGTAAGGTTAGCGGAATCTTTCCCAGACCTGCCGACCGTAGTGTTGCATATCGCGTAGATTGGGACACCAATCTCGTGTTCAAAGGATTGCCCAGAAATAAAGATGCAGCAATCGACTTCTCGAAAATCGGAGGACTTGACTCGGTCATAAGTCGCTTGCGGGAAATTGTGCAGATCCCGACGAGCCGTCCAGACCTCCTGCACCGTTTTGGCGATAAGCCATCAAGGGGTGTAATTCTCTACGGCCCCCCAGGCAACGGGAAGTCAATGATAGCCCGGGCGGTCGCACAGGCGATGGGTGCGGCGTTCGTTCAGCTCGACCTCTTTGAGGTTCTCTCAAAATATGTCGGGATGTCGGAACGCAACATCAAGGATAAGTTCGACGAGGCGATAGCCGCAGCCAAAAATGGCATTGGGGTCATCTTCATAGATGAGCTGGACGCCTTGGCGGTGTCGCGAGACGGGGATAATGTTGAACAACATCAGAGGAACGTCGTTGATACGTTGCTACGGTTGATGGATGGTGTTAACAGCAACCAGCACATCTTTTTCATTGGTGCTACTAACCGCCTGGATGCCATAGACCCGGCCTTGCGCAGACCCGGACGCTTCGACCATGAGTTTGAGGTTCCGCTCCCCGACTTGAACGGACGACTGGATATTCTTAACAAGTATGTCCATTTGGAAAAACAGGAGTTGTTTGATGGCAGCATGGACAAACATGCGCTTCGGACGCTCGCCGAATTGACGAGCGGGTTTTCCGGCGCGGATATTTCGATGCTCTACCATGAGTCGGTCATGCATGCCATACGGCGGAATTCGGCGTTCGGGACTGATGGCAAGTTTCAACTGAATACGGACGTGGAAGCGATCAAGCTGTCATACGATGATTTCCTCGCGGCGGTTAAGGAGATCACTCCAACACAGATGCGCGGTGAACAGATTGTCGCAGGCGATATCGCATGGGATGATATCATTGGACTTGACCGTCAGAAGGAACTTCTCGAAGATGCCCATATCCGTTTTATCGGGTTGATTGACAGCGAGAAACTCCCAGGCCGTCCGTCTTGCGCGAATCTTCTGATGCTAGGACGTCGCGGATCGGGCAAGCGCACCCTTGTCAGGGCGTTCGCGCAGAAGTTCGGATATGAACTGTTGTCGATAGATTGCCTTGCGTTGGATGCGCTTCCTTTGACGGAGGCCATGAAGGAGATACATCGCGTTGTCGCCAAATGCCGTCAGACTGCACCGTCCGTCCTGTTTGTGCAGAACATGGAAAACTGCCGGAACTCCGATGTGCTGGCCCACAAGCTTGTCAACGAGTTGTCTAGCTTGGGCAGACTTCAGAAGGTTCTGTCCATACTGGCGGCGGAAGACGGTACGATGTTGCCTGCCTGCACCAGGGGGTACAAGGCCTTTGAAAGCGAAATCAGCCTAGAGCTGGACGAGAAACAAATGCTTGATGGGATCAAGAAGATGTTCCCTGAGTTTGATTGCTCTCATACGAATATCACAGGGAAAACCATTGGACAGGTCATTCGTGATTTCAAAGAGAATTTGATTGTCCAAAGGAAGGAGCTGCCACAAGGAGGTGTCAAATGCTAGACACAAAGAGGATCTATATCTACATGCATTGCCCTGGATGCCTGCGCGATTATGGATGTGCGGAGAATGAATACTGGATTCACGGCGACAGGTGTCAGGGTAAGTTGCTCTTGGACGAGTGCGCAAACGTGATCTGTAGCAAGTGCGGAGCGCACTGGCCCCTTACGAAAATGCGGTTGAGCTGCAACAGCGGGCGTCACATCGTATTCTATCCAGGTGCTTTGGATTATGCGAAGTCCATATCTTGCGCAGCAGCGTTTACGAATGAGATGGGCATTGATTGGCTTCAGAATGTGCTTAGGTGGCTCAAGGCCTAAGGAAGACACAATAGCGGAGGACATTTCATGGGCAGGATGTATCCACCAGATGAAGTAGCGCAGGAATATCTGCCGCCTCGAGAGATTGACAGCGAAACGGACTATGTAGGTAAGTTCGGTGCGTGGTTGACTGGCGGAGGAGCGGCTGTCGTCGCGACTGTGGTCTGTGCCATTCCCGCTGTCGGTGGACTCATCGATTTGCTTAAGTGGGTCTTCGGAAATTTTCAAGACAATTTTATCATCGGATTCCTGTCGATCATTGGCGCCATATGGGTGTGTTCATTTGCCATGATTATCCTCTATGTGTACTATCTCATCATTTATGCACTCGTCTGGTTGTTTGGCTGGGTGTGCTACAACACATGGACATTGCTGGCGTGTATTTGCGTTGTGGTGCTATGGTTTCAGCTTCTACGGTATTAATTGTTTGCTTTTTCAGCTCATGCGAAATTCAGAGACTATGCAGCTTTTGATTATGATTGCCCAGAGTGTCGAAAATCATTACTGAAAAAGAAATGTGAGGTTGAAAATGTCATCATCGGTTAAAATTGTGGATGCGCTGGGCCAGGTCTTTGGCGCATTGTTCTTGTTGCTGTGGGCCGTAGTCAGGTCGATGGCCAAAATATTGGACTATTTGTTTCGAGTTGCCATGAGCTTACTTAGTCCGTAACGCGAATCATGACCTTTCGCTATGCATGAAGTGATGTTGGCAATCCTACTTCGATTTATCAATGCTCGTTTTCGCATTGGTAGTCTGTTCACGATTAACTATAGCCTCATAGCAGTCCCTGTTGCCATTGCTGTATATTGCTGGCCAGACCTTAGACTGTTCTGTGGCTTGATGTCGTTTTGCATGGGGATTGGCGCATCGCTCCTGTTCCATGAGATGTGTCATGCATGGATGGGCCATCTCTTAGGGTATCGCGTTAGAGAGATTGGACTCCTACCAATTGGGGGCTACACGCTCTTCAAGAAATGTCTCGGGACACATTGGGCTGACCTCTGCATTTCTCTTGCCGGGCCGTTAGGTAACGGTATGATTTGTATTGGACTCGTAGCGTTGGAAATCGGCTTGCTTGATGGCGACATTATGTCACGAATGAGACAGACAGTAGCGCAGTTGTATGGTGATGATGCCACAATTGAAGGTCTCCCGTTCCTTGTGGTCTGGGCAAATGCTGTTTTGCGAATTAACTTGATACTTTTAATTTTCAACCTTATACCAGCCTTCCCGCTTGATGGTGGACGTGCTCTTATAATAATTGTCTCTCGCTTATGGACGGAGCGACATGCTGGTGTCATTACCATGTGGGTCTCACGAACAATCGCATCTGGCGTTGCAGTGTACACATTGGTCGATGCCATAGTCGGCACAGGGAGTCCCATAGACATTCTAATTTCGCTACCCATGTCCCTTCTGATATGGTCTATGAGCAGAATGGAAGTAGCAAGCTTGCTGCCTAAAGCCAACACTGGTTCTGAAGAAGTTTGTGCTATTGTCAAACGGAGCAAGAGCGATTCCCCTGCAAATACTAAAGTCCCGCTTGCATGTGCTAAATATACAGCTGCGGTGCAATAAGATACGGCTCTTATCGTCTATTGATGTAGGAGGACATATGAACAAACCAAAATTCTCGATACGGTATACGGCACTGGTGAACCGGGCAGCTGTCATTGCAAAACACGAAGGAGAGACTCTGATTGGAAGACGGCATCTTCTTGCCGCCCTCCATGCGATGTCACCGAAACTTCTCAACCGTTTGTTGGGGCGTAATCAGCTATTTTTTGTTGGTGAACTTCCATTCCAAGATGCAAGTAGCCTCGAACCCTGTAGGATGGCTTTCTCGCGCGAGGCTTATCGCGTACTCTGCCTTTATGGAGGTGTACTTGGGAAAATTGTCGAAGCTACTGATGCCAACTTGATCGACATACACCATGTTGGTGCCGCACTGCTGATTGACGATTGCCCCGACAGCCCTGTTCATGAATTACTCAGCGCTAACGGGCTGTCGGTAAACAATGCAACCGTCATAGAAGCAGTCAAACGCATTGGCAGGGGCGGATTGAAAAGGCGCAGGGAACGTGAAGTTTATCGTGCCGTAGCCACTATTCGCAAGAAAATGCTTGATGGGGTTGTAGGACAGGATGCGGCAACATCGCGGATATGCGATGCTCTCCTCGGTAATTGGCTATTACCGCCAGGAGAGCGCACGACGCCGATTGTGTTCACAATTGTTGGCAAGTGCGGTTCCGGGAAGACACTCGTTGCAAAAATTCTTTCTGAGACCATTGCTCAGTGTCGTGAAGGTTCTGTTACCGTTCTGAACGGGGGGCTTTTTGCATCTGAGAACACATCACATGATGTTATCGGATATGACTCAAGTTGGAAAGGCGGAGCCCGCATTGGCACATTTACTGGGCCTGTGGTTGACAACCCGGAGGCCGTGATCATCATTGAGAATTTTGATTTGCTTCATCCTATAGCCCGCAGCCACATTATGAGGGCCATAACAGTTGGATCTCTCAAAGACGACATGGCGGGGCGAGAGGTTTCCTTTCGGAAGGCGACGATAATCCTACTGACATCTGCCGGTTGTGATGGCGCATATTTTGACGATGTAAATTCAGATAAGACAAGGACTCGGATTGTCGAAGAAGTTACAAGTGGAATCGGAGACCAGAATCGTCGAGACAACATCTCTACACTCGCAGGGGTGTCGAATGAGGTGGTGATGTTGAGGGGGCTTACGGTCCATGAACTGCGTCAAGTTTTCATACGTGGGATTGATGCGGAGATCTCATCAATCAAAAAGTCAATTGCAAGGAAAGTGGATATTGATGCAAACCGTCTTGCCGATGTCCTCATAGAAGGAGTCACCTCTCTGAATCCAAGTGAAGTCGCACCGATGGTCAAAGCCAAGATAGGTGATCCCATCAGGAAGACGATCATGGAAGCCAATGGTGCTGAGGTTAAGTCGATAGTCGTCGAAATCGATTCTGATGATACGATAGATGTGAACTCCGTGTCCTCGAATCTTGCGATGCGCAAACGTAGGCTTGTGTCAGCAACGGCAACGCTCGACAAGTCCCGCCTTGTCCTTAATGTTAAATCGGGCGACTACGCGCTGCTTCCTGCCGTCCGCGATGGCATAATTAAGATAGAGCCACCACAAGCAGGAGACTCGTTCGACAAGCTGGTAGGATTGGAGTCTGCGATTGAGTATGCGAGACGGTGGATAAACTATTTTGAAGGCAAAAGCAGCATTCGGCCAGACGGGATGATTCTGTGTGGTCCCCCAGGAACAGGGAAGACGAGTTTCGTCAGATGTCTCGCCGGAGAAATCAAGTGCCCCTATGCGGTACTGAACTGTTCCGAATTGTCCTCCGCTGAAGCGATAATGAGCGCGTTCGGTGCATTCAGACGTTATGGGCGTGACGGACTTATCGTCTTTCTTGATGAGCTTGATGCCGTTGCCGGCGACCGCGACGAGGACAAGACGCCGGCATACGTGGAGAGGCTTAACTTGTTGCTGGAGCAGATCGATGGCTTCAAAAACGATCCCAGAAGCAAGATTCTATATATTGGGGCAACTAACAGATCAAACTCACTCGATGCGGCAATAATGCGCGATGGGCGTCTCGGCCATCTCATTAACTTTAGGGGTTTGAATGCAGAAAACCGCCGCAAACTCCTGAAAATGGAGATTGAGGAATGTGGCCTCCATCCTGCGCCAAATCCGAAGTTGCTTGAATTCATGGTTCGCACAACGGAGGACATGTCCGGCGCTATGCTGAAGTCAATTGTTCGTGAACTTGCGATGACCGTTGCAGAGTCTGGACGGCTAACCCGCGAAATGTATGCGAAGGTACGCCGTGTTGTAGTTTCAGGAGAAAGTACAACATCTACCAAGCTCGATGACGACCAGTTGATGAGCGTTGCCATACACGAAGCGTCGCATGCGTTTGTCTGTGATGCTGTTGGTCGGGATTTTATACAATGCTCCATCGTCGAAGACGGATCGTCCCGCTTGGGGTACGTTGAATCGTCTGACAAGACGTGCTGCACGAGTGCATCGATACTTCAAAGCATAGACATTTCCCTCGCTGGGCGTGCAGGGCAGGAGGTCATGGGATTTCCGCCATCCGGGGCGGAGTCGGACTTGAGGAATGCGACAAGATTTGCCTTCAGCTACATTCAGAATGGATTTAGCCCCGAATATGGCCTATTGTACCTTGAAGATGCCGACGAACAGATGAAGACAACAGCAAGGAAGCTCCTTGAAGAGCGTTACAGCAAGGTTAGCGACCTTCTGCGCAATTCAAAAGCGGTGCTAAGCCGGTTTGCGAAAATGCTTGTTGAACGCAGGACTCTCTTTCACGATGATCTCCGAATGCTCAAGAAGTCGATAGTCAAGAAGGGAACTGAATATGGCAACGAAGTGTGAAAGCATCCCCGCCTGGTTTAGAAAAGAGCACCCGCTTGAGGTCAGGGAAGACGTCTCTTTCTGCGCGTTTTCCTCTGATGGCGAAGTCGGCATCATGTTGGGTGCTGGCGAAACAGAGATTGAGGTGAAACCAGCGGATGTTGCGTTCCTTTTCGGGAAAGATAAGGACGAACTCTGGTTTAGACCGCATTTTGGGTCGTTCTATAAGGTTTCTTTTGACTCAGACGAAGAAGCTACTGCATCAAAATTATATAATCAGCCAACAGGCGTGTATAGAAACTTATCGTTGGTGCAGGATGCGCGCTTCAATGTACCCGTTTATCATGATGCATTATCTATGATTCCATTTGATGAGATGCAACAAAACAATGAGGATGGCGTGGATGATGAGTCGCCGTCCCTTCAAGCGCCTCTGATAAAAGAGACGTTCACAGAAGACACAAACTGCGAAAAGGAGATTGAGAAGGAAGTAGGTGAACATTTAGAGGCAACCGAGGAATCGTATGTAGAAATCAAGAATGCAGTCGATAAAGAGGTGGAAAGGTACAACGGAAAGGTCTTGGTGCGCTATAGGCCAGGGAATGCACGTCTTTACAGTTATGACGTGATTGAAATCAAACACCGGTTGCTTGTCATTGTATATGTTGAATTCAAAGACGACTGGTTGGCTGACGAGGAATCATTCAATGGCGAGCGGCCTCTCTGGTTTTCGGAGAACGACCAACGGGTTTCACCTGTGTTTCAGGCAATGAAGTGCCGTGATTTCTTCAGTCGCGAATTGCCCAACGCACATATTGATTCACTAGTTGTGTTGCCTAAAGGGTGCGTAGTCATCAACGATGAGGAAATGCAGAAAACATGGCGTGAGAACTGTGGTACTGAAATGGTGCGTACTACGCAAATCGGCGAAACGACGATTCATACGTTGCGTGAATATCTTGCATCTTTGTCAACTATAGCCTCAGAGGATCCCGAATTAGATGCTGCTGACTTGGCACCAATAGCCAGCCGATTCTCAACGGAACCGGGAAACTGGATAACTAAAGAGTAAATAGAATGAAAGGAAGGATGTCGTGAGCAAACAGATGACAACTAAAAGTAACGGAAATGTTACATTGTCAACGGAAGAGACCGCCGAACTGCTGGGAAAGGCGACAAAGGTCACATCATGGCTGTCTGCGCTGAAGCAACAGACCAGGCAACGCCCATTCGTAGGGAAGAGCGCGGACGGTAAGTTCTGCGTAGTGATACGTGACTACCGCATTGTATCGCTGAACGCAGATGAAACTCTCGTAGTGGCCTCCGCCCAAGAAACAGTGTCTCGTCTCTGTGAAGCCCACAATGACGCACTCGACAAGATGGAGGCATGGTCTGCCAGCCAGTGCGAGGCACTCGCCAAAGCCGCCGGTATCACAGGCGATTTTGAATTGCCTTTTTGAGACAGCAGACATTACATTACACGAAAAAGGAACAAG
>Ga0310786_10005328_pt1 | contig 17531 bp, 9 predicted proteins | sample AusTroGonzalo_MG_FD_203881 | JGI IMG/M metagenome (GOLD analysis project Ga0310786, IMG submission 203881) | Bovine rumen microbial communities from tropical cattle in Woodstock, Queensland, Australia - Gonzalo_03 (v2) (version 2) | ecosystem: Host-associated > Mammals > Digestive system >... | reverse complement strand
TGGCCGGGCCCGTGGGGGGTGTCGTGGGTGAGACGGGGGTCGGGGTCTTGGGGGGTTGGGGGCTGCCGGGGGGGGGGGGGGGCCTGGGGGGTTTCTGGGGGGTCGGGGGGGGGGGGCGCTTCGGCGGGCGGCGACGGGTCCTGGGCCGGGACGGGGAATGCGGCGAAAAGGGCGAAGAAAAGGGCGAACGCGGCGGAAGCGACGGGCGGAAATGGGCGGAAAAGTTGCACGGGGCGGCATCATAGCGGACGGGGGGCGGGGGGCAACGCCGAAATTGCGGACGGGGCCATCGCGGGGCTTGCGGGGCGGGGCGGGGGAGGAGTAGGATGAAAAAACATGCGCGCAGGGCCTTTCCATGCCATCGGGGCGGATTTCGGGGGAGGACGCATCGTGCTCGCGAAGGCCGTGCGGGGTCGCGCGGCGCGGGTGGTGTTCCGGGGGGAGGCGGGGAGCAGGGAAGCGGCGGCGGCGCTGGAGGAGGTGCGGCGGGACGTGGCGGCGGGGCGGGCGTTCTGCGCAATCGCGGCGCCGGCGGGGCAGACGGTATTCCGGCGGCTGGCGGCGCCGTTCGCGTCGCGGCGGAAAATGGAAAAGGTATGGAAGTCGCTGCTGGACGTGTCGCTGCCGTTCCCGGTGGAAGACGCGGCGTGCGCGCACGCGGAAAGCCGGCCGGAGGGGGGACGGGCGGTGGTCGCGGCGGCGGCCATCCGGGAAGCGGACTTGGCGGCGGAGCTGGAGCGGGCGGAAAAGGCGGGGCTGGAGGCGACGCAGGCGGACGTGGCGGCGCTGGCGCTGTGGTCGGAGCAGGTGTTGCTCAAGCCGCCGGCGCGGGAAGACGCGGAATCGTTTTTGGTGTGGGTGGGGCTGGATTGTTCGCTTTGCCTGCGAGGCCGCGGAACGGAGCTGCTGGCGGCGCACGCCATCCGGCATCCGGGCGCGGGGGAGAAGGAACGGGAGGAGTTGCTGCGGAAGCGGTTGCCGTTGCTGCTGGCGGAGGGGCCGGAGACGGCGTCGGCGTGGTGGGCGGGTCCGGGGGCGGAAGGAGCGGGGGCGGCGGAACGGCTGGCGGGGTTGCTTCCGGCGGGAAGCGCGCGGCGGCAGGCGGTGCACGCGAAGCCGGGGGAACTGCTGGCGCGGGCGCTGGCGCGTCGCGCGCTGGAGGGGAGCGGGGAGAACCTGCGGGACGGGGAGGCGCTGCATCCGGCGCTGCGGCGGCGGGCGGAACGGGCGGAAAAGCGGCTGGCGTGGGGGGCGATTGCGGCGGCGGCGGCGCTGGTGGCGCTGAACGCGGCGTGGGGGACGGCGCTGGACCGGCGGGGGCGGGCGCTGAAGGAGGAGGTGCACCGCGTGGCGGCGGGCATCGTGGGACCGGGCTTGCAAACTGGGCAGGAACGCTTGATGGCGGAACGGGCGGTCGAAAAGCGCGACGCGGCGATGGCGCCGGTACGGCGGTCGATGGCGCCGGACGGGGCGGAAACGGCGCTGGCGGAGCTGCTGGAGGCGGCGCAGGGGAAGGGGCTGGAGTTTTCGCGGCTGCGGCTTTCGTCGGCGGGGTTTTCGCTGGAAGGGACGACGACGGGCCCGGAGGGCACGGGGCCGCTGCGGGAAGCGCTGGAGGCGGCGGGGTGGCGCATCCAGGACGAGGAACATCCGGGGCCGGACGCGGCGGGGCGCGCGCGGTTCCTGCTGAAAGGCGCGGCGGTGCGGCATGGAGCGTAGCCGGAGAAGTCCCCTGTTCCTCGCGGCGGCGCTGGCGGTCGCGGCGGCGCTGGCGGCGACGCTGCACACGGCGCTTTCGGCGCCGCGGAAGCTGGCGGCGCTGGCGCGGCGGGAGGCGGAGCTGGGGGATTTGCGGCGGCTGACGGCGCAGTGGGCGGCGGAAGAGGCGTACCTGGCGCGGCTGGACGCGGAGGGGCGGACGGAACCGGTCGATCCGGGGGAGTCGGCGGCGCGGGCGTTCGGGGGGAGGGGGTCGGCGGAAGTGACGCCGGGGGCGGCGCAGCCGGCGGCGGACGGCTGGGAGGCGCGGGAGGCGCGGGTGGCGTGCCGGGACATCCTCTACGGGGACCTGTCGGTGTTTCTGGACGGAGTAACGGGGACGCAACCGCCGTGGCGCGTGCGGGAAATCTCGCTGGAAGCGGGGGCGAAGCCGGGGCGGGGCGCGGCGACGGTGGCGCTGGAAGCGCTGGCGCGGGCGGCGGACGGGAAAAATGTTTCTGCCGACAAAAACATTCCGCGCTGAAAAGGCTTGATTTCCGCGGAAGGCCGTGGCAACGTGCGCGGCACCATGAAAAGCACGGCAATCCATTTGTTCGGAATTCTGCTCCTCGCGGCGCTGGCGCTTCCGCCGGCGGCGGAGGCGGCGCGCGCGAAATCGGCGAAGAAGGCGAAGGCGGAAAAGGCATCGGCGCCCGCCGTAACGGCGGCGCCGGCCGAAAAGGAAGTCCCGGCCGCGGAAGCGCCCGCGCCGCTCGCGCAGGCCTTCCGGTTCGGCGGGGATTTCCGCCTGCGGCAGGAGGCGATGGACAACGTGCCGATGAAGACGGGTGCGTATTCGCGCGGCGGGCTGAACGACTACTTCCGCTTCCGGACGCGGGTGTGGGGGCGTTTCGCGCCGTCGGAGAAGGCGGCCGTCAACGCGCGGCTGATGCACGAGGTGCGGCAGTACGTGGATCCGTCGTCGGGGTCGGCGTACGAGTGGCCCGACGAGCTCGCGTTCGACAACCTGAACGTGGCGCTGAAGTTCGCGGACGGCGCGGTGGACGTGGTGGCGGGGCGGCAGGACCTGATGTTCCCCGACACGGAGCGGCTGCTGGGCGAGGGGACGGCGAAGGACGGGTCGCGGTCGGCCTACATGGACGCGGTTTCGGCCGTGGTGCGGATGAACGAAGGGCGGACGCGGCTGAACGCGTTCGCGGCGTACGACAACGCGGTCGATCCGCTGGCGATCGGGAACGTGGACCGCGATTTGAACGGCTACACGCCGAACGACACGGGGATGGACGAGGCGGGCGCGGGTGCGTTCCTGCGGCAGGCGCTGGGGGAGGAGGCGTGGGTGCAGGGATACTACCTCTGGAAGCACGACACGGCCTGGCGCGACGGGACGGGGACGCGGCACGAACACGAGGACATCCACACCGTCGGGGCGCGCGGACGGATGCCGCTGCCGGGAATCGACGGGCTTTCGGCGTCGGCGGAAGTGGCGGGGCAGTGGAGTCCGGCGAGCGACGAGGACCGGCGCGCGATGATGGCGGCGGCGGGCCTGCAGCAGGCCTTCCCGGATGCGGCGGGCAAGCCGTTCGTGGGCGTGCAGGGGCTGTACCTTTCGGCGGACGACCCGGACACGGATGCGAACGAGGGGTGGAATCCGCTCTGGGCGCGCTACCCGTGGATTTCCGAACTGATGATCTACGCCTACGACGCGGACGGGGCGGGACTCTGGCAGAACCTTGCCTACGGATGGCTGGAGGCGGGCTTCGCGCCGGCGAAGGGCCAGAAGGTCAAGGCGTCGGTCGGCTACCTTTCCGCGCCGGAAGCGGACGGGGCGGGCGGCGGGCACGAACGCGGTTGGCTGGCGATGGTGCGCTACGATTTCCCGCTGTGGGCGTCGAAGGCCCGCGAGGGGATGAAGGTCTACGGGCACCTGCAGGCGGAAGGCCTCAAGCCGGGCGACTACTACGCGGACGAAGACCGGGTGGGCTTCTTCCTCCGCTGGGAACTGACGTTCGCGTTCTAGCGATGAAACAGGCACTCGTCGCCATCGTCGGCCGCGCCAACGCGGGAAAGTCGTCGCTGCTCAACGCGGTGCTGGGGGAAACCGTGACCATCGTCTCGCCCGTGGCGCAGACCACGCGGCGGCCCGTGCGCGGCGTGTTGACGGAGGAGGGGACGCAGCTGGTGTTCACGGACACTCCCGGCATCCGCGCGGCGACGCACGCGCTCGGTTCGCTCCTCAACCGGACGGCGCGCGGGCTCGTGACCGGGTCGGATGCGGTCCTGCTCGTGGTGGACGGTTCGCTCCCGCCGCGGCTGGAGGACCGCGGCTGGATGGCGCGGTTGGCGAGGGACGAAGTGCCCGTCCAGGCGTTGCTCAACAAGTGCGATTTGGGCTGCCGCGAAGCGGAGTACCGGGCGGCGTGGGAGGAAACGCTCGCGGAACTGCGGGAGCGCGACCCGGCGCTCGCACCGCCGCCGGTGGTCTGGCGGCGGGTTTCGGCGAAGACGGGCGAGGGCCTGCCAGAGCTGCTGGAGACCCTGCGCGCCGCGGCGGTCGAGACGGAAACACCGCGCTACGATCCGGAAACGCTGACGGACGACCCGCGGCCGTTTTTCATCGCCGACGTCGTGCGCCAGCAGCTCAACGCGCGCTTGGCGGACGAATTGCCGCACGCCTGCGCGGTGGAGACGGTGAAAATCGCGGACGCGCCGGACAAGGTGTCGGTCGAGGCGACAATCTACGTGGAAAAGCCCTCGCAGCGGCCCATCGTGATCGGCCAGAAAGCGCGGGGCATCCGGGCCATCCGGCGCGCGGCGGAAGCGGAGCTGGGGGAAATCTACGGGAAACCCCACGAACTCTCGCTGTGGGTGAAGGTGGAGCCGAACTGGAGCCGCAACTACTGGATGCTCCGCCGCCTCGGCTATCTTCCGGGGTAGGGCGGCGGACCGATTTGGGTGATGCGGAACGGGTGGGAGGGGCACCGTCCCCGGTGCCCGTCGTATGGCGGAATGGTTCGGACCGGAATGGTAGGGGCCGACCGCCGGGCGGCCCGTTGCAACGCAAGAATTGTTCTGCATTGAAAGCCATGAAAACCGCTTCGCGGACATGGGAAACGGGAAAGAAACTACAAGAATGTCAAGAAAGCCGCACCCCGCAGAAAAGCGGATAGACTGTTGCTTGGACAAGTCCAGAGTGGTTTTCAGAATAATGTGGCCGATTCCTTGGGAGGTGCGGCTTTCAGCCGCGCCAATCAGTTTGGGCGCGACAAGAATGTCGCACCCCCCAGCCTTGCGTCCACATGTTTTCGAAAACCGCTCTAGGATGCCTAGGAGGGCAAGGCGGGGGAATTGGCAAAAGCGCGGCCCGGACGGAACCGGGCCCTCCCCGTCAGGGGCAAAGCGTTCCGGCATGCAACGGGCACCGAGGACGGTGCCCCTCCCCGTCGGTTACAAAGCGTTCCGGCATGCAACGGGCAACGGGGACGGTGCCCCGGAAAACAAGTTTGGTGGTTTGGTAGTGCGACAGTGCTACGGAGGCGGGACCTGGCGGTCAGGTTTTTTTGGGGCGGCGGGAGGATTTGCGGGGGGAGGCGGGTTTGGAGGGGTCGGCGGGGGGACGGGGAGCGCGGGGAGGGGGGAGGGAGAGGGCGGTGGCCTTGGCGGCGTAGTCGGGGATCTGGGCGGCGTAGGCGGAGGCGAGGCGTTTGATGGCCTGGATCTGGCGGGGGGTGAGGTGGCGGGTTTCGGCGTACTGGGTGCGGATGGAGTCGTAGAAGTCGTGGTCGTCCCACGTGCGTCCGCGGCGTTCCTGGGGGGGATTCCACGCGACGTTGGCGAAGAGGGCGAGGACGGCTTCGATCTGTTCGCGGGGGACGGAGGGTGCGTCGGCGGGGGCGTCGATGCCGAGGGCGGCGACGCGAGCGGGGCCGTCGGGGATGGAGGGGAGGTAGCGGTGGATGATGCGGACGAGGAGCTTGTCCTGGGCTTCGGTGAGGGGGCGTCCGGCGGCGATCTGCTGGCGGAGGGACTGGGTGAAGACGGCGTCGTCGAAGGTGCGTTTGCCGACCTTGCGGGGCGGGGCGAAGGCCACGCCTTCGAGGAGGGCGAGGCGGCGGCGGGCGCCGTCGAGGGCGGCTTCGGGGGCCGGGGCGGCGGTGCCGGGGGCGTCGGGTTCGGCGAGGCCGGCGGCGGCGCGGGCTTCGGGGGGAATCTGGGCGAGGTAGCCGGCGGCGATGCGCTGGAGGGCGTCGAACTGGCGGGGGGAGACGGGGCGGTCGCCGTCGGCATACTGGGCGCGGACGGAGTCGACGAATTTCTTGTCGGAGTAGACGCGTTTGCCGATGGTGACGGGGGGGCGCCAGGCGGTGACGTGGGAGAAGGCGTCGAGGACGGCCTTGACGGATTCGCGGGAGGCGTCGGGGCCGCGGGCCTGAGCGAGCCACTGGCGGAGGCGGTCGTAGAAGTCCTGCATCATGTCGCGCCAGGAGAGGGAGCCTTCCTCGATTTTGTCGAGTTTTTCTTCCATTCCGGCGGTGAACTGGACGTCGAAGAGGGGGGCGAGGGCCTTGAGGAGGAAGTCGGTGGCGTCCATGCCGAGGGGGGTGGGGACGAGGGTGCGTTTTTCGCGGACGGCGTATTTGCGGCCGAGGAGGGTGGTGATGATCTGGGCGTAGGTGGAGGGGCGACCGACGCCGTTTTCTTCGAGGGCCTTGACGAGGGCGGCTTCGGTGTAGCGGGCGGGGGGCTGGGTTTCCTTGCGGTCGCGGAGCCATTCGACGGGGTCGAGGGGTTCGCCGACGGCGAGGGGGGGGAGTTCGTCGATGTCGGCGTCTTCGTCGTCGGCGCCGTCGGGGGCGTCGGGGGCGGCTTCGCGGCGGGGGCGGCGGATTTCGGCGGCCTTCATCCAGCCGGGGAAGAGGATGTCGGTGGCGGAGGCGCGGAAGAGGGGGGAGCCGGGGAGGGTGGCGCCGGAGGGGTCGAGGGGTTCGACGAGGGCCTGGCGCTGGGCGAGGCGGGCGGGGGCCATCTGGGAGGCCATGAAGCGGCGCCAGACGAGGGCGTAGAGGCGGAGTTCGTCGCCGGAGAGGATGCCGCGGAGGGAGTCGGGGGTGCGGGCGGGGGAGGTGGGGCGGATGGCTTCGTGGGCTTCCTGGGCGTTGGCGCGGGATTTGAAGCGGTTGGGGGTTTCGGGGAGGTATTCGGGGCCGTAGAGCGAGGGGATGAGCCCGCGGGCGGCGTCCTGGGCTTCGCGGGCGATGTTGACGGAGTCGGTCCGCATGTAGGTGATGAGGCCGACGTGGCCTTCGGCGCCGAGTTCGATGCCTTCGTAGAGGGTCTGGGCGACCTTCATGGTGCGGGAGGCGGACATGCCGAAGGCGGAAGAGGCGGCCTGCTGGAGGGTGGAGGTGATGAAGGGGGGCGGGGCGCGGCGGACGGATTCGCGGACGGAGAGGTCGGCGACGCGGAGGGAGCAAGGGGCGAGGGCGTCGGAAAGGGCCTTGGCGCGGGCTTCGTCGCGGAGGCGGGAGGCGGGGGCGCCGTCGAGTTTCCAGAGGCGGAGGAGGAAGGGGGCGGCGGGGGTGGCGCGCTTGGCGGCGCGGACGGCGACGACCCAGTAGGGTTCGGGGACGAAGTCGCGGATGGCCTTTTCGCGCTCGCAGAGGAGGCGGAGGGCGACGGACTGGACGCGTCCGGCGGAAGCGGCGCCGCGGACGTTGCGCCAGAGGAGGGGGGAGACCTTGTAGCCGACGACGCGGTCGAGGATGCGGCGGGCCTGCTGGCTGTCCACGCGGCGGAGGTCGATTTCACCGGGGTGGGCGATGGCGTTGCGGATGGCGGAGGCGGTGATTTCGTTGTAGGTGATGCGGTGGAACTTGGGGTAGTCGGCGGGGGACTTGGCCATGGCGGCGCGGAGGTGCCAGGCGATGGCTTCGCCTTCGCGGTCCGGGTCGGGGGCGAGCAGGATGCAGTCGGCCTTTTCGGCGGCGGCGCAGAGTTCCTTGAGGGTCTTGGCGCGGGAGGCGATGGGAACGTATTCGGGTTCGAAGCCGTGGGCGAGATCCACGCCGAGCTTCTTTTCGGGGAGGTCGCGGACGTGGCCCATGGAGGCTTTCACGACATAGTCGCGGCCGAGGATGCGGTTGATGGTCTTGGCTTTGGCGGGGGATTCGACGACAACGAGCGTTTTCACGGGTTTTCCTTTCGTTCGGTGGGTTGTTCAAGGGGTTGCGGGCGGCGGCGGGACGAGCTTGCCGATGTCGGCGGCGAGGGCGAGACGGCGGCCGGGGAGCATTTTGACGAGGCGTTTCATTTCCATCTGCATGGCGAGGACGGTGACGCGGGAGGCGGGGAGGCCGGTTTCGCGGATGACTTCGTCGATGGGGCGTTCGGGGGTCTGCCAGAGGGCGCGGAGGATGGCGGCCTCGTCGGGCGGGAGGGGGGCGGCGGCGCGGGGGTCGAGGGCGCGTTCGGCGTCGGCGGCGGCGGACGGAGGGAAGAGGAATTCGAATTCTTCCAAGATGTCGCGGATGTCCTGGACGAGGCGGGCGCCCTGCTGGATGAGGCGGTTGGGGCCGCGGGAGCCGTCGGTGTCGATGCGGCCGGGGAGGGCCATGAGGGCGCGGTCCTGTTCGAGGGCGAGGGCGGCGGTCTGCATGGCGCCGCTGTTGAGGCCGGCTTCGACGACGAAAACGGCCTTGGAAAGGCCGGAGACGATGCGGTTGCGGTAGGGGAAGGTGACGCGGTTGGGGGAGAGGCCGAGGGAAAATTCGGAAAGGACGGCGCCGTTGGCGGCGATTTCGTCGCCGAGGGCCCGGTTTTCGGGGGGGTAGAAGCGGTCGAGGGCGCCGCCGAGGACGGCGAGGGTGCGGCCGCCGGCCTTGAGGGCGCCGCGATGGGCGGCGGTGTCGATGCCGCGGGCGAGACCGGAGACGACGGCGAAGCCGGTTTTGGCGAGCTGGTAGGCGAAGCGGTCGGCCTGGGAAATGCCGTAGTGGGTGGCCTGGCGGGTGCCGACGATGGCGATGGCGCGGGCGTCTTCCGGCAGGAGGGTACCGCGGACGTAGAGGCAGAGGGGCGGGTCGTGGATGGTGCGGAGGGGTTCGGGGTAGCCGGGATCGAGGGGGGTGACGATGCGCGCGCCGAGGGCGGCGGCGCGTTCCTCCTCTTCGGCCGGGTCGATGGTGCCGCGCGCGGCGACGATGGCCGAGGCGACCTTTTCGCCGATGCCGTCGGCGGCGAGGAGGGCGGGGTAGTCGGCGGCGAGGACGTTTTCGGGCGAGCCGAGGGCGTCGCAAAGGCTCCGGAGGCGCCGGGGACCGATGCCTTCGATGCGGTTGAGGACGATATAGGCTTCGCGGGGTGTCATGGGAAAACGCGGACCGCCGGGGGCAACGGCGACATGCGGGGGTGGTATATAGCCCCCGGAGCCGGAAAAGTCAACCGCGGGCGCGGGCGTCCCGTTGCCGGAACCGGCCCAAAAATCAAGGAACGCGCGTTCCGTCAAGGCGTCGCGGCGCGGACGCGGTAGAAGACCGTTCCCGCCGGGAGCGCCTGGGGGTCGGGCAGCCGCACGGATTCGCCCGTGCCGACCGTTTCGGAACCTGCGACGGGGGAGAAAGAGTCCTCGTCGTGGAGAGCAGTCGCCCGCTGGAGGGAGTAGCGGAGATTTTCGAATGTGTCCACGGAGACGGAAATGTCGTCGGTGGCGGGGTCGATTTGCACGTCTTTCGCCTCGGGCGGCACCAAGGACAACGAAAACTCGCCTTCCGTCGCGCCTTCGGGGAGGCCCGCGAAGGCGGCGCCGGGGACGGGAAGGCCGTTGAAGGAGACGGCGAAGGTCGGATCGTCGGTTAGGTCGCTCACGACGAGGGGCGCGCCGGAGCCGTCGGGGGTGAGGACGTAGGTGCCCGCGATGTTGTCGATGGTGCCGCCGGTGCAGAGTCCGGCTTTGGCGATGTCGCGGACGAGGGTCAGCTTGTTGTCGCGGCTGTCGAAGCGGAAGGTGTAGTAGTCTTCGGCGGTGAGCCGCAGGGTGCAGGTGTTGGAGGGGGCCAGCTGCAAGCGGTCGCAGGCGTCGGTGACGAGAGTGCCGCTGCCGTGGCGGACGTTCGCGACGGCGATGCTGAAGGCGGCTTGCCCGGCCGGGCATTTGCGCGTCAGGGTGTAGATGCCGGGGTCGTCGGTCTTGGTGAAGGGCTCGGAGACGGTCTCGCCGCCGGCGGTCCATTTGAGTTCGACGGCGGAGGTGGCCAGGGAAAGGGTGTCGCGGCGGTTGTAGGTGGCGTCGATGGTGCCGTTGGGGCGCTTGACGATGGTGAGGGTGCGGTAGGTGCCGTCGCCGTTCGCGGCGCCGAGGAGGGCGGTCGCGCCGTCGGGGGCGGCGGGGTCGATGGCGACGGCGCTGCCGGCGAGGGTGAGGAATCCGGGGTCGGTGGCCGGGCCGGCGACGAGGGTGCCGTCGAGGTTGACGGTGAAGTTCGTGACGGTGCCGGAGAGGCGGACGACGGCGCCGGCGGCGGCGAGTCCGCCCGCGGCGTTGCTGTTGGTGGCGTTGTTGGCGTGGAGGGTGATCGTCCCGGCGAAGGCGTCGCGCGGGAGGGCGACGGTGTTGTTTTCGAGCTTTTGGGCGTTGGAGGGGAAGCGGATGACGGGATCGACGGCGTTGCCGCCGGTGGCGGTGAAGGAGCTGTTCCAGCCGAGATTCGAGATGTATTCGATGAACTCCGCATGTTCGGCGGGGTCGAGGACGGTGGAGGTGGCCGCGGAGCCTCCGACGGGATAGTAATGCAACGTGTTCGAGGTCGAATCGAAATACAGCCGTCCGGCCCGGGTGAGGTAGCGCGAGCCGGTAGCGGGGTCGAGAATGCGGTAGGTCCCGGCCGCCAGCACGGAGGGCACGGCGATCGGCGCGGCGACGGCGCCATCCGGCGCGGCAAGGAGGTACTCGGCGATGGGCTTGTGCTGGAGGGCGATGTTGAGCTCGTCCCACGCGTCGGAGAGTTCGAGCTCGACGGTGACGGCGCGTCCGCCCGGCATGACCTGGGTCTTGTTGCGGGAGGCGTCGCCGGTGACGAGGATGCGGGTGTTGGCGGCCTTGAGGGCGGCACCGGTCATGATGCGGGGGTTGGCGATGCCGGAGAGCCAGGCGGGAGCGGGGGTGGTGCGGGCGCCTTCGGCCTCGCGGGCGACGAGGTCGCGGTAGACTTCGTCGAGGGTCTTGCCGGAGGAACGGACGCCGTCGGTGTCGGCGAAGTAGTAGGCGAACGCGCGCATGGCCATGGGGCGGCGGGCGTTGGATTCGAGGTCGCCGGCGAGGGCTTCCTTGCTGCGGTAGAGGGTGGCCAGCGCCGCCGCGACGGGCGGGGTGACGAGGATGGTGCGCTCGGTTGCGGCGTGGTCGGCGGTGGGGGCGCCGCCGAGGCCGCCGAGGTTCTTCTCGGTGGCGTCCCAGGCGACGAGTTTCATGATTTCTTCGGGCCAGTCGGTGGCGGGGGTGGAGTTGTTGCCCCACATGTCGAAGGAGGTCATGGTGACGGTGTTGTCGTCGAGCGCGTATCCCTGCTGGACGTGCCAAGGCTGCCAGCCCGCCGCGAGGCAGGCTTCGTCGTCCTCGGAGAAGACGAGGGCCTGGACGGTGCCGAAGGCGCCGCCGCGGTTGGGGGGGAGTCCGGCGAGGTTGACGAGGGCGAGTTCGATGAAGCGGGCGAGGGCGATGTTGACTTCTTCGGTGGTCATGCCCTGTTCGTGGTCGACGCCAATCTGGCGGGCGGCGGGGCCGTTGACGAAGGCGAGGGGGACGCGGCGGCCGGCGGCGAGTTCGGCGAGGTAGGCGTCGTCGCCCAGCGCCTTGACGATGGCGATGCAGAGGGGCAGGTGGTCGGCGGTGCATCCGGCCATGACGGCGTTGGCGGCGACCTGCCAGGCGGTGGCGGGGCGGCCGCCGGGCGCGGCGACGACGGCGTCGGGGGCGTACGGGGTGTAGCGCATGAATTTCTCGACCTTGACGGTGGTGGGCGGCACGACGGGGAGCCCGTCGGTCTCGCCGGCATCGTCGTAGAAGGCCTGGACTTCGTGCCACGCGCCGGTGAAGACGACGGCGGCGCCGGTGGCGGGGACGTTGCAGGGCGAGACGACCTTGAAGCGGTTGCTGTCGGGTTCGAGGCAGTCGCAGTCGTCTTCGGAGCATTCGAGGTCGTCGTAGTGGCCGTCGAAGTCGTCGGCGTAGCGCGCCGCGGCGGGCGGCGGCGGGAGGAGCGCGGCGAGCAGGAGGGCGGCCAGGGCGGGGGACAGACGCGAAATCGGATTCTTTTCCATGGTTGCTCCTCCTTCAGTTGGCGGCCAGCACGTGGTTCGCGAGCGGGGCGTAGCCGCGTTCGGCGGCGAGGGCGTCCCAGTCGGCGGGGAAGGACACCTTGTAGGACGCGCAGTCGCCGCCGGGCATGACCTGCACGGCTGCGGCGGCGCCGCCGCCGGTGACGACGATGCCGGTGTGGCCCTCGTCCATGGTCTGGACGCGGTCGATTTGCGCGAACGGCACGATGGGCGCGAGCCAGGGCGGCGGGGCCTCCTGCGTGACGATGTCGGCCTCGACGTTCTCGGTCTCCTCGCCGTTCTTGAGGGCCTCGTAGTATTCGTCGAAGGTCCGGTTCAGGTGGATTTTGCTGCCGGTGTTGGCCCAGTAGTGGGCGTAGGTGCGCATCCAGAGCGGGCGCGACGCGGCGGCGATCAGCGCGCGCTCCAGGTCGCCCTTGCCGGGGCATCCGGCGGCGAGGATGGCGGCGGCGGGCTCGCTCACGAGCACCATGCGCGGCACGCGCGGGTTCGTGTTGCCGAGGGCGTTCTGCTGCTTTTCGGTGACTTCCCACGCGAGCAACTGCACCGCCTCCGCGGGGTCGCCGGTGCCGATGGCGACGGGATTGCCCCAGGTCATCGTGGAGCCGCAGGTCACCACGCTGTCGGCGTGTGCGAAGCCCTTGCCGACGTGGTAGGGTTCCCAGCCCAAGGCGAGGCAGGCGCGCTCGTTTTCGGCGAAGGCGAACGGCAGCATGTAGCCGAACGTCCCCATGCGGTTCTCCTTGATCTTGTAGCCCGCGAGGTTCAGGAACGCCAGCGACACGAAGCGCCCGAGCCGCTTGTTCGCCTTCTCGTTGATCATCCCCGCGCCGTCGGCGATGCCGAGCTGGCGGGCGACGGGGCCGCCGACCAGCACGTAGGGCGTCCAGGCGTGTGTGCTCTGCAGCGGCTTGTAGAAATCGCCGTTGGCCATGCAGCGCACGATGGCGACGCACAGCGGCATGTACTCCGGAGGACACCCCGCCATGATCGCGTTGACCGCCACCTGGTAGGCCATCACCGCGCGGTTCGCGGGCGGCACCGGCAGCACCTCGCCGTTGCGTTGGCAGACATAATCCTGCTCGGCGAGGCCCGCGTAGCGGAGGTAGAGCTGCACTTTCGCGTCGGTGGGCGGCACGACGGGCAGGCCGTCGGCCATCTCGTTGACCTTGTAGAACTCCTGGACGCGCTGGTAGGAGCCGGTGAAGATGCGGTCGTCGTATTTCTGGCTGCCGACCGCCGCCGCGATCTCGTCGATTTCCTCCTGCGAGATGGGGGTCGTAAGTCCCCGCACCACCTGGTCGTAGAGGATTTCGCGGGCCTTCCACTGCTGCGTCGCCGTGTCGTCCGAGGCGAACGCGCCCGGATACGCCGCGGTCCGCACCACCGGCACCCCGCGGTTGTAGCCCGTGGACTTCACCTGCGCGATGAACGACTCCGCGCCCACCACCACCGCGGGGATTCCGATCACCTCCGCGGCCAGCCCGTTGCCCGTCTCCTTGACCGTGCAGATGCCGCACCCGCAGTTGCCGGAGATTACCGCGTCCACGCCGTACTCGACGAGCTTGCGCTGGAACTCCAGCGTCTGCGCGCTCGGGTTGATGGGATTGTACGACCCGCCCTTGCCGATTTCCTCCATGAAATAGATTTTGCAGCCGAAGTCGCGGATCAGCATGTCCCGCATCACCGCGTGCGTCACCGACGCCGAAAAACTGCCGCCCACCATCGCGATCGTCTTGCCCTGCAGCGTATCCAGCCGCGGCGGCTGCACGATCATCTCCACCGTCGAGCCCGTCGGCACCGGAGAGACGATGTCGAACGCGTTCTTCTCCGGCTCCAGGCTCCCGCCGCCGTCCACCACCTTGAACGTCGCGACGTAGTTCGACGAACTGTTCGAGTCCCACGTCCCGAGCGACTCGTCCACGAACCACACCGCCAGCGTGTGCCGCCCCGCCGGCAGCCCCGACAGGTCCACCTCCACCGGCGCCCACCCCGTCCCGCCCGTCTGGAACTTCTTGTTCTGCCCGACGTCCGAATTGAACGCCAGCGGCACGAACGTCGTGCCCGCCCCGTCGATCTCGTACCCCATCTTGACCGTGTCCCCGCCGCCCCCGCCGTACACCTGCGTCTGCCCGCCGAAGCTGATCGACGACACCGCCCCCAGGTACGCCCCGTCGAACGCCCCCCCGTCCGGATGCCACCCATTGATGTCCGAATTCCCGCAATGGAACCACGTCCCGTCCACGTAGATTGCCGAATCCCCGATCCAGTTGTCGGCGGCCGCGGCCAGCGGCAGTGCCAGGAACGCGGCGATGGAACACCATCGGGCAAGAGAACGTTTCGCGGCAAACTGGTGGGTTTTCATTGGGCGGCTTCCTTTCTTGTCCAAACGGAGGGGCGGGTTTTGTTGGGGGTGGCGGGGAAAGTGTCGTTTCCGGTTCCGCCGCCGGGGCGGGAAAAGCCGGGGCGGCCGTCCGGGCGGGAGGGGCGTTGGCGCGGCGGGGCGGGCCGGGTGCCGGACGCAGCGGCGGGCGGCGGGGCGGGCGCGGCCTCCATTGGGAGGAGGAATTCGGCGAGCGGAGGATAGCCGCGTTCGGCCATGAGAGCGTCCCAGTCCTCCGGCAACTCGATCTTGACGGTGGCGAAGCCGCCGCCGGGCACGCAGAGGGCCTTGTTGCGCGAAGGGTCTCCGGTCACGAGGATGGCGCTTTTGCCGGGTTCCATCGCGGGGACGGTTTCCATCCGTTCCGCGCCCGTCCAGGCGAGCCAGGGCGGGGTTGGCGTTTCGCCGGCGCCTTCCTGGGAGGCGATGCGGCGCTCGTGCTGGCGGAGGGGGTATTTCGCCGGGTCGAAGGCGCTGCCGGGATTGCCCCAGTAGTTGGCGAAGGCGCGCTGGGCCAGCGGGATGCGGGCGGTTTCCTCCAGCGCGCGGGCGAGGGCGTCCTTCGAGGGATAGGTCCGGGCGAGGTCGCGGGCGACGCCGGGCGTCACGAGAAAAACGCGGTAGGTGCAGGGCATGCCGCTGGCGACGGCCATCTGCGACTTTTCGACGGCGTCCCACGCCATCATGTCCTTGATGCGGGCGCCGTCCGCCGTGGCGGGGACGAGGTTGTTGCCCCAGTTGATGGCGGAGGCGGCGGTGAGGGTGGAATCGCCGGGGGCGAAGCCGCGCTGGACGTGCCAGGGCCGCCATCCGGCGGCGATGGCGGCGGCTTCGTCTTCCGCGAGGCACCAGGGCATGAGGTAGCCGAAGGTGCCCATGCGGTTTTCCTTCACGCGGTAGCCGCCGAGGTTGAGCATGGCGAGGTTGAGGAAGCGCCCGAGGACGGCGTTTTTCGCCTCGGAAATCTCGCCCTGGCCGCAGTCGAAGCCGAGCTGGCGGGCGACGGGGCCGTTGAGCCAGCAATAGGGGGTCCAGGCGTGCGTCGAGGCGAGGGTGCGGCGGAAACCGCCGTCCTTCATCGCCTCGACGAAGGCGAGGAGGAGGGGCATGAACTCCGGCGGGCAGCCGGCCATCACGCCGTTGACCGCGACGTGGCGCACGGTCACTTCGCGCTGGGCGGGCGGAATCGCGCCGAGCGGGTGCTCCGGCGGGAGGTCGGTGAAGCGCAGGAATTCCGCGACGGCTTCGACGGTCGGCGGGACGACGGGGAGGCCGTCCGTCCAGCCGGAATCGAGGAAAATGCGGCGGATTTCCTCCGCTGTGCCGGTGACGAGGGCGTCGCCGCTTGCCCGCGCGGGGGGGGCGGCGGGGGACGGGGCGGCCTCCAGCAGGGCCGCCCGGACCTGGGGCCAGAGGATGTCGCGGGTGTTGGCGAGGAGTTCTTCGCGCGTGTGGCTCGCGAAGGCGCCGGGATATTCCGCGACGCGCAGGTCCGACAGACCCGCGGCGGCCGCCGCGTTCCGGGCCTGGTTCACGAAGCCGGGGGCGGCGATCATGACCGAGGGGATGCCGAGGACTTCGGCGGCGATGCAGGAGCCGGTCTCCTTGGGTGTGCAGAGGCCGCAGCCGCCGTTGCCGGAAACGACGGCATCGACCCGGAATTCCTTGAGTTTCCGCTGGAATTCGTCTTTCGCGCGGCGGACGACGCCGGGGCGCGGGTAGGGGCCCGCCGAGCCGATTTCGTCGAGGAGGAAAACCTTGGCCGTGGGGTGCGCGGCGAGGATGAGGCGCTTGAGTTCGGGGTGGGTGACGTTCGCCATGAAGCTGCCGCCGACGAGGGCGATGGTCTTGCCGTCGAGGGTGTCGAGGCGCGGGGCGGGGGCGATGGGCGGGACGGCGGATTCCGGCACGGGCGGGAACACCGCGAGTTCCGCTTCGGCGGAAGCGGGGAGGGGGCAGGATTCGTCGGGGCATTCCTGCGCGGATGCGGCCGCGGCGCAAAGGGCCGCCAGGGCGAAGAAAAGGATTTTTCCGGGCAACGGCATGGGGGAACTCCTGTTCGGGGTTGGGGCGTTGCTACGGGAAACGGCCGAGCGGGCGGTTTTATTGCAGCGTGAGGAAAAAAATTGGCGGGCGGGGATGGATTTTGCCAAGAATCGGCAAAAAAAGGGGCGGTTTTGCCAAGAATCGGCAAACCGGCGGTTCGCCGCAAAACGCCCGGGGGGAAGCGGGAATCAGGACCCGGGGGGCGGCGGGGGCGGGCCGGGGGCGTCTTCGTCGTCGGGGAGGAGGAAGGGCTCGGCGGAGGGGACGGAAAGGACGGAGCCGGGTTCGTAGGACTCCATCACCTCGAGGAAAAGGGGTTTGTATTCGTCGAAGACCTCGGGGGGAGCGGCGAACTGGATGTGGTGCATGAGGTCGCCGGTGACGAAATCGATGAAGAGGACCTTGTTGCGGTAGAGGCGGGCTTCGCGGAGGATGACGCGGCGGGGGCCGATGTAGGAGAAGGCCATGCGGGAGTTGGCCTGCATTTCGCGTTCGATGCGCTGGAGGCGGCGCCAGAGGCGGCCTTCGGTGGCGCCGGGGGAGTAGGTGGTCTGGATGCAGAAATCCATGCCGAGAGGACCGTCGAAGGCGGCGTCGAAGATGCCGAGTCCGGCCTTGGCGCGGGGTCGCCAGCCGTACGGAGGTTCGACGGAGAAATGGCCGTCGGGGGAGGTGTAGCGGGGTGCCTTGCCGAAATTGGCGGCGATTTCGGGAGCGAGGCCGCGGGTGCGGATGCCGGAGGCGCGGCGGAAGCGGTTCCAGAGGGAGGCGTCGCCGGCGGCGGCATCGGAGGAGACGCGGCGGAGGTCGGCGGCGAGGGCAATGAGGCAGAGGACGGCGAAGACGAGTCCGCCGATGCGGAAGAAGGAGCGGCGGCGGTCGCGGGCGCGTTTTTCGATTTCGTCGCGGCGGCGCTGGCGGGCGAAGGCGGCGCGGGCGGCGGCGGTGCCGTCGGCGGTGGAGGTGCGGAGGCGGGAGGGGGGCGGGGCCTGGATGCGGGGGCGGGGGGCGCGGGAGGGGGGGGGAGGGGTGTCGGGGGAATCGGTCAGGGGGC
>Ga0310786_10005327_pt1 | contig 17532 bp, 9 predicted proteins | sample AusTroGonzalo_MG_FD_203881 | JGI IMG/M metagenome (GOLD analysis project Ga0310786, IMG submission 203881) | Bovine rumen microbial communities from tropical cattle in Woodstock, Queensland, Australia - Gonzalo_03 (v2) (version 2) | ecosystem: Host-associated > Mammals > Digestive system >... | reverse complement strand
CGCCAGCAGCCGGCTTTTCAGCATACGGCTTGAGGGCTTCGGTCACCATCACCGGACCGAGGTCGGAACCGCCGATACCGATGTTCACCACGTACTTGATGGACTTGCCGGTGTGGCCCTTCCACTTGCCGGTACGCACGAGCTTGGTGAATTCTTCCATGTGCTTGAGCACAGCGCGAACTTCAGGCATTACGTCCTTGCCATCGACGCAGATCGGATCGTTACCCTTGTAGCGGAGAGCAGTGTGGAGCACGGCGCGCTTTTCGGTGGTGTTAATCTTTTCGCCGGCGAAATACTTCTTGCGCATTTCTTCGAAGTTGGCAGACTTCAGGAGGTCCTGGAGCTTGGCCATGGTTTCGTCAGTGATGATGTTCTTGGAGTAGTCCAGGAAAAGGCCGCAGGCTTCGGCGCTGAACTTGTCGGCACGAGCCGGGTCCTTTGCGAAGAGTTCCTTCATGTGCCAGGTCTTGGCGACTTCGGCGTGGGCTTCAAGTGCCTTCCATTCCGTAGAATCTGTCAGTTTCGACATAGATTAATCCTTTCCGCTGCGCGGTTATTTGTTGCGAGAGTAAATTTAGAAAAATTTTTATATACATTTAGAGTCATGGATACTTCAATTCTTGATAAAGCGATTGTTTTCGCGGTAAAGGCGCACGAAGGTGCAGAACGCAAGGGGAAGGGCTTCCCGTACATTGTCCACCCGATGGAGGCGGTCTCGATTGCCGCTACCATGACTAACGACCAGGAACTTCTGGCCGCTGCGGCTTTGCACGATACCGTAGAAGATACGGAGGTCACCCTCAAGGACGTGGAACGGGAATTCGGCAAGCGTATTGCTGAACTTGTGGAAGCGGAATCGGATATTGAATTTGAAGGCAAGAGCCGCCAAGAAAGTTGGCGACTTCGCAAGGAAGAGGCCATTGAACGCCTCTCTGTGGCTGACAACAATGTGAAAATGGTTGCGCTTTCGGACAAATTAAGCAATATCCGCGCCATCTATCGCGACTACCAGGCGATTGGCGACAAGGTGTGGGACCTGTTCTGCGTCAAGGACAAGGCTTCGCACGAATGGCATTTCCGCGGGCTCGCTCGTGCGCTTGCTAGCCTCAAGGGAACTTTCGCTTACGATGAATTCGTCGATACCATTGAAAAAGTGTTCAAGAAGTAAGGTGTGTCATGGACGCAGAGAAGAAGGAATATAAGTTACCGCCTAAGGAATCGCTGATTCTGGAAGAGTACCGCGAACAGCATGTTGTTTTTGAAAAACTTTTGCGGGTGGTCAAGCGCATCCTTCGCGAAAGCATCGAAGAAAATAAAATCTACATCAACGCCATCGAAGGACGCGTCAAGGCTGAGGACAGCCTTGCGGGCAAGCTCGAACGGAAAGCGGGCAAGTACAACTCGCTTGCCGACTTGACTGATATTTTGGGAGTCCGCATTATCACCTTCTATAGCGACGAGGTTGATAAGGTTGCCGCTTTGGTGGGTCGCCTTTTTGAAATTGACTGGGATAACAGTATTGACAAGCGCAAGATGCACGAAATCCATAGCTTTGGCTACAACTCGCTGCATTACATTTGCCGCTTGCCCAAGGAAAAATACTTTGATCCCGAATATCCGCAAATGAACGAGGTACGTTTCGAGGTACAGATGCGTACGGCCTTACAGCATGTGTGGTCGGTACTCGATCACGATACGGGTTACAAGTCGGGCTTTGAAGTTCCCAAGGAATACCTGCGTAATTTGAATCGCTTGGCAGGCATGTTGGAACTGGTCGATGAACAGTTCTGTGTGATTCGTACGGGGATCAATGACTACCGCCGTCAGGTGCAGTCATTGGTGAGTTCGGGCTGTTTTGACGAAGTTGAACTCAATGGCGACTCCTTCGGCAATTACTTGGAATTGCGTCCCTTTGATTCGTTGAACAAGCGCATCGCCTCTATCAACCAAGCCGAAATTCATGAGACTTCGCTGACTCGCTTCTTGAGTGTATTCGCTTCTTTTGGATTCAAGACATTGGGCGATATCGATAGGCTCATCAAGAGAAATACTGAGGATGCATACCAGCTGGCGGTATTCCAGTTGGCAAATACGGATCTCGATATCATCAACTCTTCGCTTGGCGTTATCTCGCTTTGCTCTGTCCACGTGCTCAAGCAGGGGGGAGGCGTATTTGAGTTGACCCGGTTCCTGGAAACGTTCAACGGTGTATCGGCGAGCAACAAGCACCGTGCCGAGGGTATTTTCCGCGTGGCGCAAAACCTGTCGTTCATGAAGAAATGATTCGTAGACAATAAACAAAAAAAGTCCTCGGCATTGCTGCCGGGGACCTTTTGTTTTTTGAGGGAGTTAATTTTTAGTTTGCCGGAGGCGGAGGAGGCGGGTTACCGTGCGGACCGCCATGAGGACCGTGTTCGCCGTGCGGGCCTTTCTTGTGTTCGCGGAACTTCTTCATCTGTTCCTTGTGGAAGGCGTTGAACTTTTCGAGCTGTTCGGCGGTCAAAATTTTGCCGAGAGCGGCCATTCCGTTAATGCGGTGTTCAAGCAAAGCCTTGTCGGCGTCAAGCACCTTTGCCTTGGCGGCGTTGATGTTTGCTTCATCTCTGCTTTCAAGGGCGGCGCCCAGAGCCTTTTCGGCTTCGTGCTTGTTCTTGCGGAGTTCCTTGAAAATGGAATCACCCTTCACGCGGCTTTCTTCGATGGCCGCCTTCTGTTCCGGCGTCACCTGCAGCAGGGAATCGATGACTTCGAAGTTCGGACCCTTGAATTTCGGTCCGTGACCCTTGTCAAAGTCGCCATGTGGACCCTTGTGGCCATGCTTGGCGCAGTTCGGGCAATGGCAAGGTTGACCGTTCTTTTCGCAAGAACAGGGGAGACCCTTGGTGCAGTCGCAGGGGGCGTTCATCGAGCTGTGTTCGCAAGGGGCGCCTTTTTTGCAGCAGGACATGCCCATGCCGTTACAGCAACAGTCACCTTTAAGTGTTCCCAGGAAAAATCCCAGGGCGAGGGCAAGGATTGCGATACTTGCCGCGAAGAGTTTGTTTCCGTTCATAGTGTTACTCCTTGATTAAATAATTAAATCCGACAGTTTCTTCCAAAGTTTCGAATTCGTCGCTGGTGGAATTCCCGAGACTTTCATACCAGCTCAGGACTTCGGACGATGCGGAATTGTTGATCGAAACGTATTCGGTCGAAACAGAATTTTCTTGTTCGATGTCGCTGGTGAAAGACGGCAAAATCGCGGTCAGACTCACAAGCACAAAGCTTGCGGCCAGCGGAATCGCGCTGTACCAGCTCTTGATAGAGATAATCTTGCTCTTTGCGTTTTCGGCGTCGAGGCGGGCGCAGACTTTGTCCCACGAGTCAGCCCGAGGAGTGAGCCGCTCCATTTTCGAGAAGTCAATTTTATTAGACATGGTTAAGCTCCTTTTTTAACAATTTCCTTGCGCGACTGAGGCGTGCCTTGATGGTTCCTTCGGGCATCCTGTAGATTTCCGCCAGGTCCTTGATGTCCAAGTCCTCGGCGTCTTTGAGCCAGAGCATGCTTCGCGTTTCGGCATTGAGCGTGTTCAGGGCCTTTTCTAAAAGTTCCGGATCGAAATCGCTCGTGTCAAAGTCTTCGTTTTTGCCGAGAGCCTCTTCCACGATGGAGTCCAAGTGTTCTTCTTCGAGTTCGCGGTGGCGCTTTTGCGCCCTGAGCTTCATAAGACATTCGTTGACGGTGAGCCTGTAAAGCCACGTTGCCAGTGCCGATTGCCCCTGAAAACCCTGGATTTTCTTCGGAATCTGCACGAAAATGTCCATCAGAACGTCTTCGGCCTCGTCGCGGTCCTTGAGCATACGGAAGGCAAGGTTCAGCACGTTCGCGCTGTGGGCCTGCCAAAGCAGGCTTAACGCTTCGCGGCTACCGCCCTTAAGGTGTTGAAGAATCACTTTTTCGTCCATTGTACCCTTTAGATGCCCTAAAAGTTGCATCGGTTGCATTTTCTAGAGAAAAATAGGAAAACTCTCATGGGTGTATTCAAAGTGTATTCAAATTTTTGGAATTTAAAAAATAATGTAAAAAACTTGTTTAATTGTAAAAAAAAAAACGCTTTTTGTATCAAATTTATTGACATTGGGGAGCCTGTTGTATAGATTTAGACTTATGGCTCCTATTTTGCAATATCAAGATTTTCGTCGTTATCTACAAGACTTTTACGACTGGAAAAAGCGTACTTCGGCTTTTTCGTGGCGTGATTATTCGAAAATGGCGGGGTTTACCTCGCCGGTGTTCATGAAACAGGTTTGCGAGGGTAAGGCAAACCTCGGGAAAAAGGCCACCGTCAAGGTGGCTGATGCGTTTAAATTTACGGGAATCGAACGGGATTACTTTTTCAATATGGTCTTGTTTGCGCAGGCGAAGACCGATGACAAGAAACATTTCGCTTATGCTGAAATGCAATCTATTGCGAAGGCGAGCAAGGTAAACCTCATCGGGGCAGAGGCGTATCAGTATTATGATTCCTGGGTGCATCCGGTAGTGCGTGAGTTGGCGCCAGCCATGCCGGGAGCCGTACCGAAAGAAATCGCAGGCAAGTGCGTTCATGAAGTCTCTGCGAAAGAAGTGAAGGAATCTATCGATTTCCAGGTCCGTGCGGGAATTCTTAAAAAGACGGATGACGGCAGCTACTTGCAGACGGACAAATTGCTAGGCGGCGATACTCAGTCCATGTCTTTGGCCGTGCGTTCCATGAACCGGCAAATGGCAACCTTTGCGGTAGATGCGCTTGACCGTTTTGCCGCAGATGAACGTTATGTTGCAGGGGTTACCATGGGCGTTTCTAATGATGCCTTTGCAAAAGTTGTCGAGGTCCTGAAAAAGTGCCGCGAACAGGTTTTAGAAATTGTTGCGAACGATGACAAGGTAGATCAGGTGTTACGCCTGAATTTGCAACTGTTCCCTTTGACTCAGAAAATAGAAGGTGTGGGCGATGAAAAGTAAAATGTTTGGAAATGTTGCGCTTTGGCTTGCTTTGTGCGGCGCCTTGTTGGGACTTGCCGCATGTTCTGAAAAATCTACGGCGGGTGCAACCGTAGATGATAATTCTGTGGCAGAAATTTCTGCAGATGAAAAGCTGATTCTAGAACATCAAGTTGATTCTGTCAAGAACTTTGTTGATGGCATACCGGCAGATATTGACGATTATGAAAGGGATACTACCAGGTTCTGGTTCGAAATTAGGTTCAGCGGCGAACATGAAAACTTTTTCGCTTATGAGAATAAAGACCCATATTCTTATTGCTTTGTCAATATTTACCAGTCGGACTTTGGTATGCGAACTATAGAATATCTTCCGATTGGGAATCGCTATACGCGGACATTTTTCTTGACCGCAGATGAACAAGGGCTTGTCTATCATGAAAAATTAGACAATCGTTATTATGACCCAGCTGGTTGTGAAAATGATTTTTTGGACTTTGAAAAAAACTGTCAGAATCGTGGTGGGGACTTGTTTATCCATTTTGTAAACTGCCAAGGTGGAGAACTGCATTTGACTTGTTCAGCATCAATAGGACATTTGAATGGAAGTGTCGAGTCAATTTTGAATGATTACGCTGAAAATATGAAAACAAGGTGCCTGGAGAATCGGTAAAATGAAAAGATTAATGCTAGGAATAATACTCTTTTCTTTGACCGTATGTGCGGGCAAAGAGAAAACCCCGTACTTGCCACCTTACGAACCCCATAGTTCTGTTTCTCCAAGAGTTCAGGAATTTCTGGAATCTTCAAGAAGCCTAGATTGGAGCGTAGATTCGGCTGCTGCAAGCTATGATGCGTTGGGCAGAAAAGCGAAGTTGAATCGTGTTGCGAAAGCCAATACGTTTGTCCTTCGCCAAGCGAGAATGATCGTTCTGGTATCTTCTTTAAATATTCCTGAAAAAGATGAGCGTACTATATCTGCGGAATATCGATATGAAAATGGGACGCGTCATTATTGGCTAAATGGAGAGCCCATTTCTGAAACAGATTATTTCAATAGCATACAGACGAGTCAACCCTTCTATATTCCGAGTTATACAGCATCGTTGACTGCGGATGAAATATATTCATTGCTGAATGGTTCGGAACCGGTTTACATTAGCGAGGTCATGGATGCTGAAGATGCTGCGGTCTATACGCAAATTCTAGATACGACACGCGTGTCTACATGGGCTTTTGCGAATGGCTACAATGGTAGCGGAATCGGGGCATATATTGCAGAAAATGGTTGCCCAAAAACATCTGTAATAAATACGGCTAATTTTGTGCAGACTACTTTGTGTGCTAGTGGGGTCACAAAACATGCGACGTCTATGGTGCGTATTTTCCAGACAACGGCGCCCAATGCTGTTTTGTACCAGTATGCGCAAGGAGAGTCGCCGAATATAGCTTCTTATCCACAAATAGAAATAGGGTTTCACTCCTATTCTGTAAGCGGAGATTCTTTATATAAAATAAATGATTGCGATTTAGATGATTTTGTTTATGCAAATGATATTGCGTCTTTTGTTGCAGCCGGAAACCAAACATCTTCTACGGGGTCTTTTTATGTGACAACCCCGGGAAAGGCTCTAAATGCCATTACGGTTGGGGGTGTTTACCCCTTTACAAACAACTATGAAACATTTTCTCGATGGAAAAATTCAGAGGTAGAAAACCAAAAACCGGAAATAGCAACATACGACTATTTTTCGTTTCCGAATGACGCTCACTTTGTAGATGACTATAATTCTACTTATAACGGAGTGTCTCATGGAACGAGCGATGCTGCTGCCTTTTCTGCAGGTGTTATGGCAGATGTATTGCATCAGCATCCGTTCTTTAAGCATCGCCCTGAAATGGCGAAGGCACTGCTGATTACGGGGAGTACTAAGCAAATTGTCAATGCCACTTCTTTTGATCAAGACAACATTAGTGCGGCGGCAAAGGGAATCCCGTTGTACGATGACTTGGGATGGAATACGCGCTCTAGGTATTGGCGTGGTGCAAATTCCTGTTGCTTTACGGGCGATTCCATTGTATTCATGGAAACGGACATTGTAAAAGATAAAAAGTATCGGATTGCAATTTCTTGGCTTGTTCCTGGAGGGTATGTTTTCCTGAATAAGACGATTTCTCAAGATATCGATTTGTACATAATTCAGGATGGTTTGTATATAGCGCATTCAAACAGCGTAGACAATCCGTTTGAAGCGGTAGAGTTTACAGCGAACTCTAATAGCGATTTGAAAATACGGATAATTCGATATGCAAATTCTGGAGTCGGGAATGTCGCTCTTGGTTATAACTTTTGGTATGAATAAATAATTGGATTTATAAAGAAAAGAAGGAGTCAAATATGTCTCAGGAACCCAATATTTGGTATGTTCGCGGTACAATCCACAATGCGGACGGATCCGTCTTCTACAATCAAGGCCGAATTATGGCATACCATGTAATTCCTCAGAGTGGATGGGAATGGATTGCGGAAGCTGACATTGATTCCAATACAGGTGCTTTTGAACTTGAGTTTCACACAAGCAATTTTCAAAAGCTGGATTTTCCGCCTATTGATCTTCCTAAGTTACAAATTCGCGTAACTGATTATGACAATAATCCTTTGTGGATTTCTGACATCTATACAGCCCCTACGGCAGAAATGAATGTCGGCGATATCGTAGTCAATGGTGGAGCTAATGAGGTATGGAATGTCTGCGGCATAATTTGCGACTCGGACAATTCCCCATATACGGTAGGCAGTATCAAGGTTTTTGACGTCCGGAACGAAGTTGAAAATGAACTTGGTTCATGTCAGTTAAATCAGGAAGGCTTTTATTCTTTCAACTATACGACTGGCATGTTCCAGCAAGGGGATACATCTATTGAAAGGCCAAATCTACTTGTCCGAGTATATTCATCCGATGAATCTGTTGTGCAAAGTATTGAAGGGCCGAATGTAACCACGAATTTTGAAATTATTAATATTGAGGTGTCCGCTCAAGAAGCCGGTGACGATTCCGGTTCTTCGTCGGATTGCGATTGCAAGATATACGGCACAATTAAAAATACACTGAATTATCCGTTAAAAGACAATATTGAAGTTGCCGCATTTTGCCTGTATTATCAAGAGGGGGAGAATGGTTCGTTTGTAAAGGTAATGCTGGGTTCCCCTGTTGTACCGGATGCTTATGGCTATTATGAAATAAAATACAGCTCGTCTAAAATTCCTGCAGGGCTGAAGCTTGACAGCAATGTTGCCTACGGAAAAGATAAGGCTTCTCTCTTCGCAGAAATTCATTATACTGAGGGAGGGACTGGACCATCCAGCAACCTTCCACGAAGTTTTTATTCTGCTCCGCTTGTATTTAACGGTCAATCCTCTCAAGAAATCAATTTTGTTCTTGACCTTGAATCAAGTTGCCGCAATAAGTCGGAATTTGAGAAAATTGATGAATTGCTGAACATTTACTATCAAACGGTAATCGCGTATGACAAAACGATTTTGACGGAACCACATGACAGAATTGCCGAATTCTTGGACGATGTGACGCGTTTGCCTTTGGTTGTTGGTCGCGAAAATTTAGATAAACAAAAAGTTCGTGCGTATTTCAAAGCTTTCCAAATGGCTCATGAAATGCTCTTTGTGAACGTCCTTGACGAAAACAACATTCCTTTGGCTTTGGCTGCGCAATACCTTTATTCTCTTATTCTGAACAATAAGATTGCAGATATATCCTCATTAATTGCTTTGGGATTAGACAAGTGCATAGGGCTTGTAAATGCCGCCCTTGCTGATAATGTTATCAGTTCTACTCTGTCGGCTGAAGAATTTGACGAAAAAATATGGAAAAAATTGCAGACTTCCAAGGAAGTCGTTACAAGACAAGATGACCAACTGTCTCCATTGACATTCTTCTATTTGTTACTGGCAAAGGAATATTGGTTTGGTTCGACGAACAAAAAGCCCAGCTTAGAATTGCTAGATGAGGTGGATTACTCTCGTGTTAGCGTGAATAATCGTTGGAGTGTATGCAAAAGGCGGTTAGAAGATTTTAAAAAAGCGGGGGTTGATTATCACGACTTTATTGCAGATCTCCAAGAAGAAGGATATTCATTTAGTCAGAATGTACTCGATGAAAATACATTTGCTGGTTTGACCTCGGTTTCTGATGATGATTTAGGAAACTTTATAATACTAGAAAAAGCGTGTACGGATTTATTCCTTGGTAAATGTTCGACGCTTTTAAACGTATATATGGATGCGGGGGATGACTATCGTGATTTAATTTGCATATTAGAGGAAAAGCGAAATCAGATTCCTGGGCCTATAACCGACGAAGATCTAGAAGACTTGAAGTTGCTGGTTGAAATCCGTGATTTCTGTGACGGGTGCGCTGATTTAATTTTTGGTCTTTATAATGTAATCAAAACATACGCGATTTGTCTCGATCAAAGTAACCAATCATGGATAAAAAAGCTTGAAGATATTTTTGAACTTGAAAATGAATTTAGGATCGATCATACACTTAGAAAAGACGATGATGAAACATATTTCTGGGGTTATGTCATTGATCAAACAAAAAACCATTACAAAGCTTGGTGTACAAAGGCTCCGCTGGATTTGCCATCCGATTATTTCCCAGGAACAACTGCTAATGAACAGACGCAGATTGCCCTTCGTACATTAAAAAACAGGCTTAGGGAAAAATTTCCTCAAAAGAATTTGACTAATGTCCTTACAGAGAAATTCCCGATTATTCCGAATCCGTATTCTAATATACCGGAAGAAAATTTAACAGAAGAACAAATACATGAAATAAACGAGATAAATGAACAAAATGCTTGGCCTAATCTAATAGCAAAATTGGCGAATGATGCTGCATGGGCTAATTTTGACTTAAACAGTTCCGATTTGGAACTGTTCCTGAAAGTGTCTGCTGATGCCCATGAAGAGGATGACAGCATCCCAAAGGCGGAAGCTAGTGAAGATGAATTTAATAAGATAAAAGCCTTGCAGAGATTATTTAGGTTGACGAATAATCAAGAGGCCGTTGCCTATCTCATCAAGAATGATTTTGATTCTGCGGCCAAAATAGCGCTTATTGATGAAGAACAATTTGTGGCTGAGCACGGGCTTGGCATGGGCGATAAGGAGCTTGCGACCAACATTCATCGTCTTGCCAAGAATTTTGTTGCCAATGCGACTCTCGATGTTGAACGTTACCATGGCAGTCTAAATGAATCTGGAGACAGTATTCTGTCAATTCCACGTGGATTCCAGAGAAATGAGGGTGAAGAAGTCGATCCCAATATCGCCGGCGAGCCAAGTGGAAACGAAGGTCCTTCCGGCATGAGAGGCGTCTTGCGCGGCTCATCTTCAAATTCAAGTAATGTTGCCAAGCAAAGGTTGCAGAACAAGGACTATGCCAACTGGAAAACCTTGTTTAAGAATCTCAATCGTAATCCGGGAACTCAAAACCAGTCTATTTTGAGTCCGTCGGCGTATTTGTTGGATTTGTTGGAATTCTTGAAGCAGGGACATGCTTACAATCGATTTGTTGAACGCCGTCCCGATATATTGAAATTGAATATGACCAAGGCGAATGCCGAGGTTTCGCTCCCGACAATAGATTTGGCTATTGAACTTTTAGAAAGCCTGGTCTCTAAAGAAAGTAAGAGATACGACAATATCGTTGTTCCCTTCTGCAATCAAACTCCAGATGATGCCACTGTAGAAAATTTGAGGGCGAATCCATGCCCATGGTACAAAGGTGAAGATGGTGAAGACAATTCGGGATCGGTTATAGAAACTGCAGCTATGACCGCTCTAGGGAATAAATGCTACCCGATGCTTTTGCTCAAGAACTTTGACAGGGTGCGTGCTTCGGGTATTTTGGAAAACCTTTCTCTTGATTTTGTATCCTTGTCAAGAAAACTTCACGATGATTTGGGTGAAAATATTTCCATCCTGTTGAATGGCTACGCCCCGGAATACCTTTCTAACGATGCAAGTACATACACAAAAGATGTCTGGGAGCTGTGGGGGCTTAACTATGATGGTAACGAAGAATTGTTCTTCCCAGATAAATCAAGGCGGGTGAAAGGTGAAGGGGCGTTGTCTTCCGTGAATCCGGATGTGGGAAAATGGTTCAATGTCCTGAGCTATTTAGCCTTTGTCCTTGATCGTGCTCAATTGACTTATGACGAATTTGTGGAAATTTTCAATTCATCCGTATTTCAGGCGTGCACCGGAGTGTCGGTGAATGCCGATTCCGTATTGTACCAGCTTGCCGATGTCAACGGATACACTATTGAATTTGAAAATGATGACGCCGAAAACAGTAAGAAAAAGGAATTTTACTTTAAACTATCTGTTTTTGTCCGTCGTCGCGCCGCATTGGGCTGGAGTGTTGATGAAATTGCAAGAACATGGGAATGTGATGTTGTTGAACTCGCCTCTATTCAGGAATTGAAAACTCGGCTTGGTGTGACAGCCCTTGAGGCTGGGCTTCTTTTGGGGAAATGTGTCCTCGGCAGTGATGAGTTGAAAAAACTTTTTCCGATAGAATCACTTTTCTCTACTGATCTCATGGACGCTTCCGTGCAGGAGGCGGGAAATGCCAGAAATCTCAATGTTCTCTGTTACCAAGTGGCGGCCGCAGCCAAGGCCTGTCTCGGAATGGATCCGCAGGATGCCATACTTGTCCTGCAAAACTTTGGGATAACGAATGAAAACTCGATACCGTCCCAAATTGACAATATGTACGACGTGCTGGAGGAAAATTTAAGGGTCCTCTACACGTACAATGTTTGGATAACCAAGAATAATCTTTCTGTAGAAGATTTTCTCTTCTTGCATGGCGTCGGGTTCCCAATCGCATTTGGAAATCGCGAATTATGTAATAGCGCTATTGATGAACTGGAGGTTTTGCGCAAATCCTCGCTGTCGATTGGTGATTTAAAAACGATCTTGGATCCAGAATTGATGAGTGCTGAAGAAGCTATCGCTTTTGCTCACGAATTAAATTCTGCTGTACAGGAGTCGCTGGATGAATGTAAAGTCCAAGAAAAGGAACTTTTGCCGCCTATTCCAACTACGGATGGTTCTCAACAGGGAAATTCTTCTGATGATAATAGTACGACAGATTACGATTATGATACGGCGATTCTTGGTCTTTTGAAAACGTTAGGTAGGGAAGATGCAGAAGAAGTGTTCGGTGAATGGAAAGATTCTTCATCAAATATTTCTGAAGAATGTTTTAGTGGTCTATTCCGGTATATTTCCTTTGATGATGCTATACTTGTTGATTGGTACGGTTCCTATGAATCGTGGACGACAATGATTAATAGCGAAGAGTGCTTCTATGATGCGCTTCGTCTAGAACTTGCCGCCGAGCGGACTTTGACGTTTATTGCAGAAAAATTCTCGATGTCGTCAGATGTCGTAGCGGAACTTTTCTCCAAGTTGAAGAACGAAAATTGCGATGATTTTGCAGAATGGTTAAATATCGCCTTGGACGAGCCGACGGAAATGTCGCAGAAAAATCTTTGCGACCGTATTGCTCGTTGCGCGGCCCTGTACCAATTTACACAGACAGTAGAACTTGGATTTGAGTGGGACTGGAATGCCCTTGGAGTACTGAACGATAAATACGATTCGTTCAAGAGCGTCCTTTATGCCTTTGCCGCATCTTCACAAATTATGGGGGATGTCTACAAGTATGGTGAATTGGATGCTTTGACAAGCGAAAATGATCATATCCAAATTTCAGATGAAGCTTTTGATGATCTCGTTCAAGAAGCCGGTTCTGCTTCTGAATCAGGCCCGTTTGTGTGGTGTATTTTTGCTGATTTGCTCCAACTCTACAGGAAAACAAACACCTTGCCAAGTGACTTGAAAAATTTGCTTCAGCTTGCGGCATCAGGAACGTATTCTGGCTATGTCGATAAATTGGAAAGCAATCTGAAACTTGTCCGCACAAATTCAGAATGGAACAAGTTCGTTCAAGGCGTGCATGATAAAGTCCGCCAGTCAAAACGTAATGCTCTTGCTGCGGTTGTGTGTCATGAATCGCAGATGCCGAACACGGCTGCATATTACCCTGTTGTTTTTGTTGACGAGAATGACATTTATTCCTATTACCTGTTCGACGTGAAGATGGAGCCGGACATGGCGATTTCACGAACCGTCCAGGCTGTATCTTGTATTCAGCTATACGTGCAGCGCGCATTGATGGGCCTTGAGGGTGGCTACACACTGAACGATACGCAAAAAGAACAGTGGGAATGGATGAAAAACTATCAGGTATGGGTTGCAAACCGCAAGGTGTTCCTGTACCCGGAAAACTGGATAGATGGTGACTTGCGTGAAGACAAGACTCCCTTCTTCAAGGATCTTGAAGACCGCCTTGCCGAAATTGGTAATGATCAGGATGCTCTGACTGATGCCCTCGGCGATTACTTGAAAAAGGTCACGGACACTTCCGAGATCGATATTGTGGGTGCGTGTAAACAGGATGGCGGTGTACATGCTGGAACACTTTATACGTTGCATATTATTGGTTGTACTCGTGGCGAGCCCCATTCCTATTATTATCGCACCTACGAGGCTACAGCTCTTTATGGCGGAAGTTGGACTCCATGGGAAGAAGTTCCCCTTGAAATTGACGGGGCTGCAATACAGCCGGCAATCCTTGGTGGGCACCTGCACATTTTGTGGTTGCAGGTGGTGCAAGGTCAGAGGCAGAAAAAAACAGGGGAGTCTGGTGGACAACAGGCGGCCGTGACCGTTGAACACTATGCCGAAATTAAACTCAAGTGGGCTAGCTATACCGGCACGAAATGGACTGGCGTCAAGGTCGGAAAACAGGCTGTCTACGATGTATCCGAAAATCAGCTTGACTTTATTTTGGGTGAAAACGAAACTCTTACCAATAGATATTTCTTGTTTGATATTTCAGATAATTCTGAATGTTTAACGTTACAGCTGTGGAGGACTTTCTCTAACTTTGTTGATACTCCCAAAACGTATGCCGTTGGAATTGCTGGGAATAGTTCTGATCCCAATAATGCTTCCACGTATGTGTTGAAAACGGATACACGACGAGAATACAAATCAGGACAGAGAATTGTTGATATTGGCAAGTTCACATTGTCTGTGGATGGGTTCGATGTCGCGGAATCAATGGCGAAACTGTACAGGCCTGAAATGGGCGAACCTCTTGAAAATCATAGCCCCTTCAAATGTTCGTTAATAGGGAATATCTTCCATTGTAATGCTGGCGAACTTGTGTTGCAAGATGGAACGGAAATTTTTGGTAATACGCGAGGTCCTTTCAAGCTGCTCTCAGTTAATATGAGCTTTCTTTATCAGGCTGATGCCCCATTTTTCTACATGGATTCTCAGGGTACGTACTTGATTCGTACTGTTTCCGGTGATGGTGGTGCAGGGGCTAACAGTGTTCCCAACTATCATGTAGAAATGATTTCTAATCCGCAGGCGAACGAATTCCGTAGACGTTTCCTGTACGGGGGAACAAAATGGCTCTATTCTCGCGAGACGGAGGCTTTGCCTGTTTCCGACAGCTATTACTATTCGTATTCCTACTACAATTACTATTTCAGCGTATACCTCGGCTATTACACGGCTGGTGACTGGCAGGCATGGGATTTGTCGCAGACGCTTTTTGAACATAATTACTTGCCGGGGTCATCCGTTGCAGAACCTTTCCCGTCGTCGATGGTGGACTTTAACTGGGGCGCGTCCTCGTCTATTTATAACTGGGAACTGTTCTTCTTTGTGCCGATGCTTTTGGCAGATAAGATGCTTGCAGAGCAGAATTATGCCGCTGCACTTGAATGGATGCAACTTGTATTTGACCCGCGTATAGGTCTTTCCAGTTACGAAAAAACAAAGAGATTTGTACGAGCGCTTCCGAAGGGGGCGAAATATTGGAAATTCCTGCCGTTCTTTGCAAATCAGGATGCGGACAAATCTATTCTTGCCGATTTGTCGTTCCCATCGCCACACGATGCATTACCGGATTATCAATCGTTACAATTGTTGATCGACCGTTGGAAAAATGATCCATTTGACCCTCAAATGATTGCTCGCTATAGGCCTGTTGCCTATCAGAAATATGTGGTGATGAAATATCTTGATGCTCTCATTGGCTGGGGCGACCAGCTGTTTACACAAGATACCACGGAATCGGTAAACCTTGCCGTACAGATGTACATTCTTGCGGCTGAAATCCTTGGTCCGAAAAGCGCCGAGGTTCCCGGTCCAAAGAATAGCACTGCGTATAGTGTGAAAAAATTGCTCAATTATGGTAATGGTGTGCTGAACAATGCCTTTGTTACCTATGAAGATACGATTCTTTCCGGTCGTTATCGCGAAAAGGAAACCCCGCAGAGACTGCTGCCCGGCAATACGATGCAGTTGGCGCACACTACGGGCATGATGTTCTACTTCAATGTGCCACGCAACGAAACGTTGATGGGCTATTGGGACACCGTGGCAGACCGACTGTACAAGATTCGTAATAGCCTCAACATTGAAGGTGTCAAACGGACACTCGCTCTGTTCGCACCGCCGATAGACCCGGCCATGCTCGTGAAGGCGAAGGCGAACGGTGTTTCTATTAGCGATGCCCTTGCAGACGCATCGTCTGCGCTGCCGTATTACCGCTTCAAGGTGATGGTAGCGAAGGCGATAGAGATTGTTCGCGATGTGCAGCGCGTTGGTCAAGAACTGATGGATGCCATCGAGAAGATTGACGCTGAATCGTTAGCCTTGCTCCGCGTAACGCACGAAAAGACGGCGCTTACCTTGCAGAGGACCCTCACGGAACTCGACATAACCGAACTTGAAAAAGAGCTGGAGGCGGTCGAGACAGAAGAAGAGAACCTGCAGGCGGAACAGGAACAGCAGACGACGTTCTTCAAGAAGTCTGAACAGGAAATTCAGTACGAAAAGGCCATGGAAAAGGTCAAAAAAGTACAAGAAACTGTCGAGAACATGAAGAAAGCTGCTTCTGTTGCTTACAAGATTCCCGACCTTGGCGTTGGCGCTATCTTGAATGGCTTGGGCGGACCGTCTTTCGACTCTGTTTCTATGGGCGGAACAAAAATTGCTGAGAACTTGGTGAACGCCGCCGAGGGCTACGCCTCACAGTTTGCGCAAAAACAAGTGGGCGCGGCGCTCAAGAAGGTTCTTGGCGAACAGGCTCGCGTTGAACAATCTTGGGAAATACAGAAGACTGTCAAGGCGAACCAGATTAAGAACGTGCAGAAGAAAAAGACTACTGCCGAAATCAAGATAGACTATGCCAAGAAACAGCTTGAAAACTTTGAACAAGAAATAGAACTCAAAGACGAAATGTACGAACACCTTTCAGAAAAGTACACGAACAAGGATTTGTATACATGGCTGAAAAAAGAAACAGCCTCTGTGTACAAAACACTATTCCAGCTTGCCGCGAAGGTTGCCCGCAAGGCAGAAAAGTGTTATCATTTCGAGATAGGCGACACCGATGAAAATCCCAAGACGGCAAAGACCTTTATCAAGGGGAGCGGAGCCTATTGGGATGGACTCTATAGTGGCCTGTTGGCAGGAGAAAAACTGCTTGCCGATTTGCATGCAATGGAAGTTGCATATCTCGAAAACGACAAGAATGAGTTGGAAATAACGAGACCTGTAAGCTTGAAAGATTTGGTTGTAGATGAGAATTTTTCTGCTTTGCAATCCTTAATAGCAAACATGAAAACATATATATCAACTAACCAAAATAATTCGGATGTAAAAAATTCACGTGGTTTTGTAGAATTTACTATTTGGCGTGATTTCTTTGTTAATGATTTTGCTCAACCTCATAAATTCGAACGTATTCGAGATGTTCGCTTGCAAATCATCTGTTCCCAAAATATTCAGCTTAGTGCTGAACTAAATATGGATTCAAATAAGTTGTTTGTAGGTGAATCAAAAGTCATTGAAAACAGAATTGGTGTTCAAAATATGGCGACTAGCATGGCTATTTATGATTGTGGAAAGTATAGTTTTGATTTCAAAAAAGACAAATTGTCTCTGTTTGAAGGTGCAGGACTTGAATCTACTTGGAAATTGTTTGTTACAGGTCCAAAAGGGTTTAATCCAGATTCGATAACAGATGCTATTATCTTTATTAGTTATACTGCAAGAAATGGTTAGAAAAATGAGAAAATATTTTTTATTTTCGTTATTAACACTTCTTATGTCGTGTGGAAATGATAGTTCTAGTAATTCTCTAGAATCTATTTTAGATGATAATTCGTCCCTGTCGGCATCGAGTTCATCCGAGGAAAAGCAGGGAAGCAGTTCGTCCCTGTCGGCATCGAGTTCATCCGAGGAGAAGCAGGGAAGCAGTTCGTCCCTGTCGGCATCGAGTTCATCCGAGGAAAAGCAGGGAAGCAGTTCGTCCCTGTCGGCATCGAGTTCATCCGAGGAGAAGCAGGGAAGCAGTTCGTCCCTGTCGGCATCGAGTTCATCCGAG
>Ga0310786_10005326_pt1 | contig 17533 bp, 12 predicted proteins | sample AusTroGonzalo_MG_FD_203881 | JGI IMG/M metagenome (GOLD analysis project Ga0310786, IMG submission 203881) | Bovine rumen microbial communities from tropical cattle in Woodstock, Queensland, Australia - Gonzalo_03 (v2) (version 2) | ecosystem: Host-associated > Mammals > Digestive system >... | reverse complement strand
ACGACCAGCGTCAGCACCGCCCCGATTAACAATCCCCAGATCATTTTTTATTTGTTTTTTAGTTATATATTAGCCCCTATACGTCGCCCCAGGGGGTGGCATACCGCAAGCAACAAATTGTTTACCAAACACTTGCCGCCACTCCCTAAAAGGATATTATGGGAGCAAAGATACACATTTTTTTATATCTTACAAAAAAAATGTGAGGTAGCCGCCGAGGGGGCGATTTCTCGTTTGCATCTCAAAAAAATTGTGTATCTTTGCGGCTGAAAAGTGATGAAGATTATCCGCACTATACTGTTCATGCTCAGCCTGATACTCGCTGTCGGGCTGGCCTTGACCACACTGGCGGGGGTGGTGTCGCCGTCGCGGACGGTGGTGCCGAGCCTGCTGGCCTACGGCTACCTGCCGCTGCTGGCGGCCAACGTGCTGATGGCCTTGGTGTGGGGGCTGATGCGGCGGTGGGAGGCCCTGCTGCCGGTGGCGGTCATCGCCTTGCGATGGAGCATGGTGGGCTGCTTCCTGCAGGTGGGCGGGACCTCGAAGGTGCCGCCACGCGAGGAGCATCCGCAGATGGTGACCCTGATGACTTACAACGTGCACATGTTCCAGGGCCGTGAGATGGGGTTGGAGCAGTCGGACAGCAACGCGGCCGAGTTCCTGACGCTGGTTCGCCAGCACCGACCCGATGTACTGTGCCTGCAAGAATATGCCGAACCCAAGCACCTGGCGCTGACCGACAGCCTGACGCTGCTGGGCTACAACCACTATTACGGCACCTCGACCTCGAAGGGCGACCGTCCGCGCAGCACGGTTGTCTTCAGCCAGTTGCCCATCACCTATGTGCAGCGTATCGACGGAACCAAACTGATGGTCGAGCTGATGGGCGACTCACAGCGGCTGCGGGTGTGCTGCGTGCACATGGACAGCTACGGCTTCGACGACAGCGACCGCGAGGAGATAGCGCGTATGCGCCACGGCGAGGTGCAGCAGTCGAGCCGTCGGACGATGAGCAAGGTGAAGGAGACCATCCTGCGCCACCAGACCGAGTGGGAGCAGTCGCTGCACCCCCTGGTGACGGGCAGCACGATGCCGCTGGTGGTGGCGGGCGACTTCAACGACATCCCCAGTTCGTGGTTGTACAGCCAGATCTCCAAGGAACTGCGCGACTGCTTCCGCGACCAAGGCTTCGGCTACAGCTATACCTACCGTGACGCACACGACCACGACCGCGGCAATCCCCAGTCGTGGCTGCCGCGCTTCCGTATAGACATGGTGTTCCACAACGAGGGGGTGCAGACCCTCAGCTACAAACGGCTGAAGGCGGAGATCTCGGACCACTACCCCGTACTGGTGGCCTTGGAGATGGGAAATTGAAATTATAGAAACGGCGAATTGAACGAATTAAACTAAGCTACGCAGGACAATTTAAGGCGAATTACTCGAAGCCCCGCAGGGTAGATTTCAAGGATTTATAGATTACGCCGCAGGCGGGAGAGATTTAATTGGAACGGCGAATTGAACGAATTAAACTAAGCTACGCAGGACAATTTAAGGCGAATTACCCAAAGCTACGCAGAATAGCAGCAGAATAGATAATAGAAAACTAAGCAGTGAGAAAGAAGGAATTATACGAAAAAGTGATTGCCTGGTTTGAAGAGACGATGCCGGTGGCCGAGACCGAGTTGCACTACGGCTCGCCGTTCCAGTTGCTGGTGGCGGTGGTGCTTTCGGCCCAGTGCACCGACAAGCGGGTGAACATGGTCACCCCTGCCCTCTTCGCCGCCTATCCCGATGCCGCCAGCATGGCGCAGGCCACCGAGGAGGAAATCTTCGAATACATACGCTCCGTCTCCTATCCCCACAACAAAAGCCACCACCTGGCCGGCCTGTCGCGGATGCTGGTGGAGGAGTTCGGCGGCACGGTGCCCGACGACATGGAGCAGCTGCAACGCCTGCCCGGCGTGGGCCGCAAGACGGCCAACGTGGTGGAGGCGGTCTACTTCGAACGGCCGGCCATGCCGGTGGATACACATGTGTTCCGCGTGGCCAACCGCATCGGCCTGACCGTGAACAGCAAGACGCCGCTCCAGACCGAGCGGGAACTGGTGAAGTATATTCCCGAGGCCCTGCTGCCCAAAGCCCACCACTGGCTGATACTGCACGGCAGATACGTGTGCCAGGCGAGACGGCCGAAATGCAGCAACTGCGGATTGACGGGGGTCTGCAAGTATTATAATAATAAAACGGCGAATTGAACTAATTAAACGAAGCTACGCAGGTTAATTATAAGCGAATTACTCGAATATTAAAACGGCGAATTGAACTAATTAAACAAAGCTACGCAGGTTAATTATTAGCGAATTACTCGAATATTAAAACGGCGAATTTAACTAATTAAACGAACTGAGGTCAGCGACCTTGTGGAGCTAAGCTACGCAGGTTAATTATAGCGAATTACTCAAATAATGAACGGCGAATTTAACTAATTAAACGAAGAACTACGCAGGACTATTTAAGGCGAATTACTCGAATATTAAAACAGCGATTTTAACTAATTAAACAAAGCTACGCAGGTTAATTATTAGCGAATTACTCGAATGGAGATGCTACTTCATAAGAATGAATCTTTTGCTATCATAGGCGCTGCTATGGAAGTCCACAAAACTTTGGGGTGTGGGTTCGTTGAACCTGTCTACCAAGAAGCTTTGGCCATCGAGATGACAAAACGAAATATCCCATTCGAACGAGAGAAAGAGCTAACCATTGACTACAAGGGCAATAGACTTTCTAAAACCTTCCGTGCTGATTTTATTTGCTATGACAAAATCATCTTGGAATTAAAAGCAGTATCCGACTTTACCGATGAGCACTATGCCCAAATATACTCCTATTTGAAAACAAGTAAGATGGACCTTGGCATCCTGATGAACTTTGGGAAAGTCTCGTTAGAATATGAACGTATACCAGCCAGCCAGAAATGGCTGCATCATTCGAGTAATTAGCCTAAAATTTAAGAACTGCGTAGCTCAGAGAAATTCGATTAATTCGCCGTTATAAAAGAAGAACTTGGCTGTAATGATTGTAGGTATGATTTTTATTCATCCGGTGTTTCTGTGGGGGTTGCTGGCGGTGCTGATACCGATTGCTGTGCACCTGTTCAACTTCCGCCGCTACAAGAAGGTGTATTTCAGCAATGTGGAGCGGCTGAGCGAGTTGCACACCGAACGCCGTCGACGCAACAACCTGCGCAACTGGTTGGTGCTGGCCGCCCGGGTGCTGGCGGTGGTCTTCGTGGTGCTGGCGTTCGCCCAGCCTGTCACCGGCCCCCGCAACACGGCGTCGCTGCACCAGTCGGGCACCGTGGTGAGTATCTTTATCGACAATTCCTTCAGCATGGAGAGTGCCTCGAGCGACGGCAGTCAGCTCGACGCCGCACGGCAGAAGGCCCGCGAGGTGGCCGACGCCTACGGCCCCGTGCCTCGCTATCAGCTGATGACCTGCCAAATGGAGGGTCACGAGATGCGATGGCTCAGCCGCGACGAGCTGCTGGAAGCCCTCGAGGGAGTGGAACCCTCGGCAGCCTCGCCCACCCTGAGCGAGGTAGCAGCTCGGCAAAGCGACTTCATGCGGCAAAGCGGTGCGCCGGTACGCCACGCCTTCATCATCAGCGACTTCCAGCAGACGGTAGCCGACCTTGACGCACTGCCTGACGACAGCACGGCGCTCTTCACCCTGGTCCCTGTGGAGGGGGTGGAGGCCGACAACGTGTATATCGACACCTTGGTTCTGGATGCTCCGGCCTACTTCACCGGCGGAAGCGTGGACGTCGACGTCACCCTGCGCAACAGCGGTAGCCGCGACGTGGAGAAAGTGCCCGTGAAACTCTTCGTCGACGGACGCGAGCGTGCGCTGGCCACCGTCGACCTTGCCGCAGGCGCTTCGGCCACAGCCACCCTGCGCTTCAGCATCGACCATGCGGGATGGATTGACGGGCGCGTGGAGGTGGAGGACTACCCCGTCACCTTCGACGACCGATACCATTTCACCCTTCTGGCCGGCGAACCCATCGCCGTGCTGGAGGTGGATGCCGCGGAGCCCAATAGCGCCTTGCGGCGTCTCTTCGGTGCCGACTCGGCCATCGACTACCGCACCGCACGCCACCTGCCTCCCGAGACCGACAGCTACAATTTCATCATACTCAACGAACTGACAAGCCTCACCTCGGGCGAAGTGCAGCAATTGGCCGCCTGGGTGGCCGACGGCGGCAACCTGCTGGTGGTGCCTGCGGCCGACAATGCCACAGGGCTGGCGCCCTTGATGGAGGCCCTGCAGGCTCCCCGACCGGCACGTTGGGTCAAACGGCAGGTACGTGCTTCGACGGTCGATTACGCCGCCAACCTCTACCGCAGCGTGTTCAACGGCAAAAACGACGAGATGGAGATGCCCTCGGTACAAGGTCATTACACCCTCGACGGCAGCACCGCGGTGAAGCAAAGCATCATCGGCTTGGCCGACGGGGGCGACCTGCTGACGGTGACCCCATCGGGAGTGGGACGGGTGTTCCTCTTCACCACCCCGCTCACGACGGAATGGACCGACCTCACGGGGCAGGCGCTCTTCGTCCCCACCCTCTACAACATGGCCCTCTACAGCCGTGCCCTGCCACCCGCCAGCCACACCCTTGGCGACAACGCCCCCCTGCCGCTCCAAGGCAGCTACGACCTCGAGCGGCAACCGCCAGAACTCACCGGCGACGGGGTGCGCTTCATCCCCGACCTGCGACGTGTAGGCCATCGGCAGACGCTGGTGCTCCACGGCGAACTGACCGCAGCGGGCCTTTACCAGATTGGCGACGAACATCTGGCATTCAACTATTCACGACGTGAATCGGAGTTGCGTTTTCTGACCCCGTCCGAGGTGGCGAAGGCCGTGGATGGCCGTGCGGAATACACCGTGGCACGCCACAGCCACCGCCCACTCGGCGACGAGCTGCGGCACCGCGACGGCGGACACCGCCTGTGGCGAGTCTGCCTGCTGCTGGCATTGGCGGCACTGGCGGCCGAAACAGTATTGCTGAAATTAAGAATCAAAAAATAGGAATCAAGAATGTTGTTGCAGGTAGAACATCTCGGCAAATCGTTCGGCGACCACCGCGTGCTTGACGACCTCAGTTTCAGCGTTGCCGCCGGTGAGGCGGTAGCCCTGCTGGGAGCCAACGGAGCGGGCAAGACCACCCTGCTGCGTATCGTCACGCGGTTGATTGAGCCCGACAGCGGATGCGTGCGCTTCGACGGGCACCTTCTACAGCAAGACGACCTGCGTTACATCGGCTACCTGCCCGAGGAGCGCGGCCTCTACCGCCGTATGAAGGCTGGCGAGCAGGCGCTCTACTTTGCCCGCTTGAAAGGGATGGACAAGGCCGATGCAGAGCAGCAACTGCGCCAATGGTTCGCACGGTTAGGCATGGAGGGGTGGTGGGACCGGCCTGCCGGCAAACTGAGCAAAGGCATGCAGCAAAAGCTGCAGTTGGCCGTGACCGTGGCCCATCGCCCGAAACTGCTTATCCTCGACGAACCCTTCTCGGGACTCGACAGCGAAAACAGCGCACTGCTGCGACACGAATTACTGAACCTCAAGCAGGCGGGCACCGCCATCCTGCTGTCCACCCACAACCTTCAAGCAGCCGATGAGCTGTGCGACAAAACCGTAAAGCTATGAGAAGACTGCTGATTATCCTGGCCCGTGAATACCGTATGCGCCTGCGGCGTCCTTCGTTCTGGGTGCTTACGATACTGGTGCCGTTAGTGCTGGCGGTGCTCTACGCGCTGCCCGTCATTGCCGCCCAGAAAGGCATGCGACAAGCCACCGTTCTGGTGGTCGACCAAACGGGCCTTTTCGACGGTGCACTGGTATCGACCGACGAGGTGCATTTCCATTCCATGCCCTCGCTCGACTATGCCCGCCAACAGGCCGCCAAAGACGACTTGATACTCTTCATCCCCGCCCGCGAGACCACTATCCCGCGCGACGCATTCCTTTACCATACCGGCAGCAGCCCTTCCTTGTCGCTGCAAAACACTGTGAACCAACAACTGCAGACGCTGTTACACCACGCCATCTTGGAAGACGTGTACCAGGTGGAGCCATCGGTATACCACTCGGTGGAGAGCACTGGCATACGGCTACACACGCAGGACGGCGCCACAGGACATGAAAGCCATGTCCGTGTGAAGACCGTCGTGGGGATGGTATTGGCCGTGTTGATGGTGCTGGCGCTGCTGCTGTTCGGTGTCGAGGTGATGCGGAGCGTGCAGGAAGAGCGGCAGAACCGTGTGGCCGAGGTGCTCGGCACCTCGGTACGCCCTGTACAGCTGCTGGTAGGCAAAGTGGTGTCGGTGGCTTTGGTGGCAGTGACCCAACTGGTTCTGTGGATTGTACTCACAACGCTATGCATCAAAGGCATTCAGGCCTCGGCCCCCGACATGTTCGCCGAAGCCCGTGCACAGCAAGAGGCACGGAGTCTCGCCACCAAAGGGACAGAAGCCACCGTGCAGTACGACACGCCCGTGCAGTTGGTCGACGAGACCGTAGAGGGTCTTACCGCCATCCGCCTGCCTGTAGTGGCGGCGGTGTTCCTGCTCTATTTCCTATTAGGATACCTGCTTTACGGCGCCCTCTTGGCAGCCTTGGCGACCCGACTGGACGATGATGCCGATGCACTGCCGTGGACCCTCCTCGTGGGGAGTCCGTTAGCCGTGGTGCTAATCTTGGCGACATTCCTTGTACGCAGCGCCTCTGGGACCTTAGCCACCTGGCTCACGCTGGTGCCCTTCACCTCCCCTGCCGCTGCCCTGCTGCGACTGCCTTTCGGCCTGCCTGCCTGGCAGGTGACACTCTCGGCAGCCCTGCTGCTGGCCACCGCAGCCTTGGCTGCCTGGATGGCTGCCCGTAGCTACCGCAGCCACCTAATCCGCTAAAGCGGCCAGGATACTCATTTCGTACAACTCGGCGGGACTGATGCCCATGGCACGGGCCTGTTTGGGGACAATGCTCTCGGCACTCTGGCCAGGGATGGTGTTCACCTCGAGGAAGTAAAGCTCGTCGGCAGCCATGTCGTGGATGTAGTCGAACCGCACGATGCCGCGACAACCCAGCAAATCATACAGCTTGGAAGAGACCTCCTGGATGTGTTTGGATATGCTTTCGGGACACTCGGCAGGCGTCACCTCGTTGCTGAAGCCCTGGTACTTGGCTTCGTAGTCGAAAAACTCGTGGCCTCCCTTGGGGATAATCTCGGTGATGGGAAATACCAGTTTCTCGCCGTCGGCCTTGCGGAAGACGCCGCAGTCGAACTCGCGGCCCACGATACACTCCTCCACCAGCACGGCATGGTCCTCGGTGAAAGCCTCGCGGATGGCCGGCAGGAGCTGGTCGAGCGTTTTCACCTTGGTGGTGGCCACACTGCTGCCACCGGCGGCCGGCTTGACGAACACAGGCAATGTCAGGTTGAAGAACGACGTATCTCCAGGCTCCTCGTTGAGCAAGATGGACTTAGCCACCTTGACAATACCAAAGTTCTTCACCACAGGATTGCAGAAACCCTTGTGGAATGTCAGGCTGGAGGTATAGAAGCCGCAGGTGGTGTAGCGGATGCCGAGCATATCGAAATAGCCCTGCAGCACGCCGTTTTCACCCGGGTTGCCGTGAATGATGATAAAAGCCAGGTCGAAATGAATTGTCTGATTGCCAGCTTGCACAGTGAAGTTTCCGCGGTCCACGGGGCGGTGTTCCTCCCCGTCGAGCCAGTACCAACCGTCGCGGTCGACGACAATCTTGTAGACATGATATTTGGAATGGTCCAACTGACCATAGACTTGGTTGCCGCTGGCGATGCTGATATCGTGCTCGCCGCTGTAACCGCCCATGACAAGTGCTATGTTTTTCATGTTATTCACTTTTCTTTCGTAACGCCCTTTATGGCTGTTTTATTGCTCCCAGCCAGCATTTTTCTCCCACATGGTTTTTGCCAGTTTCATTATCCTCACTGGTTTGTCGCTGCCGAGTTGTAGCTGGCTGCAGTAGTTTATCTCGCCGGTATCGCGGAAGCCGCACTTCTCCATCACACGTCCGGAGGCAGGATTGTCGGGGAAGTAGTCGCTCCAGAGGGTCTGAAAACCCTTGTCGTTGAAGCAGTAGTCAATCATCAGCCGCAGCGCCTCGCTGCAGATGCCTTGATTCCAGTAGGGACGGGCGATCCAGTAGCCCGCCTCGGCGTCGTTCTCGCCGATATGGATATTGCTCTCGCCATGGACGAAATAGCCTATGCAGCCGATGGGCTCCCTTGTTTCTTTGAGCTCTATGGCCCACATGTGGTCGCTGCTGAAGAGGGTGCGGATAATCTCGCGGCTCTCCTCCACGCTCTTGTGTGGCGGCCAGCCTGCGCGAGGTCCCACCTCGGGGTCGGAAGCATATTTGTAAAGCGCCTCCGCGTCGTCGTCGCGCCACGGACGCAGCAGTATTCGTTCGGTTTCCATCGTTTCGAGTATTATTTAGATGATGAAGTTAACAAAACCTGCGGGTGCGGCGGCAGTAAGCGTCATATTCTTCGCCGAAGTCACGACGAAGGCGGCGTTCCTCGCTGACGACCTGCACCATCATAATGATGAAGAAGAGCACCCATACAAGCACTGCCTGCCAAGTCCACAGCCACACCACCACGCCGGCGAGGTAGAGCAACGTGCCGCTGAGCATGGGGTTGCGGTTGATACGGTAGGGGCCGTCGGTCATCAGGTGCTGTGTGCGAGGGGCCACCTCGTGGCCGAAGGCATCCATGGGATTGCCTTTGCCGCGTCGCTTCATATAGACTATCGTCCATACACTCAATGTCAGGCCGCCCAGCATCAGCAGCCCTGTGACAGAAGCTCTCAGGGCACCGATATGCACTATCGGCGGCATACCCGATGCCAGCCACATCACCGTCGGCATCAGCCCTACGAAAAGCACGCCGCCAAGCACATAGCCCAGTATCTCTCTTAGCTGCTTCATCTTACCGCCTTATTGTCTCTCGAACACCCACGTGTCGGAATGGCCGTCGCGGTAGATGAAGCTCCACTGCATCTTCTCTGCGGTCAGCGAGTCGAGGTGGAACTTGTACTGATAGTCGATGCTGCCGCTCACCAGCTTGACAATCTCCTGCGACAACTCGTCTTCCTTGTCAGGCTCCATGCGGAAACTCTCCTTGTTGCCCGCGAAAAAGAAAGTGTCGGCGTCGAGGCTCCAGCAGCTGGGGCTGACGTAGTTGAAGACATAGGTCACCGTGTCACCCTCAGGGCGCGTGACCGTGTACACCTGACAAGCCGAATCGAGGGCACTGCCGTCGGCGTAGAAATCCATGGTGCCGGTCTCGCTCACGTCGAAGTGGTTGCCCTGGTAGTCATAGTTGAACGCATGCCCATAGGTGTAATGGCCTTCCACCTGAGCAGTTTTCTGCTTGGGGGCGCAGGCAGACACCACGAACAGCAGTGTCGCCAGCAAACAAACGTGTTTTATACTTTTCATGATATGTCGGTCTAATCTCAATGTAAAGGGATGTGTTTCTCCCGCTTATGCTGTTTTATATTGTAGTGGGCCTGCTGGCGGACGGCAGGCACCATGGTGGCCTGCTGGAAGCGCTCCCAGACAATCTCGACGGCGAGGTCGGAGGGGTGCGCCATGTCGGGGCCGTAGAAACGATAGTCGCGCAACTCGTCGAGGACAATCTCGTAGGCTGGGAAGTAATGAATGCTTGATTGTCTGAGTGCTTGATTGTCCGAGTGTATTAACTGGTCTATGGCGAGCAGCAGCGTCGCCTTGCTGAGCTGGTTGCCGTGGGCACCGTCGGCCATGTGGCGGATGGGGCTCACCGAGAAAAGCACCTGCAGCGAGGGGTAGTAGGTCTGAAGCTTCTGCAGCAGGGGCTGCCAGAGGGCAACGATCTCCTCTACCGTCATGCGGCGGCGCTCAAACATCTGCGCCGGTAGTTTGTGACAGTTGGCCACCACCTTCCCCCCTTCCCTCTCAAAAATCCAAGCCGAGCCAAAGGTAATCATCAACAGGTCGGCCTCTTTTAGGGCGCGATGGGCTTGGTGCAGGCGGCTGTTGCAGGTCATGAGGGTGGCGCCGGGGGTGGAGCGCGAGAAAGAGCCGTGGTGATACCACGAATGCCATAGGTCCTCGTGCTTCACCAAGTCATCCATCACGATAGGGCGGTCGTCGAGGACACGCTGCAGCGCCTCGGCGATAGAGGCGGGATTGTAAAGCGTACCGAAAGGGTTGACCTTGATATGGAACCCGCCTTCGTCCAATCGCGAGCCCACCTCGTCGGAGAAACAGGAGCCGAGACTGACGATACCGGTGGCAAAGTCAATCCTAAAAGGCAGCTTGGGTGCCGGCACAGGAGTGGTGAGGTTGGGCATCATAGCGGTCGGCGGTCAGCTTTTAATCTGAGGTTTAATGTCATAGACCCCTTTGAGTTGTTCGAGTGCGGGGAGTATCTCGCGCGGCTTCACCAGCAGGGTCTGGGTCCCCATGGTGAGCGACAAGTTGTGTGCCACATCGACCACGATAGCCTGCAGGGGCACCTTGCCTTTGTGCTTCTTGGCCAGCCGCTCGATAGCGGTGCAGAAGTCGGCGTCGATATCGGACAGGTTCACCTTGAAGGTGAGCTTGGAGGTGTAACGGTCCATCACGCTGGCGAGATACATCATCGTATTGATGTAGAGGCGTGTAGAAGAGCGCTGGTTGCCGTTCTTGTCGGTATAGTGGTAGGTGTTGATTTTGCCACGGCAGAAGATGAAGGTGTTGTCCTGGATAAAGGTTCCGAAGTCGACATAGTCCTTCTTGAAGAGCATCAGCTCGTAACTGCCGCCGTAGTCGTCAATCGTCATGGAGCCGAAGCCCTCGCCAGTGCGGCTAGTCATCTTTTTGGCGTTGGAGACTAGGCCTGCGAAACATACCTCACGGTCGCCCAGGGCCTCCATGTTCGACAGCTGGTCGACGGTGATGTTAGTCATCATCCGCATCTCGTACTTGAAGTCGTCGAGCGGATGGCCGCTGAGGTAGGTGCTGATGACCTCCTTCTCATGACGGCAACGCTCGATATTGCTCCACGGTTCGCATTGCGGCACCATCGGATGCTCTTCCTCGGCCAGCTCGCTGCTCATATCGAAGATGCTCATCTGCGTCGAATTGGCGTTGTCCTGTCGACGGATAGCCCAGCGGACCAACAGGTCGAGGTAGGTCGGTGTGGTTTCCAGTTCGTTCTCCTTGTAGAAATACTGTGCGCGGTGCATGGAGCCCAGCCCGTCGAATGCACCGGCCTTGACGAGGACCTCCATGTTTTTCTTGTTGACCGAGTGCATGTCGACACGCTTGAGGAAGTCGAAGATATCCTTGTAGGGTCCGTTCTTCTCGCGCTCGGCGATGATGACCGACGAGGCTGCTTCGCCCATGCCGCTGATGGCCTGCAGACCGAAACGTATCTTGCCGCTCTGGTCGACAGAGAAGTCCATCTCCGAGTCGTTGACACTCGGTGCCGCCACCTCGACGCCGTGCTTGCGGCAGTCGTCCATCAACTCGGTGACGCGCTTGATATCGGTCTGCGCCGAAGTCATCACGGAGGCCATGTACTCGGCGGGATAGTGGGCCTTGAGGTAGGCCGTCTGGTAGGCCACCCACGAATAACAGGCGGCATGCGATTTATTGAAAGCATAGGAGGCGAACTTCTTCCATTCCTCCCAGATTTTGGAAAGTATCTCCTTGGGGTGGCCGTTTTTCTCGCCACCTTCATAGAACAATACCTCCAGCTCGTTCATCTTGTCTATCTGCTTTTTGCCCATGGCCTTGCGGAGCGTGTCGCTCTGGCCGCGGGTGAAACCGGCCAGCAGACGGCTCAGCAACATGACCTGCTCCTGATAGACAGTGATGCCGTAGGTGTCCTTCAGGTATTTCTCCATGACGGGGATGTCATAGGAGATTGGTTTGCGCCCCTGCTTACGGTCGATGAACTCGGGGATATTGTCCATGGGACCCGGGCGGTAGAGGGCGTTCATAGCGATGAGGTCGTCGATGACGTGGGGCTGCAACTCGCGCAGGTATTTCTGCATACCGGCACTTTCAAACTGGAACACTCCCACGGTGTTACCCTCGCAGAAGAGCTTGTAGGTGAGTTCGTCGTCGAGCGGCAGGTGGTCGATGTCGATATCCTCGCCGGTACGTTTCTTCACCATGCGGATGCAGTTCTTGATGATGGTGAGGTTCTTGAGGCCGAGGAAGTCCATCTTGATGAGGCCCACGTTCTCGACCACATGTCCGTCGTATTGGGTCACCAGCACATCCTCGCCCGAATCCTTGTCGTTGATGACGCAGACCGGGGCCACATTGGTGATGTCCTGCGAGCCGATGATAACTCCGCAGGCGTGGATGCCTATCTGGCGGTTGGTATCCTCGAGCTCCTCGGCATAGGTGAGCATCTGCTTCAGCTTCACGTCGTCGCCTTCCATGATGGCTTTGAGCTCGGGCACATACTTGTAGCAGTTGTGGAGGTTGACCTTGGGTGCCTTGCCTTTCTCGTCCTTCACATTGTCGGGGAAACCGCGGTCGGGGATATAGCCTTTCAACTCGTTGACCTTCTTGAGGTCCACCTTCTCCACACGGCCCACGTCGGCGATGGAGCTCTTGGTCGCCATGGTGCCGTAGGTGATGATATGCGCCACGCGTTCCTTGCCGTACTTCTGCGTGACCCAGTCGAGCACACGACCGCGGCCGGCGTCGTCGAAGTCCACGTCGATATCGGGCAGCGAGATACGGTCGGGATTCAGGAAGCGCTCGAACAGCAGGTCATACCGCAACGGATCCAGGTCGGTAATCCACAAGCAATAGGCGACCACCGAGCCTGCCGCCGAGCCACGGCCGGGGCCTACGCTGACTCCCAGCTCCTCGCGCGCCGCACGGATATAATCGCTCACAATCAGGAAGTAGCCCGGGAAACCCATCGTCTTGATGGTATGCAACTCGAAGACGATGCGCTCCTTCACCTCCTCGCTCAACTCTTCGCCGTAGCGTTTGTGTGCGCCTTCCCATACGAGATATTCCAGATAGTCGGCTTCGAACTTGATGCGACGCAGTTTCTTGTAGCCGCCCAACTTCTTGATTTTCTTCTCGGCGGCATCCTGAGGCATCACCACCTCGCCTTTCTCGTTGCGGGTGAACTCGTTGAAGAGCTCTTCATCGGTGAATTTGGCTGCCCACTCCTCCTCGGTGCCGAACGACTCGGGGATGGGGAAGACGGGCATCAGCGGGTCACTGTCGATGCTGTAGACCTCCACCTTGTCGGCAATCTCCATGGTGTTCTCAAGTGCCTCGGGCAGGTCGGCAAAGATGGCGGCCATCTCCTCGGGACTCTTCAGCCACTCCTGCTTGGTGTAATGCAGGCGGTTGGGGTCGTCATAGTCCTTCTGCGTGGCCAGGCATATCAGGTGGTCGTGGGCCTCGCCGTGCTCCTCCTCCACGAAATGGACGTCGTTGGTGGCGATAATCTTGATGTTGTGCTTGCGTGCCAGTTCGATAAGCACGGGGTTTATCTTCTGCTGCAGCTCGTAGGTCTGGTAGTTGGCGTTGGGCTTGTCAGTTTTGTGACGCATCAGCTCGATGTAGTAGTCGTCGCCGAACAACTGTTTGAACCACAGCACCGCCTTTTCGGCTCCCTCGAGGTCGCCCTTCATAATGAGCTGGGGTATCTCGCCGCCGATGCAAGCCGAGCAGACAATCAGACCTTCATGGTACTGTTCCAGCACGTTGTGGTCTATCCTCGGACGGTTGTAGAAGCCGTCGGTATAGGCTATCGAGGCCAGTTTACACAGCGAATGGTAGCCCTGCAGGTTCTTGGCCAGCAGTATCAGGTGGTAGCCCGAACTGTCGACCACCCGCTCGCGGCCCGTCTCGGGGTTGATTTCCTTGAGGTTCTTGTCCTTGTCGTAGAGCGTGCGGCGGGCGCAATAGGCCTCGGTACCCACAATAGGCTTGAACTCAGGCTCTCCCTCGGCACGGTTCTTGTTCACCTTGGCCACGGTATCGAGGAAATCCTTGATGCCGAACATGTTGCCATGGTCGGTCAGGGCCATGGCATACATACCGCAGCGCTTGGCCTTGTTGACAAGGTCCGGAATTTTCGACATGCCGTCGAGCATCGAGTAGTGCGAGTGCACATGGAGGTGGGTAAACTGTGCCAATGTAATAATGCGTTATTGCGTTAAATCAATTATTTCGTTGTGTAATTCGAATTGCAAAAATACACATTTTTCTCGACACAATTGCCATTGTTGATAACTAATTATTTTTCTCCCCGCCTTGGGTGTATTCCACCCGATTACGACTACTCGTCATCGTCATCAGAAGCGCCATAGACGGTCTGGGAGAAAGTGGTAAGCCATGTGCTGACCTCGGACTTGTTGTTGCCGATGTGGTAGCGGAACGTCCCGAGGCCGTCCTTCTCCACCTTGCGCTGGTCGGACGAAAGGCCCTTTATGGCATCTTCGAAGAGGCCCGTGGAGGAATAAACGGTGAGGTCCTGTGACATCAAGTCGAAGCGGAAGTAGTACCAATGGTCGCGAGCCGCCTCGACATAGAAGGTCATCAGCTGGGCGCTTCCGCGCTTGGTCATCTGGGCTTTGAAGCGCACCTGCAACCCGAGGGGCTTGTCACCCACGGCGACCAGGCCCACCTTGCCGTCGCAATAGAAACCGAAGCCCGGCAGGTACTGCCACTGCACATTGTCGAAGAGCAGCATGTTCTGCATCGCCTCGGGCACCTGCGCCAGGCTGCCGTCGGCGCTGTAGGAGGCATAGGCCGCCGCCCCTTTCTCGGTACCGAGGTGGTACATCAGGGCATGGCGCATCTCGGCGTTGGCACGGGGAGCCGTGGGCGCCAGACGGAGGTCCTCCTTGAAGGCGTCGAGCATGGCCGAAACCACCTCTTTGGCCATCGGGAAGCCGAAACCGAAGACGGTATGCAGCTGGTCCTCGCGCGAACTCTTGATGCCCACCCTGGCGCTTCCGTAAGCGTAGAAATTGGCGTGGGTGCGTTTGAGGGCGAAATTGACAGGACCCTCGCCCTCCACGCTGCAGTCGGTGGTATTCATGGCCAACCAGGGCTCCACCAGTGCCTCGGGGTCGGCCACCTTGTCCTCGGAGCCAATCATATAGCGGCGGCTTCCGTCAAGGTAGGTGAGCACGCCATGGGCCGAGAGCAACTCATTGTCGGCGGCACGCTCATTGGTGAGGAACGCCGCACGGGGCTGCAGGGTAGTCTTGTCGAGGAGTATCGAGGCGGAGATGCCGCGCCCGTGCCAGTCGGTGGGCACCTCGGGCACGGTGACATGTATCTGGTCGGGGGCGGTGTAGTCGGCATAGGCCAGCAAGCCCATCTGCTCGCGGGGGTAGCAGTCCTGCAACAGGCGCACACCACCCTCGAACCACAGCAGTTCCTTGTCGCCCTCGAGACGTACCTTACCGGCAAATCCGAACGCAGGACTGAGGTTAAAGGAGGCCGCTTCGTTGACACTTCCGTTGCCCACGGTGGTGCCAGCTTCGTTGACGGCGATGTCGCTCAGGTAGATACGCTGCTTGCTTTCCAGGTCGCCATCGCCCTCGGGATACACGATATAGCCCTTGCCGGTATAGCTGCCGGCTCCCTGCACCAGCAGGTAGGCGTCGGTCACGCGGTGGTAGGCGTTGGTACGGTCGCACAGCAGCGTGGCTCCCGTGAGGGGACGCATGGCGCCACCTTTTTCGATATGTACCGTGTCGCCGGCGGGAGCGATGGCTGCATCGGCCACGGTGAGCAGGTAGACCCCGGTGGCCGTGAGGTCGGCGGCATTATAGCGATAGGTGGACAGCAGCGCATTCCAAGCCAAGCCTGCGCGTTTGGGGTCGGTGCTGACAAAGCGCGCACCCGGCAAGTCGTCGACTTTGGGCAGGCGCAGACGCAAGTCGAGGGCATCAAGCCCTTCGGAGCTGCCACGTCCGGCATTGGCGATATCGAGCACCTTGCGGTCCATATCCCACAGGAAACGGTCGGCCCAGGCCTCGTACTGCATCAGTTGCAGCTCGGTGCGCTGGGGTCCGTCGGGCATGGTCAGTTCGGCCTTGCGGTTGTCATAGTCGACATGCGAGCGTACCCGCTTCGCCGCGAAAGCGGTATTGTGGAAGGTCGTGCTGTAGAGGGTGAAGTCGCTCACGGTGGCATTCATCTCGCGGGCCAGCAGGTCGAAGCGGCTGCTCACCAGGGTGCCCTCCTTGACGGTGGCGGTGCCGGCAGCCATGGCCCCCTGCGGGGTCAGGCCCATGTGGCCGCGCAACTCGGCATCGCCGCGGTACATACTCAGCGGGCGCCCCTTGGCAAAGGTGGCTATATCCATCGAGTCGCGGTAGGGAAGCCAGTGGAGCGACGTGCGTCCACCCTTGACGTCGGGATAGCCCTGCTCCTCACGCACCACCACGGTGTCGGTCGTGGCCAGTGCCGAGTCGGGCAGGAACAGGAAGTTCATCGAGGCCGCACGCGAGGTAAGGTAGTCCACACGTCCAGCACCGTGCAATCCACCTGCGTCGAGGCGCAGGTTGTCACGGTAGGTGCCCTTGCCGCCATAGGCGGGCAGGCCGCCCTGAGGAGTGCTGATGTTGAAGCCCAGGTAGTAGTCATGCTGCACCTTCAGAGGCTCGGCGATGTCGGGGAAGATACCCGCCGAGGTGAGCACTCCGCCGAACTCCAGGCTGTCGGTCACAAAATCGGCCAGGCTGTTGATGGTGAAGGGATGCAGCGTGTAGTAGAAACTCTCGCGCCGGTACTGTCCTCCCTGTATTGTTTTGCGGTCGTAGTAGACGTAACTGTTCTCCCGACTGTTGAACACCGGGTACTCTTTGTTCTTGACAAGGCCGCTATGATTGTCGGGCAGGTCGACCTGCAGGCTGCCGGTGAGGCCGGCCAGAGGGGTACGGACCAACTGCTCATAGTCGGGGTTGGTGAAGTCGGGCACATAGAACTCCAGCTTGTTGATGGTAGGCATCTCGAAACTGTAGTTCTCATAACTGAATTCGCAGTCGGTGACCTGCAGGATGAACTTGCCGCATTCCACCTTGCCGCTGAAGCGCAGGCTGCGGTTTTTCCCCACATGCACCATATAGCCGCTGGCCGAATCGGGATGCACCACCACCTGATGGCTGTCGCTGACCACAAACTGCTCCACGCCACGGACCAGCAGGTCATTGTCGGCAAGACTCATGCGGGCATTCACGCCACGGGTGTTGCTCTCGAGCGTGATAGCGTCGTAGTCGAAGCCCTTGCTGTGAGAAAAGGCCTTGACGTAATCCTCCAGTTTTTCCTTGACCAGCACGCGTCCGGTAATCTCGTTATAGGCCACCAGACCATGACGGCAGAGGGTGTGTATCATCAGGAGCGTCTGGCTCATATCAAGCCCGATGTAGTTGGAAAACGACTT
>Ga0310786_10005325_pt1 | contig 17533 bp, 21 predicted proteins | sample AusTroGonzalo_MG_FD_203881 | JGI IMG/M metagenome (GOLD analysis project Ga0310786, IMG submission 203881) | Bovine rumen microbial communities from tropical cattle in Woodstock, Queensland, Australia - Gonzalo_03 (v2) (version 2) | ecosystem: Host-associated > Mammals > Digestive system >... | reverse complement strand
GTGTCAGAATGAAAATCACGTTCCTAAATGGCTAGATAGAGATAATCCTAAGCTAAGAGTTGTGTATCACGAAGATTTTATACCTAAAGAACTGCTTCCAACATTTAATGCTATGACAATAGCTATGTATGTAAGCAATATTCCTGATTTGTCAGAGAACTATATTATGTCAGATGATGATTATTACTTCTTAAACCCTATTCCAGAAGATAGGTTTTTTAAGGAAAATAAGCCAGTACATAAAGATAATCACCAAGCCTATACTTTTTATGGGGATTATGCTTTAAATGGCTCAGATGGCGTGTTTTATGCCATTTTAAATAATGATTTAAGGTTTGAAACAAGATTTATGGGAGATAGAAGGGTGAAATATGGTATTTATCATCTTCCTGAAGCTAGAAAAAAGAGTTTTGAGCAAAAAATATTAAAAGACTATGAAAAAGAAATAACAGAAGCTAATATAGTAAGTAAGTTTAGAAATGAAAAGAATTTCTGTGCGTATATGTTTGATGATTTACTAAAAATATGTGGTGAGGCATATATTGAAGACTTGTATTCTAATTGTGCATACTGTACGCTAAAAAGTACAGTTAATTTTGATAATTATTCTGATAAAGATATAGTTTGCTTTAATGATACGGAGCAATTAGATAATTATGGGCTTACTAAAGCTAATTTAATAGTGTTTTTAGATAAAAAATTGCCTAATAGGTCAAGTTTTGAGGTGGAAGATGAAGTTTAGTGTAATAATTCCTTGCTGGAATCAAGAAGGACTAATTACTAGATGTTTGGATTCTATTCCTAAAAGAGAAGATACTGAAATAATAGTAGTAAATGATGGCTCTACGGATAGAACATTGTGGGCTATAGAAGAATATAAGAAAAATGAATACCCAGATTTAATTGTAATTTCTTATGAAGATAATAAAGGGGTGTCTTATGCTAGGAATAAGGGGTTAGAAGCTAGTAAAGGCGACTATGTAGTGTTTATTGATAGTGATGATTATGTATATCCTGATGTTTTTGGCAAAATATGTGATTATTATTATAATCAAGCCGATATGATTTTCTATGATATGGAAGATAATTATAAAAATATATATGTGTCTAATAGACATAACTTTAACCAAAGGGTGGGTATGTTTAAGTTTATTAGAAAAAGCTTTATAGGTAACACTAGATTTCCTATAGGTAAACATTATGGCGAAGATGGAGATTTCTATAGAGCCTTGTTAGCTAAAAAGCCTACTATGTTTTATACAAATAAAGTTATGTATCATTATAACTATCCTAGACAAGGAAGTTTGTCTGATATAGGTCGAAAAGAGAAGACAAAAAGAATTACGATTGACGTAAGAACAAACAAAGTGATATAATTAAATTGAACCACTTGAGATACGAATGTAAGTAGGGTGGTGGAAGTACAATAGCAAAAAAGTTAAATTGCTTTTTGTACTATTTAGAGTATGTGGTGTACTTACAAAAGTGCTATCTATTTTATAGGTAGCATTAGAATAATTTTAGGTTATAGCCTTGACGCAGAAACGTAGGAGCAACTGCTAACTCAATGGCACAATGAGATTAATAATAGGCTATGGAAAACTATAACGGTGCGTATAGAATGTTGTGGTCGACCCGTTACTATACAAATGTAATCCTAATTGTTCTAATGGTGCTTATAATAGGCACTATGTACCTAGGGTAGGTGCATTTTGGATACCATATAGATAGTAATTGGTACCTACTATCTAGCATTACCTTGTAGGTAGTGTACTGATGATATAGAGAGAATGTTAGAGAGGACGTGTCTAACTGGTCGAACCTTTAACGGCAACTTTGAACTCGAGATATAGGGAAGTCTGTTACTGGAATGGAAGCGAAATTATATCATTAGTACAGTACTTATAAGAATAAGTACAGGTTATTTGGCCATAAAAAATTATTCATAATATACACTAAATGCAGTATTGCAATATTATTCTTTTATTTTTATTTTTTCATATTCCTATATAAATGCAGCCAGATAACCAACAATTACCTCCGAGAAGCTTATGCTTCTCTATTTATTTGACAAATATTATTAATTGTGATAGTATTAATATGAGCTTAATAGCTCGTACTCATACTATTGCTTACTGCCTTATTGGCAGTACTCTGGTGGACTCTTCTATGAAAAAACTTTAAAAACTTTTTCTTTTCCCTTATGTCCATCAGTGTAGTGCTAATAAGCACATTGAGAATGTCTTTCTCATTTAAACCCCTTTATTTTTGGTGCAGAGCCTTAATTGGCTCTTTTTGTTTGCAATTAAAAATTTATATGTTATAATCTAATCAGAATATGAGGGATGCTTATGTGGAAAATAGGTATTATATTGTTGTATTTCTTGGCGATTATAGTTTTAGGGGCTATTTTCGCCTTTTTTATTATCCTAAATATTTTCAAAGATGAAATTTGGGAAAGGGTTGTATTTAAAGATGGAAAAAGAAACACTAGACAAACTAAAATACCTAATAAGAAAGAAAAAAAGCCTAGAAGAGGTATGTAAAGAACTAGAATTAAAGGATTATGAAGTAATAGGACTAATTACTTTGCTAAAAGAAGATGGATTCTTGTGTGATTATGTAAATGGTGAAATAATTACTCTTAAAAAACCTGCAAATAGTAATGAAGTATATCAAGTACCTAAAACTTCAAATCATTATAAGTGGTTATTCATTAGTGATACTCATTTATGCAGTTCACATGATAGAATTGATATATTAAATTATCTTTATAACGAAGCAACAAAAAGAGGCGTTGACGCAGTGTTGCACTGTGGGGATATTACTGACGGAATGTATTCTAATCGACCACAACAAGCATACGAATTGCGTTGCCAAGGCTTTGATAATCATTTAAAATATGTGGTGGACAAATACCCCAAAACTGATGAATTTAAAACATACTTTGTAGGCGGCAATCATTTAGATACATATATAAGAAATGGTGGAAGCGATATGGGTAGAGCTATTTCTAAAGAGAGAGATGATTTAGTATATCTTAATCCTGATACAGCAAAGATAATGTTTGGCAAGACAGGAATATTGCTTCATCATGGAAGCGGGGGTCAAGCGTATAGCCTTAGTTATAAGCTTCAAAAATATGTTGAAACAATAGATGATAATGATATACAATTTATAATGCAAGGTCATTATCACAGAGCTTTGATGATGTATTATATGAATAAATATTGCTATCAAGTTGGTGCATTAATGGATGAAAGTAATTTTAGTAGGTCATTAGGACTAAAAAACGAAAAGTCTTGCTATTGGGTAGAGGCAGATGTAGATAAAAACGGAAAGCCAACAGAAGTTCATAGTGAACTACAAACTTTTGGCGATAAACTGATAAGGGTGAGAAAAAATGATAAAAAAATATAATGATTATTTAGTGTCTTCAGATGGGAAAATATACAGAAACGAAAAAGAACTTAAATTACACGAAAACAGCAAAGGATATTTGAGATTTCCTTGCTCTGTTAATGGGAAAGTAAAACAAATGTTGGTTCATAGAGTGGTAGCAGAATTATACATTCCAAATCCTGAAAATAAGCCACAAGTAAATCATATAGACGGAAATAAGCATAACAACAATATAAACAATCTTGAATGGTGCACTAATAGAGAAAATCAAAATCACGCTATTAAATTAGGATTAAAGAAATCTGTTCCTAAAGGTGATAAAAACGCAAAAGCCAAAGCTGTTAGAATGTATAATAATAACGAAGAAAAAACATTTAATAGTTTAAGAAGTGCCTTGGAATATTTAGGAAAACCGTATTCTTGTTATTCTTCTATAGCTCATTGTTGCAAAGGAGATACTAATACCGCTTATGGTTATAAATGGGAATATATTTAAGAAAGGTAATAAAAAATGATAGAATTAAAAAAAGGAACAACTAAATATTATGAATGGGAAGAAGCTGTAGATTTTATAAGAAGAGAGCTACAGTTTTATAGCAAGGATGATTTTTTAGAACATAAATACGCAATTAGGGCTTTATATTGGACTTGTAATAGCCTAGAAAAACAATTATATAAATGGTATGTGTTTTCTAGGTGTATGTCCTATTCTTTTAAATGCAATATTTGGGAATTTTTAAATAATCCTGATATGGATTGAAAAATTGACAAAATAATTTCTTGGTGATATATTTCAAATTGTAGCGTAGGAGGGATTATATGACTAAGGAAGTAATACTAGCAGTAATAAAATATTTAGTTCCTTTAATTATGGGTTATTTGATTAGTTTGTTAAGAAATTATAGCAAGAAGGATAAACTTTCGCAAAAAGCGTTGATGACAATGTTGCAAAGTAACTTAACAAACACATACTTTCAGTATGAAAAGAAAAAACAAGTTCCAGATTATATTTACCAAAACTGGACTAATGAACTCCAAGTATATGAAGAATTAGGTGGCAATTCATATATTCATAATCTTGCTGAAAGAACAAAAGATTGGAAAATAGTAAGAACAAATAACTTAGACTAAAAAAAGACCTTAATCGGTCTTTTTTTCTATGAAAATCTCTGCTCTAGGATTATCTTTGTCATAAAACGCTCTAGTTCCATCTATACTAGCTACTATTGTATAATTATCGTCTTCTAAGACTTTGTATTTTACTAGCATATCGCAAGTGGCTTGTAATAGATTGGTTAAATCGCATTTTCTTCTTGTTTCCAAATAATAGTGAACCTTTAAATGTATTGGGAAGTCTATAGGCTTTTCTAACTTTGGAATATACTCCTTGCAAGATTTTTCATACTTAATGTACGCTTCACTAGGAAGCATGATAGGTATTGTCTTTCCGTTTGGAAACCTTTTTTGTACTATCCTACCGTGGTTTTTCTTGGTAACTGGGTTAATTGGTATTATTATTTGCATTTTTCATTTCCCTTTCTAATTTTAATAGCAATTTGTATTTTTTTATGTCTTTTTGAACTTCTTTTAATTCATTAAATAATTTTGTTCGCTTTTTTAAGTCATAAAAGACTTTGGAGTCTATTGTTCTCTTTAATGATTTCTCTTTTAATGATAATTCTGTAAGCTTATCTAATGTATTCATGTTAGCCTCCAACTATACTAATTATAACATAAATTGACTAAATTTGTAAATAATGCTAATATTTAATAAAGTGGGCGTGATAACATGGCTAAGAAAAAAGAAATTTCCGAAAAAGAAATAGTTACTCAAAACGAAATAAGAGATTTAGAACAATTCTATGTTGAAGGCAAAGTGGACAATATGCTTGCTAAAATAGAAGAAAAAAAACAAGAATTGGTCGAGGATATGGTACATTATGCAGCAGAACATACTAAACCTTGTAAATGGGATAAAGAAGGATGCCCTGTTGCATATAAAGTTGAAATGAATCCTTTGGTTATTAATAATTACTTCTTTAAACCTATAACTCCTATTCAAAGCCAAGAGCCACAATATAATGCAGAAAAATTGGCTTTGGTTTTTGATTATTATTGCAATATATTAGCTGAAGTTAATGATAAAATAGGTGATTTCCCTAGTTCTTTAACTTCTTTTTGTAGATTGGCAGGAATTACAAGTTATACTCTTAGACAATATCGTAATAGTAGCGATTTGAATATGAGAATAATAGCTGACAAAATATATGACCAAATTGGTGATGAAAATATTACTATGAGCCAATTAGGGGTAGTTAGAGAAAGAAGCACAATATTTAAAATGAAATCTCAAAACGAATTAGTAGAAAAAGAACAGCCAAAGGTTAATATAAACATAACAGAACAGCCTGATATGGATAGAATAGCGGAAAGACTATCTAAATATCAAAAATATGCTGAAAAGAAGAAATAAATATGAAGCAAGAGAACAAAAAATATTACAAAGCTATAGTTGATTTATTAACTATTATTGAAAACAATTATAGATACAAATATGGAACTAAAATACCTTTTGATGAAATATTTGAAATGGTGAAAGACTTAAATAGCCTTTTTAATAGTTATGATGACACTAAAGTTGTTGGAGAATTAATAATTAAAAGATATATTCCTATTCTTGACTTGCTATCTGTAGTAGATACAAACGAATCTCATAGGATAGAATACGAAAAAATTATAAAAAATGCTTATAAATTGGCTGCTAGAGTGTCCTTAGAACATTATATGGTGTATCGTGAGTGGGATGAGCCTGAAAAAGAGAAATTCTTTGAACCTAGATACAACATTTTGTGCGGATATATTCATTATTTGCAAGAATTAGAGTGTAATCCTAAGTTTACTACGCTTATTTTTAATGCTCCGTCTGGTTATGGAAAGACTTATCCTAAAAAGATAAGTGAAGCTTGGACTTTTGGAATAGATAACAAAGGGGCTATACTTGCGTTATGTTCAAATGATGATGTTGTTAAATCAGGGTCAAGAACAGTAATTGATGAGATAAAAAGCGAACCATTTGGCGAAGTGTTTCCTGACATGAAATGGAACGAGGAAGATAAAGACTTTTTTCTTAAAGAAACTGATGAAAAATGGAAACTAAGAACTTGTAGACTTCCTTTTAGTTACTATGCAAAAACAACTCAAGCCAATGTAGTAGGTTCAAGAGCAAGTAAATCAATTCATATAGACGATTTATACCCAGATTACAAAGAAGCGATGAATCAATCGCTAAATAAATACTATCTTAACAAATCTATGACAGTATGGGAAAAACGTTTTGTTCAAAATAAAATTCCTAAAGTATGTATAACTGGTACTTTATGGGCTAGTGGAGATTATATTGATTTAAAAATACAACAACTTAAAAAAGAACACAAATTTGTTAAACATCCTAAATACCCATTCACTTTAATAAGCGAAGATAAAAGCTGTGCTATTATTCAAGTTCCTGCATTAGATTATGTAACAAACGAGAGCACTTGCCCAGAATTAAAGTCTACAGCAGAGCTATTAAATGAAAAATCTAAGATGGAAGAATACTTGTGGGAAACAAACTTTCAACAAAAGCCTACAAATCCAGAGTCATTAATGTTTAGTTATGATAAATTAAGACATTATAATACTATTCCTGAAACTGAGTTTAAAGGAACTTATTCTGTAATAGACGCAACAAGGAAAACAGGAAAAGACTTTTTTGCTATGCCTATTTTTAAAAGAGTTGATGTAGACAATATTTCAGATTATTACCTTTGTGATTGCTTGTTTACTAGAACAGCTACAAAAGATATGTATGAGGCAATATGCGATAAGATAATCGAAAACAAAATAATATTACTTGTAATAGAAAGTAATGTTACAAGCGAATTAAAGCAAAATATCGAAAAAATATTAACCGCAAGAGGATATACACCACCTGAAATATTAGAAAAGTATAATACAGAACAAAAATCAACAAGAATTACAAACGAATCACATATTATTAAAAAAAGGCTTGTTTTTCCAGATAGAGAAATGTATGGAGTTAATACTGATATGGGTAAATTTATGGAAAATTTAACTACATATAACTCTACTGGAATCAATTCAAATGATGACGCTCCAGATAGCTGTGCTATGTTTGGAAGTGAAATAATTGAAGAAAATAGCCAGCCACAAATAGCAGAGCCTTTGCCTTTTATAAGAGAATATTTTTAGAAATTTGACAAAAACTACTATTTGATATATATTTTTGTTTCGTAAATAAAGAGAATCTTTGAAATGGAGTTGATTCTATGGAAACACATGGTAGAGCTGTAATTTATGCTAATTATACAGAAAAAGACTTGTTATCTGGTACGCCAAAAGAAATTGAAAACAAAATATTAGATATATTGGAAAATAGTATTCCTTTGCATGAGAAAAATAAATATGAAATTAAATACTTACAAGATTATTTGTATGGTATTCAAGATATTAAAGACAAAGAAAAGCTAACAAGAACAGATATTAACAATAAAGGTGTCGAAAACTGGGCTTTTGCTATTGAAGATTTTAAAAAGGCTTTCTTGCTTGGAAAACCAATTCAATATGCCCCTTTAAATGATATACCTTCTGATGAAATAGCTGCTTTAAACAAATATAATGTATTTGAAGAAAAAGACGATAAAGACAAAGAAATATACGAAGATATATTTACTGTAGGTAGAGGATTTAGGTATGCTTGGAGTAGCCCTATCAATGATGATGACGAAGCTCCTTTTGACATACATAATCTTGATGTTATCAATACAGAAGTGGTATATTCTAGCTCAATAGCTCACGAACAATTATTATCTTATGTTGAAACTAGCAAAAAATACATTGTTCAAGAAGTAAACCCTAAAACTGGGAAACCTGAGCAACAAACAAAATATTACAACGAGTATAATGTTTATACTAGAAATATGAAATACTTAGTTGATGATAAGCTTGGAAAATTAAGAGTTGTAGGCAAACCTGAACCATTAATTTATAATACTCATATTGTTGTTGAATATTATTTCAATAGAAAAAGAATGGGATTATTAGAAATAGCTAAAGATATTCTTGATGATATAAACTATGTAGAAAACCTAGATAAAGATGATATTGAAAGCTTTGTAAATGCTATAATGGTATTTACTAATGCTGAAGTAACTAAAGAAGGAATGGATGCAATAAAACAATATGGTGCAGTATCTATTAAATCTACTGACCAGAAGAAAGCATCTGTAGAGCTTCTACAATCAAGATTAAAGTCTTTAGATACACAAATCTATTATTTAAGAAAATTAAGTGCTCTACACGCTATTTTAAGTGTTCCAGAAGCTACTAGCAATGGAAATCTAGCTAATGCTGAAACAGGTAAGGGATTCTTAACTGGTCAAGGATTTACAAGTGCTAGTGTTAGAGTAGAAAACGAAGAAAAGGCATTTAAAAAATGTGATAGAAATGTCTTAAAAGTAATTTTAAAAATATGTAAGGAAAATGACAAATCTGAAATTAAGACATTAAAAGTTAGTGATATAGACATTAAGTTTAGCAGGGATTTATCTGATAATCTATTGGTTAAAACTCAAGCGTTGCTTAACTTAGCAACTGCTAATATACCTCCTGAGATTAGAAACTCAGTAATTGGATTGTTCTCAGACCCTATTGCAGTAACTAAAATGCAAGAAGAATTGGTAAAAGAACAACAAGAAATCCAAAACAAACTAGCAGAACAACAAAACCAAAACAAATCTAACGACATTAATAAAATTAATGACGGAGATAATATAAGTAATTCTAAATTTGAAAACCAAACTAGAGATGAGGTTGTTTCAAAAGCCCTTGAAAGGATGGGCTTATAATGAGTGAAATTAGATTATTACAAGCAATTAAAAAGATAAAAGATAAAATAGAGAAACTTGATTCTGAAACAATTAAGAAAGTTTATATTGACAAAAAAGGTCATTTAATAATAGAACTTAAAAACAAAGAAAAGATTGATTTAGGAATTGTTAAAGAAAAACCACTCGATGTTAAGCCTTTAATAGGAAAAGATGGAAAAGACGGTAAAGATGGAATAAGTATTGTCAGTGTTGAAATAAAAGACCATTACTTATATGTTGCTTTGTCTAGTGGTGAAATTATAAATGCTGGTTATATAGGCGGAAGTGCTGGAGAAGAAGTTGACCCAATATTTACTGCAAGTCCTGCTTACGATATAACAAGTGAAGATATAAATAATTGGGATAATAAAAGCGATTTTAGCGGTAGTTATACCGACCTTACTGATAAACCAACTTTATTTAGTGGGAATTATAACGACTTAACTAATAAGCCAACTATTCCTGATGAATTAAGTGATTTGCAAGACGATTCAACTCACAGGTTAGTTACAGATAGCGAAAAAGAAACTTGGGGTAATAAAAGCGACTTTAGTGGTAGTTATAATGATTTGACAGATACCCCTACTATACCAACAAAGTTATCAGAATTAACAAATGACGATAATTATGTTCAAGACGCAAACTATGTTCATACAGATAATAATTTTGACAGCACAGCAGCCAATAAGATAAATAGCAACGCTCAAAATATAGCTAATTTAACAACTAACAAAGAAGATAAAACAAACAAAGTAACAAGCCTATCTTCTAGCTCAACAGATACAGAATATCCTAGTGCAAAAGCTGTTTATGACACTATAAATAATAAATTCTTTTATATATCAATATCTAGTGCTAATGTAACCACTACTAAATGGAGTGAATTATATGAAGCATATAGTAACGACAAGATAATACTTGCTAAAATAGATTATATGCAGGGAATTACAACAGTGCCAGTTATAGAACCATTATATTTAATTATTGGCAACCAAAGTGGCGGAACATTTATGTTTACTTTTGTAATGGGGAGTAGCTCTATCAATTATATGATAACAGGTACAGGAGATAATGTATGTACCGTAACAAAGCAAGAAAAAAGTTTTGAAGAAACAGCTAATAAAGTTCAAAGTGTTGTATCAAATAAAACAAGCGCAACATACTATCCTAGCACTAAAGCGGTTTATAATGAGTTTACTAGAAAACCAGTATTGATATATGACAAAGTAAATAAACTACATATATCAGGTACTATAACAAGTGGAACTGATGATGCAAATGGTTTATTAAATCAAAATCAAGGAGAAGGTACTACAAGAACAATTCAAAGTTGGAATATTACAGGAATGGATTTAAGTGAGTTTAAAAGAATTAGAGTAGTATATTCAAGAAATGATGGAACGAGTGCAGTAACAGGAGAGTTCTTTATTCCTTTAGACGCAGATTATATAACTGATGGCGATTTAAATGCTTATGTTAATGGAACAAGTTTACCTTATTATGCAGTAAGAACAAGATTAGTTGGAATGACAGCGGCAGTAAGTAGTGATAAAACAAAGTTTTGTGTTACTCAAGCAATTTCACTTACTGCGACAACTTTAGGTATGGTAGCAACAACAGTTAATGATATGTATGTTACAAAAATAGAAGGATATTATGATTAAAACAGAGTTTTCTCTGTTTTTTTGTTATAAATTTGACAAAATAAATAAAATAATATATATTTTTGTATCGTACAAAGGGTAGAACACTTGTACGCTTAACATTTGGGCTTTTTCAAATGTTAGCATTAATCTCTAAAGGGTTTGTCAGTTGTCCGTTATCAACTGTTCGTTAAGGAGGAGATAATATGAACAGAGATGAAGCAAGAAAAATTCTAGGGGAGGGAGCTACAGAAGAACAAATTACTAATTTGCTTAATAATTATCACATCGAAGAAAGTGCTAAAATCAAAGAATTAGAAAGCCAATTAAGCAATCTAAAGGCAGATAATAGCAAAAAAAGCGATTATGATGATATTAAAAGACAATTAGATGACATCAAAAGAGCTAATATGTCAGAACAAGAACAGCTTGAAGCAAAAAAGATTGAAATCGAAACAAATCTTAAAAACTCAAGATTGATTGTTAATAAAGCAAAAGCTAAAGAAATTTTAGTTGCTGCTGGATTAGATTTGGATGATGAAACTATTGACTTAGTTGTTAGCGATGATGAAAACGCTACAATTACCAAAGCTAACAATTTAAAAAACAAGTTTATTAGTATGAAAGAATCAGTAGCTAAGCAAACTAAGGAAGAATTAACTAACTTAAATGTAACACCTAGCATTTCAAATGTTAATCAAGATGAAAAAGATAGCGTGAGTTTAGATGACTTCTTAAATCTAAGTGCTGAAGAACAAAATAAATTCATGCAAGAACATCCACAAGAATATGAAAATTTAAAATAACAGAAAAGGAGAGATAAAAAGTGGAAAAATTTAGAGATAAAATCTTTAACCCAGAAGTATTTGAAAGATATTTAAAAACTCTTGAAAGTACTAAAGAAAACGCATTAATTAATAGTGGTTTATTTACATCAGTAAATAAATACAAAGCTAAAATGGCTGAACAAACTGGAGGATATGCTGTTTTAGAACCAATCAAAGGTAGATTAGGTGGAACTCCAGTAAATTATGATGGAAATACTAATATTCCAAAAGGAGCAGAAAGAGATACTTTCTATCAAAGAAAAATTTGTTATGGTAGAGCTCAATCTTGGGGAGAATATGATTTCTCAACTGATATAACTTCTACTAACTTCAAAGCTGAAGCTCAAGAAGTAAAAGATTATTGGGATGATAGAAGACAAGAAGTTGTTTTAGCTATCTTAGCTGGTATCTTCGATATGTCAGGTGGAGTAAACGGCGACTTCGTTACTAAACATACTTACGATGTAACTACTGCTTCAAATCCTAACTTAACTGCAGATGCTTTAAATCGTGCTGCTCAAAAAGCTTTAGGAGATAAGAAAGCTAAATTAGATGTTATGTATACTCATAGTGCAGTATCTACTAACTTAGAAGGATTAAATCTAATTGATTTCTTAAAATATACTGATGCCAATGGAATTGAAAGAGATTTAACTATTGGTACATTTAACGGAAGAATGGTATTTGTTGATGATGATATGCCAGTTGAAGCTGATAGCTTAGGAAACATTTATACTTCTTATGTATTCAAAAAAGGATTCTTTGAATATGAAAACATTGGTGCAGAAGTTCCAACTGAAATTGCTCGTGACCCTTATGACAAAGGTGGAAAAACTGACTTAATTTCAAGAGTTAGAGAAATGATTGTTCCTACATTAATTTCTTATAAAGGAACAGGAACTGTATCACCAACAAATGATAACTTTGCTACAGGTTCAAATTGGGAATTAGCAAATAATGATAAAACTGGTCAAAACAAAGTTTATGTTGACGATAAATTAATCCCAGTTGCTCGTATAATTTCAAGAGGATAATAAAAGGAGAGAAGCTTATGGATAGTGCAATATTGTTAAAAGAAAGATTACCGTTTGATGAAAACATATATGGTAATATGGTAACTTATGATAAATTTATAGAAAGATTACTTGAAGATAGCAAATTCATTGCACTATCTTTAAGATACCCTTATCAAGATTATTCAAATAAGGAATTGCCAAGTAAATATAAAAACTGGCAATTAAGATGTTGTGAGGAATTATATAACCAAATTGGAAATCAAGGTATTAAATCTTATTCTGAAAATGGATTGTCTTGGACAAGAGATAGTGGGTATATTTCTAATGAACTTAGGGGCGAAATAGAACCTTTTGTAGGTTTTATTACTGAAACAGCGGAAGAAAGTGATGAGAATGATTAATTTTATTAATAATTCAAAAAACATTTTCCAAAACTGGAACAAAGATATGTATGTTGCTAGAAAAAAATATGTTACTTATGATGATTATAACAACGAAATAGTAGTTTATGATAAACCATTTTATTTTGGAAAGGTAAACTATCAACCATTAACTGGGAAAAACTTAGAGGACTATATGAGAGCCTATGGAGAAACCAGAAATAATATCGTAAGTTGTTTAATTGATAGTCATAGGGCTAATGAAATAAGAGATTTTGACCTAGTATATTTGTACGGAAAGAAGCCTGTAGGGGAACAAAACTATGGAGATAATGCAAACTACTTAGTCAGGGCATATAAGCCTCAGAACACTAAAATAATGCTATTATTTGAAGAAATTATAAAGGAGGACTAATAATGGAATTAGTAAAATTAAAAGATAAAACTAATGGAGCTGTAATTGAAGTTAAAAAAACATTAGCTGCAGATTACATTGGAACAGGTAGATTTGAAGTGGTAGAAGAAAAACCTGTTGTAAAAGAATATAAACCAGAATTTAAAGCAAAAGAAAAGAAATATAAGATTGATTAATGTTTTAAAAATCAAAACAGATGTTAAAGGTTTAGATGTTCTTGATAATTATATAATTATTGTCGAAAAATTTGCACAATCAAAGTATGATGTAGAATTTCAAAAATTCTTACAAGAAAAAGCTTTGGAAACTGTAAATAGAATAGCAAGGCAAAGGATTCAAAACACTACTAATGACGAATATATTGAAGAATATATTTTAAGAAATAGCATAAGAGAAGAAGCTGACGGATTTGTTATTTATAATAATTTTACAATACCTGCTATTTTAGTTACTAAGAATACCAAAAATCAAGATAGAGATTCGGGATTAGTTAGAAACTATGATGATGGCTTTAACTTGGCACTAGCCTTTGAATATGGTGTAGGAATAGTTGGACAAGATAATCCAGTGAATGGAGCTTGGGATTACAATATTAACAACTATGGAAAAGGTGGATGGTATTATAAAACTCCAAGTGGAGATGTCTTACAAACAGAAGGCTACAAAGGGGCTGAAGTATATAGATTTGCAGCCGAAGAAATACAAAATAATCTAGGAAAATGGACTATGGAATACTTTGATAGAAAGAGGTGAAGTAAATGGTTGAAAAATATGAAGAAATTTTTGATAACTACAAAAAATTTATTGAAGATAATTCACAATACAATGCCAGAGTTGTCAAATACAACACTAACACCTCAACCTATTTTCCATTGATTACTTGTGTACTGTCAAACAATGTAGATACTGATTATTGCACAATCGACAAAATTGAGTGTTATGAAGAATATTATTTTACAATAGATATTTATACTAAAAATAAAACTACAGGAACTAATGTTACTGTTGCTTCACAAGTTATAAATGATGAACTTAGCAAATTAACGATGCAGTTCTTTGGAGAAAAACTAAATATGAAAAAAACTCTAAACAGACCTACTCCAAATTTAGATGCTAGTATATTGAGAAAAACAATTCAATATCAAGGGCTAATAGGTAATGCTAGAGGAAATATAATAAGGAGATGAAAAATATGGCTTTTAATAGCGTAGAAGATAGAGCTTTATCAGAACATAGAGGCTCAGCTTTATTAATGAAAAAAGCAAATGGCAAGTATTCAATTTTACTACCAGTTACTGGTACTGGAGAAAACGGTTCTACTCCAGCACAATTAGACAAAACTGCTATTGGTAACCCACAAGCAACTTCTGTAGAAGGAAGAACAGAGAACCCACAAAAAACAATCCCATTCTTCACTCATAGAGATAACATCAATATCCTTGAAGCAATTAAGGGAGAAACACATGACTTCTTAAGACTATTACCAGACTTTACTGGATTCAAATATAGTGGACAAGTTAGTTATATGGCTAACAATACTGATGTAGGAAGCCTAGAACAAGGACAAATTACTATTACTCCAACAAGTAGCGATGAATATGTAGAAAATTGCTATAGTTTAGTTGAAGATACAGTAGTATTTACAAGTTCTATTGATGAAGTTGTAACTCTAAGTGGAACTGAATCAAAAGTAATACCTTTATCTACTAATCCTGCAGGAGCTACTTTAGCTGCTACACTAGAAACTGGTGGAAGCACTTATGCAAGTGTAGCAATTTCAGGAAATAGCTTAACTATTACTGGAGTAACTAAAGGTTCAACAATAGCAACTATAACAGCTTCTAAGAGTGGTTATGCTACATTCAAAAGAACAGTTTTAATAATAGTTGAATAATAAATAAACGGAAAATAGGAGGAATTATAATAATATGAAAAGAACTGAAGTTGTAACTTTAGGTGGAAAAGAATATACATTAGAATTAAATAGAGATAGTTTTATTCAAATTGATAAGATTTGCGATATACAAAAATCTTTAGAAATTGTCCAAAGAGGATTATATGATTACATTGATGAAATTGATGACAATTATAATCCTCTTGAGGATATTCCTGACAAAGAAAGTATGGAAAAGGAAGTTGCTTTAAAAGAATCAACTCTTAAAAAAATAGTTGAGAGAGCTTTCTTTATATGGTTATATCCTAACCATAAAATGCCAATATCAGAAGTTAAAAAGATTATAGACCCTTATTTTGAAAATGAGGAAAAAGCTAATGAAATTGGAGTAATGTTAGGAAAGTATTTACAAGAATGTGTTTCTATGACACAAGATTATAACGAACAGGAAAAAAACTTGAAAGCCCAAGCCAACAAGTAGAAGAAAAAGAAGAAGATATTTTAAAAAAATATCATAATTCTTATTATGAATATTATTGTAATTATCTTTTTCCACAAGCTTTAGAATACGGTATGAGTGCAGATGAATTTTGGAAAGATGACCCACAATTATTTGTATCATACCGTATTTCTTTTATTAATAGGAAAAAGCGTGAAATGGAAGAGCACGATTACAAGAGTTGGCTATTAGGGCTATATATACATGACGGAAACGGTAAATTAATGAGTTCTTTAAAACAATTTATACATAATCTTATTGCAGGATTAACTAAAGGAACAAAAGACAAAACAGAAATACCTACATATCCTAATAAACCTTATACAGAACTTGAAAAAGAGCAAAAAGAACAAGCTAAACAAGAGAAAAAGAGAGATATGTATAAAGAATATGAAGAATCATTGGTTTACTTTGGAACAATGAAACAAAGGTATGCCGAAAGCATATCTAATTCTCATAAGAAAGGAGTGTGAGGATTTTGAACGAAAAAGAAGTTAGCATTAGATTTAATAACGAAATTAAAAACCAAAACAAGTTGAAAGAATATGTTGAACAGCTAAAGACTATTAAAGCTTTTGCTTCGGCTCTTGACAAACAAACAATAGCAGATGTTAATGTAGCAGCTGCTAATATTAAAAATGTTGGTGCAAAAATGAATACAGCATTTAATCTTGTTGGTGCAAGAGAATTTACTAGGGCAATGCAAAGACTTGTTAAAACTATGGGCGATTTTGTTAGTAAATCAAGCGATTACTTAGAAAACATCAACTTGTTCCAAGTTGCTTTTGATGGTAATTACAAAAGTGCTGATAGATTTATTAAAAAGATGTCTGAAATGTACGGAATGGACGAATCTTGGCTAACAAGAACCGTTGGTATATTTAGACAATTATCTAATGCCATGAATCTGTCTGCCGAAAATGGTGAAAGGTTATCAACTTTAATGACACAAATGTCATTAGATATTTCATCACTTTATAATATAGATGTTGAAAAAGCTAGTAGCACATTACAAAGTGCATTAGCTGGACAAACAAAACCCATTAACTTTAGTGGCTTTACATTGAAAAATGTATTGAAAAAAATCGTGAACCTACGCAAAAAGGGTGTGAAAATAATAATTATAAGATTATTTAAGCAGGAAATGGCTTATTAATATTTTTGCTAACAGGGGAAACCTAAAGTTTAAAAATTATTGACAATACGAGGATTAACCAGTACAATGTATAACAAAAAGGAGATTTTATGCGAAGTTACCATAATTACAATTTTAAATTTTTAAACCACGGCAATCCTGTGCCAAGTCTTAATGAAGATTAAGAAAGGTCAAACGACTATTCCAAAAGGAAGTAGGGCAGAGATTAGCACTGCTCGAAGTGCGATTATTCCGCAAGGAATGTGATATAGTCTAAACCCACTCGAATAAGAGTGTTAAAATACTAGGAAACTAGGGGTATATTTGTAGAGGTGCTACAGGAGCAGACATTACACAAGCAACATTACAAACAACTTTAGATAATTTAGGAATAG